>JGI24158J21664_10002697_pt1 | contig 21781 bp, 17 predicted proteins | sample Ectturendosymbi3_FD_21664 | JGI IMG/M metagenome (IMG submission 21664)
GTAGTACAGACTTGAAACTTTGGAGATGTCTGCTACACAGGCTTGGCCTAATGTAGCTGAAGTTTTGTGTCAATCTAAATAAAATTTTGGAAGTTATTCGATTTTTGGTGATGACCGGTTTTTTTTGTCACCCTGTACTAGGTGCTGTATCAGTCTATGAATTGCCTTAAACTTATAGGCTTATTGCAAATTTTGAACTTCCTTTACTGAAAGTTTATTTTAGTTTGATTATTTACATTTCTTCGTTGTCTTACAACGTTGTAGAATTCATACGTTGTTTTGGATGATCTCGAGAACCTACAACAGGGTCTCCAAACGTTTTTGCCTGAGGGCCACATAAGCTATTACACGACAGTTCAAGGACCGGACATCTTACGTACTGCGTTTGTTTCGGGATACGTTGCATTCTACCTAATCAACACATTTTTCGTTAATATATCAGTTTTTGATTGTTGACGAAATGACTTCGCGGGCCGGATGAATGGCTTCGCAGGACGGATATGGCCCTCGGGCCGTAGTTTAAGACCCCTGGTCTACAACAACTCACTTAAATTTAAGTGAAGTCAAATTCGGAAAATATTCACCAAAGAAATATATATTAATCAGAGTTTTTAAAATCCTTATCAACACATTTCCTGTAACGTCATTTGTCATATCTGTCATGCATACGTTCAGACGCATGCGTTGCAGCAAACGCAAGAACTATGGTAAACTACTTGGCACGTTTTGCCAAGAAATTTGCCTGGAAGTTGCAGTGCCATGGAAAAGAGTTACATTGCGTTTTGCAAAAGGTATAGCTCTTTTTCTCAGAAGCATTGGCATAGCTCAGTAATCAAATAATAAACTCTCACAACCTCGAAGAGTGCAATTTACTACCTTAAGTGCGTTATTGACAGCATCTCACAATAAGCAAACGTCTTATAATTCATATACTTTGAGCTTACACTCCTTATCAGCAAGTACGTGAGCAGAGTTAACTTAGTGCTGTGTAATTAAGTTATTACGTGGGGTGAAAACCAGTTGCAGCTGTTGAAATATCTGAGAGAAGCCGAACGTTGTGAGGTTGAACTTATTCTTGATCCTCCTAAAGGCCAGATCATGAACTGCATTGCTCTCCTTCAAAGCGACCAGCATGCATAGATAAACGTTTTTTAAAGCAGGTTTTTCTTAACCTTACCTAAAACTAGGAAATATTCATGCCAAAACCAAATTGTAGGGGCGTACAGTGAGATTATAACTTCCATGGGGTAGCTATGTCGACAGTCCGATGGTAGTGTCTGACTAAAAATATACAAAAGCGACGCGTAACATTTTTCTTAAACTTTTTCAGCTTGATTTTTTTCCTGTAAAATCGCAAATGCGCATCGATGTAACGTTTGTGGTGAAACCAAGTCCTTCAAAACCTTCTTTGAATTTAAACGGCAAGGACAGACTATACTACTAAAATCTGGAATGAAATCAGTACTAAATTTTGGAAACGAGTCAGTAGTATCATGAGAATCAACGCACTGTTTTGCAAGGAAAAAGCAGTTTCATTGCCCCATCGCAAAGCAACAGCTCCATCACAAAAGCAACAGGATGTGTCCTGACTGGTTGCTAGTGTTTTTTTGGCATACGAAGATTGGATCTGTTTTACAAACCTATTGTTTGGTAAATGCAAAATAAGTGTTTAAAGAAACTGAACTGAAGTTATGCGCACCCAAGAAGATGTCAAAAATGTATACAAACATGTCGACAGCATAGCTTGATTCGATTAACATCCTTAGATGCTGTGTAAAGAACAGACGAACAGTTTCAGGCAATATGTTTCAGGTCTAATCTTCAGAAATAAAGTCGGTAACGAACATCATATGGCAACAGGCAGGAACGTAGTGCTAACAAAAAAGGTGTGGGAACGCTCCCAAAAAATAACCATTTTGAAAGAGCTTCAAACTGATTTTGAAGCATAACATGAAAAAGGTGTGGGAACGCCATTCCCACGCAGTCCCGACCTCCTACACCCTTGGTAACAGGCTACTTGCTTTTAGGAAGAACTGCTAATTTTAGCATCATGTTCATCATACGAATAACAATTCTGCTTTTCTGTGTCACGTCTTCCTTTTCACAGTCGCCGATAGTGCAGACTAGCAATGGTCACATCATTGGATTGAGCTTGCCAGAAGCAAGTGCGTTTTACAGGTATGGGATTTTTCACAAACGATAAACAAAAACTACGTTCAAATTATTTTTATCTGTTCTATTAGTTTACTTTTAACCGTTTCAACTCAATATGAAAAACGTTAGAGAGTTACATTTTTACGCTGATCACAGTGAAAAAAAATTGCAGAAAGGAGAAGAACGGCAAATTTATTAGTTGGATCAAAATGATGGATTTCGAAAAACTGACAGAAAAATAACCCGTTCTTTAGTAAGAGTTGTTTACTGACAGAATAAAGCGACTGCTAGAGAAACGCTGTTTAAATGTCTTTACTTGTTAAAGAAGAAGCCACTGGGTGCTGCTGCAAATCGATTGTTTCTAAAGCAAAATTCTCTTTTTCCGGGTTGTGATGAATTTGAGTGACGCCAGTTGACGACAGGCTGCGTCCTGAAATTTGCCTCTTGCCGATTTGCGACGATTCACTCAATGTCTGCAGATCGAACGCCCACCAATCGTGTTTGATAAACGGTCAGTCTACCGCTAAGCGATCGCCTCATGGGTTGTTGATATGTGTAATGCTCAGATTTGAAAAATTTTGCTGCAAAAGGGAACTGGTCGCAATGCTGGCAGGAAAAAACTTAATTCACTTCGCAATGCTGGTAGAATCAGGCAATTGACTTTAGTTTCTTTTACCTAGTTTTGAAAAGTTGCGTTTTTGTTTTGTGTCTAACAATTGTGCTGTTATAGGCTTAAGTTTATTGAAATGCAAACCAATGTTGCATATTTGCAGATTTCCCTTTGCAAAACCACCAGTGGGCGATCTCCGGTTCAAAGATCCGAAGCCAATTGATTACCATGGCGACATTTACGCCACAAACACCACTCGCGTTGGCTGCATCGGTGCCAGGGTACTGTGCTCTATTGGTCAATGCGCCGACTTTGTAAGTTGGGTGTTCTGCACCATTGAATTTGTACTAGACTACAGCAGGTGCGAATAAGTACTTATTGAAGACAAAAACAGAAATGCGTGAATTGACTTTGATTTTAAGTCAGTGTTGCTTTTACTGCTTTCCGCTGAGTTAAAATCGTGGGTTTTATTTTCTTAGCAAGGGTAAATTTGCACTTCAATCCTAAAACGATGATGGTTGCACGATTTTGATAGCACAAAGAAGTTGGACGGAATAATTCATAAGATGGGGTTTATTTTTTTCATGTTCTGGTCGGTGACACTCATGCGGTTCAGGAGCATCGTTTTTGCTTCGATCTGACTCGCGCGAAACTATCTTAACGTAAACTTAATCTGCGGATTTTCTAAACTCCGCTCATATGTCGGTGTCGTTAACGGAGCACGGGTAAACCCAATCGGTCAAGTACTGTGTTTTAAGGACACGTTCAGACATTGAAATGAGAAACCAAGAAAAGAAGCCACGCCAACATGTAACAACCTAAACTTTATCGACAGGAAAGCTTGGGGGAGTGAGCAACACCGTTGCAACAAGTCATCTTTATCTACAGAGTATAAATATAGTTTCGCAAAGGAAGTTTATTCCAGAAAAGTGAATTGGAATACTAAAGCACAATTTCGAAAAACTGTAAAACATCGGCTAATTTTTCAAGGATCATGTTATAATGCAGCCATTTAAAATACAGTATGTTATCGAACGTATATTCTAGGCCGTTCTCTTAACAAAAACCCAAAGTTCTTTTCAGGAAAGCGAAGATTGCCTCTATCTGTCTGTCAACGTACCCAAAAACGTTGATTTGTCCGATCCAAGTCGACCACCAAAAGCAGAACTGCCTGTACTAGTTTGGATTCATGGAGGGTCCTTTTGGTTTGGCTCTGGATTCGCTCCAATATACGATGGAAAATTCTTTACAGAAGCTACAAACACAATCGTCGTGACTTTAAATTACAGATACAGTAAGTGCTGATGGATTTTGTTTGAGTTTAGACTGGCACGTATGATATTTTTGAAAATTTTTCATGAAATTAGTCAAGACAGCGAAACATAACCTAGAGAAGCTAAAAAATCAAGAATATTAACGGTTTTTAGGACGCTTTTTTTGAAAATTTCCTAGACTTCCGTACCACTGTTTCGTGTGAACTTAATTTCATGTTCGAATATTACCTATTCACAGAATTTCGCGATGAAATATTCGAAGAAGAGTGGTTTTAATTCTTTTCTTTTGATGACTTTACTGAGCAGTTTTCTCAAAGAAAATTGACTTTGCACCTTTCAGTGCCGTTTGGATTTCTTGCTCTGGATTCTGGCGACAACTCGGCACCAGGCAATATGGGTTTCACGACCAGCAAGTCCCGCTGCAATGGGTGCAAGACAACATTGAGAAATTCGGTGGAAGCCCTCACAAAGTAAGGTTACGTAATTCAATATTTTTTGGTCAATATTTTCATATTTCCTAAAACAACCAATTGTTTTAGTTACATTTGTTAAACCGCCAATGTTCAAAGTAAAACTCCCTAAGGACTTTTCTGCTTCATGTCTGATACCAGCGAACAAACCACCTGTGTTTTAACCATAGAGTACACTCTACTATCCATTTACAGTATAAATTTAAAAAGTTTTTTGTGAGTTTAAAATTTTGGTCTGGTCATATATGAAAAATAAGATACTTCCTGTCGCGTTTGCGTCTAGTGGTGCTTCTATGTCTCAAAAACACATGCAGAGAGCGCAAAGCTGATTGGTACGCTGGAGGCAAGTCTAAAACGCCATTGAATTGCAGAAGATAGTTTGAACAAAAACGTGAAGCTTCGATTTGCGGAAGAGTTTATAGAATTAGATTTTTTAAACCCTAAAAATGTCTTTTCGAAAAGTACCTGTTATTCACTGATTTTCGAAGCAGTCATGATTTGATCAAACTTTGTTCAGGTCACGATATTTGGAGAAAGCGCTGGGGCACAAAGTGTGGCCCTCCACCTGATGTCAAGCTCAAGTCAGTACCTATTCAATCAAGGCATTATGCAGAGCAATCCGGTCGCATTTGCGTATAAGTCGATCGCTGAAGCCAGGGAGCAAGGAACACGATTGGCTAAACGAGCTGGCTGCCTCACGGGAAGTTTCTCCTGTTTGACGTAAATGAGCAACATGATTTACGGAAAAGCAAAGTGTTCTGAAAACGTCTTGTTGTGGAGGCAACCGCACGATTTGTTTCGCTAAGGCTGGCACAGTAAAAATAGTGTTCGATTTGCTTGTGGCTCTTCCCAAGTGAAAGCTGTTTATAGAGGTTGCTACCAGTCCTAACATTCGCAGTCTTGCTTCGATGCGGGGAATTCTTTATGCACCTGTTCGGATGACGGATGAAAATGCTGTTACAAATACGGTAATCCAGTGGTGATTCGATAAACGGAAATAAATGTCAAGCACAATCAGCTTACTTACATAATTGATCTGCAAAAACGTCCATTTGAAATTCTCACAGTACGAAGATCAAATCAATGCTATAAACATAAAGTATGGGTGCTTGCTTTTGAACATGATGTAGCCGGGCTGTTTGTAAATCGCTGCATGGAGATTATACTTTTTAGATTATCTGTCAGTACGAGTATTATTCACATTTATTTTTACGTAGGTGGGGTAGAATTACCTTTAAACTCACTGAGTAGTTTTACCTTTCTTTACAATGAGTTAACTGTGTTTACATAACGACGCATTTACGCTACTTATTGGTCATAGAAAACTACTTGATACATGTGATTAAGCAAGTCTTGGCCAGTTTATGCCTTTAAAAGTTCTGCCGTGGTTCCACGAAAGGGCATTTCTCCAATTTGAAATAAGGAGCTTGGCGGTTACGCTTAGAAAGCTGTGAAATGTGAAACCAGAAATTCTTCTTATGAAACTTACAGGCTATGAATGACCAAAACTGTCATATAACATTGAATTTGTTTCACACAAAGCAGTTTCTGGCCTAACATAAAGCTATTCAGAATAATATTTTAGCTTTTACCTCGCAAATTTTTTAATGCTTAGAAGTGTATATAGTTACAGAAATACATTTCATATACTACACCGCCATTTTTTTCTCTTGCACAGAGAAAAATCGTCCAAAGAAATTGTTCGAGCCTTTTATCGAAATATGATGGAAAATTTGGATAACAAAGATTTTTATGGATTTCTTGAGCCTTTCGCTCCTGTAATCGATGACGTCGAGTTCACCCAGCAACAAATAGCTGCTGTCAAGGTTTGGAAAGCTTGAAAAAAGATAATTTTGTTACAACTTAAGTCAAGATTAATTTTGATAAATATCTCGGGGCTAGCACAATGGAAAAATTTCATGCAAACATTTTTGTGTTCACTAACTAGTGTTTCCCCATTAATTTAACAATACTAAATGCTGGACTGGCAAAAAAGTAGCTTTCTTACCACTTCCTTTGCACATTATAAAGCACAGAAGCATCTGCAGAATTTCGTTACCAAGTTTTGCAGTTCTGTGGTGGAACAAATTAGGAGCAGTGAAAAAAGCACTACCTCAACAAATGTGCGCTTGGATTGTAAAGCCATCTCATGTCTATTTTCCTTAATGCAGGAAGGGAATTGGCAAACTGACAAAAGCTTTATGATTGGAACGGACTCACAGGAGCTGTATATGGTGTCAGGAATGATGCCATTTAATTAACGTATGACGTAAGTAACAGAGAAACGCTGAGCCATTTCGCCTGCGGTTGGCTTGATGTGAAATAGTTATTCATGAACTGCAAGCGCCCTTTGTTTTAGCGATGCCCCGCACAAGCGCGAAGACTTTTTATTATCTTAACTTAATCCAAACTTTTAAAGACTGTTATAAAGTTGTTTGTTATTTGCTTTCGTACAAAACTGTCGCCAATCCAAAACCAATCCCAAATGCCATTTGTCATTTTCTGAGTTGTTGCCACTAAAAACCCTCATGGAATTCTTTTCCCTGTTCTTATAAAACGTTTTTTTTCACGCATTCAAGTCATTGTTCAGGAATTTGTTGCGCTCTGTGAAGAAATGTGGCCTGGCATTTCCGATGATGTTATAGCTCTTTATGCCCCCAACGGCAACCTTACAGATGATTACAGGTATGCACTTTAGTGCAGGATATAAGTTTGGACAGCTTTCGCAAGGTGTTCTTTGCACGTTGCAAAATTAATGTGGCGTTCACTGCACACTCACGGTTGTGGAGCACTTGTTTTTAAAGTTCATCCAGCAGCTGAAACCTCCGAGAACAAAACATTGTAAACATGCACAAATATACTCTGATCGCGACAGCACCATATATCTGCCATTATAGCAAGCATGTTAGACGCTCTGGGTGAACATACCGCGCAAGTAAAAGATTTGAACCAGGGGTTTCACAGATGTGGTGTAGTTTTATGGGACTTTCCAGTGACGTAGTATTCTGAATTTTTGTTCACACGTGTCCGTTGATTTTCACTGTTTATCAAGCCATGCACTACAGCGGGTTTATTTCTCCTATGTCGATGTTTTGTTTTTATCAGAAATGCTTACGGGGACATGTTAAGTCATTATTCATTCATCTGCTCATCGCGATCGTTGGCCAGGGGCGCTGTGGCAACGAAAAACTCCTTGACCAGCGTCTACTACTACATGAATTATCATCCTCTAACAGGGCCTGACTGCCCTAAGCTACTCAACCATTTGAAGGTAAAACGTTTTCATGAAATTGTGCTCGGTCGTGTTCGTGTCATGGCATTTTGCATCCGGTAGTTAATCGGGTATCTGGGAAAACAAGAAGAGTCCTGCAGATATTTTCGAAACAATGACTTGCTCTGTCCAGGGTTAATTTACACCAACGCGCTAAATTAATGTAAAATCGTGGTCTTCAACTCCAAATCTTGCAAGCTAATTTTCACTAATAGCGTTTGCTGTCTGCGAAACAGCAAAAACAACCAGTTTTTAGCCAAACCACAAGTTCATATCCACTATAACGAAATTAAACAAAATGTGTTTAAGTAATGAAGCCCTGGTGGTCTTTATTTTACGTATGCTGCAGTTGAAAGTGCTCGCATTAAAAGCGCAGCAAGCAACTACCACCGCTTTAGAAAATGGCACTGGAGAGCAATGTAAATTGATTGGAAAACCATGGTCCGCGAAACCAAGAGCGATCGCTCTCGAAGGATTTCGTATAATTGGTCCGTGTGCGTCAAGAACGTTGGCCAGGTTTAAGCAGATGGCCCACCTAAGCCGAAAAACGCGTATGGTTGAAGACATTCGGAATGACCGTGTTAACCTACAACCGGAAAAACTTTGAGCAAAACGATTTCAATAAAAGTGATAAAGCTGAAAAGTCGCGCAGAACTCTGTAGTAGCTTATTCCAAAGCACGTGAAAAGATTGAGAAAAAGCATGGGGGAAACACTCTGTGAGGTTACCCATTAGCTAAACATTGTGAAAAAGTTGCCCTAAAAGTTACCTGTTAACCATCAAAGTGCCTCAAAAATGCAGTGACCTTATCCATCACTTGCGTATAAAACGTTTTATCAAAACTTCTCATTTCAAGCTTAGTTTTTGGCATTTTTTCTTAAAACGATTTTATTGAAATACACGAAGAGCAAGGAATATTTTAAACAACCTTTCACTTGACCTCTACCGGAAAAATTGTCGCATGAGAAATTGTGTGAGTGGCTTGGCATCAGTTAGAAATGTCTTGCTATTGTAGTTTCTGAGATCAGCCCAAATGAATCCCGACTGTGTAGCTGACAGTGAAGAGTATTTCCAACGGTTAAGTCGTTTTGCATAACACATGGTACTGGATTGGGTCTAGAGGTAACAACCAGGGTTGCAGAGTCGGAGGTAAAGTATCCGACTCCAATTCCAGACTCCGATTTTGCAAAATTTCCGACTCCCAACTCCGACCTTTCTAAAATTTCCGACTCCGACTCCTTAACGTAAAGGGAATGAAATTTGGCAGTTAAAATCAATAGAAATCGTGGTACGCAGCAAGAAATCCCTGTTTCAACAAATGTTTCAAAAGAAATTGTACAATATTTCACCAGAAATTCCCTGACACGATTTGGCCTGTGAGGCGACTCTAGTACGCTAGGCTTTAATTAACATAAAATCGCAGTTACCATCTGCAGAAACAAAGAGCAGTGTCAAGAACACGTAATAGCGACAACAAGAAGGCTCGCTCAACACTCGCCGTGAAATACTAACGCCAACTGCCCCGAGCTGTCGTGGCAGCAATCAACGTTCCGCGATAAACAAATTAAAGCGGCGAGGCAACAACGCACGAATCTCCACAGCAATATTAATTCGGAAAACAGTATCCGCAACAAGACTTGACTACAAAATATTACTGAAATCGCCCCCCCCCCTAACCTTACGGGCTGGACCCGCCCCTGCTTTACAGAATGTGACCTTGTATTCCTTTGTTTAGATCTTCTGATGTCAACGTGAATGACAGCTTTTGGACATCGCAAGTTTATTACGAACTCGCCGTCGGATTTTACAGAAATCAGCAAACCCTGGTCTTCTGAAAGTCTGAGACCATTTGTTTCAAACTACTCTTAGAGCTATAATATATTTGAATGAGTCTTCTAGGTCTTTTACAAAGCACATGTTGACAAATGAAGTTGATTATGCAAGTGCAAGGCCGTGAAAAAATTATGGCTGCGCACGGCTAGATTATTCCCAGAGAATGCATAGAATTCGCTCGGAAGACGGGTTGCTTTGTCTTTGCAATATACACTCGTTTGTAAACCCATCAACAAATAGAAGCTTATCGTCACTTTTCTGCAGGGTGGATTTACATAACTGGTTAACTCCCCATTTTATGCTCAGAGCTCGGCAACTTTACACTCTATATGAAACTGACCGGTGGCGTAGCCAGTCCAAACTTTTGGGGGGACAAACAATTTGTGGGGCAAAATTTTTGACTTTGGACGAAAAGCAGTATTTTGATCGGTGCACCGCCCCTCAAAGCACGAAATGACTATATATGCTAAAAATTTGGGGTGCTATGTTCCCCCGTGGCTACGCCTATGAAACTGAAACTGGTTTTCGATGCATTCCGAAGTAACTGAAAATATTGAGCGGAAGTGCTGCTTGCCATTCAATTCAGCGAACGTTGAGCAGAATACCGTATTTATTCGATTGTAAGCCGCGACTTGTAAATTTTCTTTTCATCATTCCGTGCGTCTTAATGATAAACGGTGTCTTGCATTTTTTTATTTCTATACCTTATCGACAGGATGTAAATGACGATCAATTTTTTCTTAGCCACGTTTTGTCGATCAAACTCTCTTTTCGCGCTCTATTCTCTTCAGTATCATGTGCACATCGGTCACTGGAGTGATAATGATGAACAGAAGGCAGTTGTAGTGGTGAAGCATCTCATTACCTGGGTTGTCAATTAAACGCGAAACGTGCTAGTACAACGAAAGTATTTGAGGCTCAGAAAACCTACGTTCAAGTGCGATTGACATTGAATTTTCAACACCATTTCGCTCGGCTTACAATCAAGGGAAGCTAACAGTGTTCCTTCTATGAAAACTTCACCCCGAGCACATGTTCTTGCACGCAATCATGTAGACACACAACCAGTTAAGCGTTTCAAGTGTTACAAAGGCTGTGCGATATATATACGGATGTTAAATTTGGAATGCTGCAAGTGCGCAAGAGTGAGATTTCACCGGTCTGGTCTTACTGGGTATCTGTGCACCTCAGAGGGAACTGGCGGCTAATAATAATAATCGAATAAATACGGTATGACTTATAGTAAAAGGTTTCAGCTTCGTTTTTTGTCTGGACAAAAGCGATTAATTTTTCCCCCCGAAACTGACATGTCGGATGCATGCACGTTGCTATAGTTAGTCGTTTTTTAGCTTAAACGTCGCGAAGTGTAGTTTAAACGACAGTAGAACAGTTTCTTGACATGCTTTCACATCACATTTACCCAGTAGCTGTTTCTTTATATTTTTTCTGCACTGGCGCATTCCATACAGAGGGCTGCAGTTTTTCCATCAACAGCCTTCTTGGTGAATTGCTGTCCTTTGATTGGCTGAACGGCGTAGCGGTGCGATGACGTCAGTGAAATGAACTGCACTTCACTTGCGCGTCGTGCGCACAATGGTTGTTGTGGTGCTGACGATTTGCACAGATTCTATGAGCTTTTGTAAACGCCTTTCGTTTTTTTTTAAACAATCAACGCAATCGTTGCTGTACGACAATAAACAAAAGTGCGAGAAGATTCCGAAAAGACAAAAAAGAGTTGAGAGCTTTGAGCGGTCGGAAGAATTGTCAGGTTTTGAATGAAAAATAAACTGATCTCTGAATATGGGTTCATGAATTGAGTTTAAACTCATTGATAGGTTTCTTTTGGATTTGTTATTCCGCTAACAATACATGAAAGGTTCATGGGTTCAAAGGCAATTTTAATTTTTTTCAAAGGCATTAAATTTCTTATCACTCTGGCCAAACAGTCAGGTGCTGTGTATGGAGGTCGAAAAGTTTTTATACTCATAAAAACCTGAAGTTGATGGGTCTGCTGAGGCAGAGAAGACATATGTTACGCTGCACGCTTTAAATGACAATAACCTTCCAACACCGCACAGGTGTTTGCCAATAATTATGTTACTGACTGCTAAATGTATGTACATGCGACCTGCCCCGTATAATGTACGATCTTGCTTCATATATTTAGTGCAAAATAATGAATAGCTGTCAACCAACAGGGAGTAGCTTGTGGAGAGCGCGAGGACTGCCGCAGATGAAGGAAGACAGCTTTGAAGTTCCTTCAACGAGTATCTCCCAAAGCACTGAAGAAGCAATTGTTGAAGAGAGGAATATATAGGCTCTAAGCAGGGCTTAGAAAGCAAGCCAGGCAGTTTACTACAAAACAGCATTGCTGAAGCTCCTGAACAAAAATAAAATGGGCAATACAACAAGCAAAGTACGGGCTAAAAAAAATAAAAGTTTATTTAGCGTTTGTTGTAGTTGAAAACAAGGCGTAGTTGCTTTTGCTGCGATTACAGTGTCTATCGCAAGTTTTGCTCATGACGATATCCTAATACTTTAGAACCTGAACGCAACGGTACTGAAGATAATTTTCCACAGAAACCCAACGCATTTGCTGGACCGCAAAAACTTTGCAAAAACGAGCACTTTTTGTAAAAAAGATGCATAATTCGCAAACAGCAAACAAACAAGAACCACGTCAAGGTTTCCACGTGATCACTTTTCGCGCGATAATGGCGGCCCTGGCAACAGTGCTGCTTTCTGCGTCTTCCTCATGGGCTTCGATCTTTTCCACGTGCTCCAAGAGCGTCTTCCTTCCCTCAGGAGCTTCGGAAAGCATCGTCAACGCCTTGATCGCGTACAGCCTGGTCTCGGAGGTGGGCGCGTCGACCAGTTGGATCAGGGCCGGGATGGCACCGGCGTTAATGGCGGCGTATTTGCCTGCAATCGATTAAATGTATCACTGTGCTTGTCCAGCGGATATACTTGGCTATAGCTATGTTTCTAAAAGCAGAATCTGACCACGGCTCGGAAGACAACAGGGAGTTCTTACAACGGCACGGAAATGTAGATTTTATTGAATTAAAATCAGTTTGAATATACTGAAGTAAAAAAGAACTTGTAAAAGAATATTTCGAAAACGCAAGGACTGCAACCAAAGTAAATCATCACGCGTGAAGGATGATGCTTCATGTCACTGAGAATCACCAAAGAGGTGAAAAGATATTATTGAATTGCCTGAGCCGTTTTTCCCAGCATGTGCTTCTTGGCATAAAAACTATCAAATTATTAAATTTAGACAATTTTAATTTCGCTTCCTTTCCTTTTGAAGCGCAAACGGGTAGGAGTGATGAAATCTGTTTTTTTATTATTGAACAAAATTGAAATTCAGCGGTTTCCAAAAAAAGAGGCGTGGGTCGCATGAGCTGGGATGAAATGACCACGTGACCACTCGCGAACGGCGTTCACCTTCGGTCGTGATGGCGATGTTCATGAGAGCGCCTGAAACGTTCGTCTTCACGTCCTCGTCGCTGTCGCCGAGGCATCGGACCAGCAGTGGGACGACAAAATCGGCCTTGCATGCTGCTTGCTTCCCGGACAGCGGCACGCAAACATCCATGAGGTCGCGCGCCGCAGCAGCGCGGATGCGAGCTTCGTCGTGGCTTAAAAGATCCTGAACGCAGCCAACCACCAAGTATTAGGTTTCGGCGACACAATATACAGTAGCGTAGCCAACCCAAAAACTTTTTGGGGGGCAAAATGTTTGATTTTAGGCGAATAACACCTATTTTGTTTGGTACACCGCCTCTCAAAGCACAAAATGACTATATGCTGTAAAAACTTTGAGGGGTCATGGCCCCCTAGGCCCCCTGGCTACGCTTATGACAACATATCGTTTGTTTCGTTACTGAGGCGCAACAAACGGAAATTGAGGGTTTGTCGAGCGAGACCTTATAAAAGCGACGTACAATCGGCGCTCGCCCGGGGAAAATCGACCTCACCGTGAGCGCGTGCATCACTCCCGCTCTGAGCGCTGCCTCCGGGTCGACCCTCATGCAGAAGTGCAGGGTCTGAAGGATTAGCTCTTTTATTTCGTCGAGTTCGCTTTCCAGTTTCATCACCAACCGAGGTATGAGGTTCGTTGACACAATGCCCGTTGCTCCTGCGCGTCAGAACGAAAAACAACGTTGAATATCCAGGCAAAGAGCAAGAAATTAATACGATTTGGTCTCAATAGCTTGACACCTAACATTACAAGAATGGTGGAAGTGTAAAGGTATTGGAGCAAAAAATTTTTTCACGCAATTTGTAGCATCTACCGTAACTTTGGTTCAGAACCTGAAAAAAAACGAAAAAGCAGGCGCGTCAGGTATTTGGTTGACGGGGTTGTCTCGGGTGAATGATTGATGGGGGGCAGAAAAAACGAAACGGGAGGACATCAACAGCGAAAAACTAAGAAAACCATCACCGTTCCGATCAGCAGAGCACCAATTGCAAATGAGGGACGTCATAATTTTCCCTGCACTGGCGGCAAACCTGTTGTAACCGCGTGCACATTCCGTGCAAAAGATGTATGAACGCATTTCGGAAAACCTCTAGTTCACAACCAACACTGACGTACCCGACGGTATTTCGGAAAGAATCGCTAAAGCTTGGTGGGCATTCTTTCGTACAACTTCAACTTCATCCTCAAACAGCTATGAAAAAACGAAAAACCTGTAGAAGTCCGCAAACTAAGCAAAGCAACAAATTGCTTTCAAGTTTTGATAAATATTGCACATCATAACACAAGACAATATGTACATTGTATATCAGGAAATGAGTTGGATGTCACAGTACCGTGACATTCACACTTTTGCTTCTGACCAGCACACAAAAGCAATCCCTCGTATCTTCACAGCTTGAACGACTGCAGGAACAAAAATCGATTGCATCAAAACTTTAACGTTGCAAGCAGTAACTGCAGAACTTACTTTCGCCAGAGGTAGTACTACGTCGTGATCAAGAAAAGCATTTCGTCCAACATTGTGAGATGCCATAATAAACAACACCTCCGTAGCTTTGTGCCTGACAGTACTGTCCTTGTCTCTCAGGAGGTTCTTCAAACTCTCGACACATCCTACAACCAAGTACAAAATTCTATTCAAGCTTTTATATTTTGTGTGTTGTCTAAGATTGTTCTTTTCATACGTTATTCGGGTTTGCAAATGATGTACTACAATGTCTCAAGTTTCGCTACTGCACTGCAAAATAACGTCAACTTAAAACTTACCCAATCGAATAGCTTCATACACTTTTTCTGGATCATGAACCAAGTCACAAAGTGTCATCAAAGCACGCTGTCTCGTTATAAGTGTTTGGTCATTAAGTTCTCGGTTTAATTTCGGGATGGCTCTATCCCCGAATGCAAGTGGAGCTTTTGTAGCATCAATGCTGGGAGGCAAGGAATATGATATTCTAGTGGTAGCCATTCTTCAAAATATTTACAATCGCCTACTTGCTTAATAACCAACAGTATATGAAAACACTGAACAAAAATTGAAATAAGTTTGTTTGTATAGCTTGTTACATTACTTGGAAGCCTCACTGATCCAGAGATTAGGTTTAACTCAGATGCAAAAACGCAACATATTGTCAAGGTTCTGACTTGTGGGGGCATTTTAAACAACAGATTACAAGTTTTATTTAATACCTAATTAAGTGACAGTAGAAAGACAACAAAACAAGCCTACACATTGCAAAAATGTTTTGTCTTGGCAAAAAAATACTGTTAATTCAATCATGATTTTTAGTGCATTCTCATTTTTGCATCCTTTCAATGATATTGACAGCATAAGAAAGTTGATTAGTGAAATTTAAGTTTATAGTAGCTATACTTGCATAAAAAAGACTTTCAGTTGTATTTTGCATATGTCAAAATCTGTAGCACTCTTCCATGACAGGGTGACGAGACATAGTCTTGGTACAAGTCTCAAGGCCTCTGGAGTTTCAGCCCCAGTCTTAAACATTCAGATCTCAATCTTGGATTTTTTTACAAAGTCAGGGTGTCCATCTTGAAGTTTGAAACAAATATTGGTGTTGGAGGTTACATATGTATAAACGGGATTTGATAAAGGTTTAAACATTGGGCTAGGCCATGCTTAGGGCTTAATAAGAAAGTATAAAATGTGAATGTTTGAGTTTAGTAAAACTGAGTCTTGTTAGTACTATGTTCAAATTGAACATTGAAAACAGAAAGAATACTAACAAAAAAGGAACAACAAATTTGAAAGATGGACAATTCAGCAATTCATTTGTACACAGAATCATGCACTTTTACTTATAGAATTTTAAATCATATCAGCTCATGTATAAATATGAAATTAAGATTTTTTCACACAGAATCACATCATGCCAAAACATACATACAGTGTTTCATGACTGACATGTGAACAAAATGCATATATATGCAAGCACACACACTTTAATAACATGCAAATGCAAACATAAATCAACATTGCCTTTTCCATCTTACACGTTTCAACTTAGGCAAAATTTTATGAACTTGTAGAAACTTAACCATGGCTAAAGGAAAGTTGATGTAAAACAAATCTTACAAACTCAAACACAGCCATTGATTTGTAATTAGAAAATGCATAAGGGCAAAGCATTATAGACCAACTCCTCGGGGAACTGGGCAAAACCATGATAGATATTGGTTGTGACCCAGCACTCCTGTGCAACTGTGTTGAGAATGCAGCAGACTGCAACCCCTTTCATATGTGTAACCGTATTAAGACTCTCAATTCACCAACAATTCCGACATCAGCTCTAAACCATGAAAGAAAATTATAAACTCTCAAGGTGTGCTCAGGAAGACAACCTGTTACCAGGTTATTTCAGTGTCTCAGCCCTTTAACTTTGATTTGCATGGAACTGTTTAATATTAACACCAATAAAATCAACTCTATTTTTAATTGAGCATTTCTGCATGCACAAGGTTTTCCACATTTTCCTGCACACGGCAATTTTGCATTCACAAGAACATTTTCCTGCATGTGGTTATTTTGCATTTGCTTTGAAAGTCAAGGCAAGTCTTGTATTAATTTTATGTGGAACTCCAAAAATGGACCATGGATGAAAACGTTTTTAGCTGATATGCGCCAAAATTTTTATCTGTCACATGCAGGTACTCATCAATCGATGCTTTCAATTCTATTCAGGCATATAGCTACATTTTTGCACATGATGATATTAAAATGTAGTGGATGTAATATTTTACAATAACACATAACTTGAATAACTGCTTACTTGAAAGATTTTGAGGCAATGCATGCAGTTCAAAAGCAAGAGTCTTAGAAATGCCTGCATGTTTTGCTGTTGAATTTCTTGCATTGTTTTAATGCATTTCCGTTTCTGATTGAAAAAGGATTAATAACAATCCAAAATATTCCAAAACCAATGGAAGTTGTTTTTTAAGGATTTTGTTGGTTGTGGTAAAGCTCATTTAAAACATTTATCACATTGATGGCCAAGATATGCAAGATATTATTTATAAGATTTGCAATATAGCTGAATAGAAGACAAGGACAAATCAGCAGGGAGGAAAACTTAACATTGACGAATGTTCTTGAAAGGCTGGAGAAAGAATATTGATGAACCTCTTGTTTTGTTGATGAGTTGTGTATTTTCATGCATATCACAGAAAATTATACCTACTTATTAGTGAACAAATAATAATTGGTCAATACAAACAGCCTACAACACCAGATGTTTTTCTTTACGGTGTGTTTATAAAGTTTGTTGAAAAAGTGAAACTTCTTTGTGTGCCAGTACTACTTTGTGCCACAGTGAAGGATCACAATGATATTCACAGACACATGAAATTACTTTATTGTGCAGCAATCAAATTTGGAAGCATCTTTGCTGTTTGAAGCACCTTTGCTCAGTGGTACACTGAAGCAAAAACAATACTTTGTTTCATGCTTGTTTCATGTTGCTAGTGCATACTTGCAAATTATGGAAAAAGTATACATGGTCTTATTTTGAATACCTTTTGGTACTGCCTATAACAATGCTTATTAAGTTTTGCATTATATCCCCAGGAATGTGCTTGCCAGTGTCAAGTTAATAATTTTGTCAGGAAATTTGAAACAATTTGCATGCTTCTGTTCAATGATGTGCATCTTCATCAAAGTTTTTTATCTAATCACTTCAAATACTTAAAACTTTCACAAGTCGTCATTTCTTTTCCCCCAATATGTAGCACTTCTGTATGATGATGACCAAATGCAAGAATTGTTTTTGTGTGGTTACAGTATTTATTACTCTTTAGTATTATTTGTACAAACCACGTAATGCTTATCCTGTGAGGTGTAATGACTAGGGCCATATATAAAAGTCATATTTTTCTCTGTGTTTCAGGAAGTTATGAAACAAATTTTGAAACAAAAATTGCACCCCTACAAAGTCTATAACAAAAGTTACAAAGTCATAAAAAGTCATATTTTCCATGTTAGGTCATAAAGTCACATTTCATATATTTTCAACCTAATTCAACAAGGAAAGCATTTAAACAATCTCAAAATATCAGGTGAAACTACTAAATCGCTAGGTCTAAGCTGCAATTTGCTTCAAAACAAACTATATGTTTTGCTCATATATTGTCCTGTTGATTGTAGTGGGACTTTAACAACCCATGGGGCTACTATCTCTTATACCCATTTTCACTGGTAATGCTTCTTTGTACAGTAGTTGTACTGTATGTTCTAGCTCAGTCATTTTTGTTTGGTTGTATAAAGTCATATTTTCTGAAAAATAAAGTCATATTATCAAGTTTTTTAAGTCATAAAGATGACCTTAGTTATGATCCATCATTTTTATATATTTATGCTGTTTGTCTACCCTTTTGATATGGACCATGAACCTGACAGAAATGTTGCAACTAACAAAAAAATAACTGTCAATCAGTGATAATTTTTAGGGATGTTGAACCCATGGAATAATGTTGAGCACAACATAGATTAAATAATAATTCATTTATTGTAGACTTGTGGGCCATATCACAGGCACAATTGAAAAACACAAGAGCACAAAAAATGGTTAGTTATGACGCATTGCAGAATAGGTGTTTGCATACAACCAACACTGATAGGACCAAACAATTTTATAGTGCCCAACTGTAACGTCATTCACCCATCAAAATACAGGGATCCAGTAGTGGTAGAGAAATGGAAGCATTCTAATATCGAAATTTGGAACGCGGGTGTTCCATTGGTCCCTCAATTCATAATTCCCTGATTTTGCAAAAGTTTATTGCACAAAAGACAGTACAACAGAGGTTTGTTTGCTGCGAACAGCCTAAATAAAGTGTTAAATGATGTCAAAAAATCAAAAATACATTGAATTTGAGACAGGTGGCAAACAATAGATATTCCACTGGCCACTCCACATCTTTACAGCCGACCTAAACCATTTACACAGAGACGATTTCAAGGAAGTCTGTGGTCGCAATTTAGATAACTAATTTTCACTTTTCAACGTTTTAGCTTTAAGGTAAGGTTAAAACAAAGTATATGACCTGATGACCTCCGGGTCTTTTCGTTGGCCATGTAAAATAAACAAGCATTGTCTGTCTGTCTGTCTGTCTATATTTTGTGCAAGTGTCTGTGTTACCAGAGAAGAGGAATGTGCTCTGAAGGACCATTCTCATCAAAATTAATGTATCATTGAACAAAAATAAAGTGTGTCTGTTTGCATTAAAATGTGTTAAAGTTAAGGATAACAACATTCAAAAACTGTTGGAGTGGAAACAAATAGCAGTGCAGGATTAGCTGAGAGAAATTCGAAAGCAACGTGGGGGTTTCAGCCTCAGAAAGGTAATATCAAGAAGCTTGCACGAACTATGGCTTTTAATCCACATAATTTAAAACTTTTTTCAACAATTTAAAAACCGTATACAATGGTCCTAAAGTTTCATTGGAAATGATCTGGAACTTACATGAAGCTGGGGTAAACACTGCAGATATTTTCTACGTCCATGGAATATCAGTGTACTGTAATAAAGCCTAAACATTGGTTGCTGAGGCAAAAAACCTAAAAATATGTAAACATTTGTTTCATTTTGTGGTGTTTTTACATATGTGAGTCTATCTTCTTAGTTTACACATAAAATATGACTTGAAACTAAAAGTAGGTAAGCTATATAAAGCTTTTGAATGATGCGAATAGAATTTTGTTCTAACGTAGTGAAATAGCATTGGCAAAGCACTCAAATAATTCAAATTTTTCACAGTTGCACGCTAAACTTATATATACAGTAGGCTAGAAAAGAAAAAAGGTTTGGCTGATGAGAACGGATTTTTGCTGATAAGTTATCTTTGACAACGAAAGAGCATACCCAAAAAATTTGGCAAGCATCATCGAGATAATTGTTGTTTATTCTTTATAATAATGAATTGTTCCATCAGTCCCTATGGGGTGTTTCAAAGGTCCCACTGTGGTGGGACCCACGGAAATTTTTCAAACTTAATTGACCCAAAATTGAAAATTTGTCAAACTTAAAAAAAGCATATAAAACATTCATTGATTTTTATAAAACTTGTTGGTCCATAAACCTTCAACTGAACAAAATTTCAGCAACTTTTGCTGGATAGTCTTGGTTCTACGCCCGTTTAAAAAAATCCGTTCCATGGGTCCCATACCTCCCCTACTCAATTGTCTGGACCACTTGGAGAAAGTACAACACCAATATCTAAAAACTACGAGTGAGATATCTAGCATACTTATTTAGCTTGCGGAAACCATAGACACATACCTAAAAAGTGTGAGAGCAATACATCTGGCTTTTTTGTTATCGTAAAAACATCATAAGAGCATATGCTAAAAGCCAGTTCCATGGTATAGTACACCACAATTGTACAAGCTGGATAGGACTGTTCTAGAGAAAATCTTAGGATTTTTTGATATTTCAATAAGTGTTAGCATAAATTTTGAAAGCAATTAATTGATTTTTTAGACTTTTTTTTCACATAAAAGATACTGATATATCAGAACAGAGAAAATGAGTAATTAGAAATAAAAACATTACTGAAAGTAAACAACCTGCAATAACAAATATTGTACAAATATATCAGATATTGATTGGGCAACTATTAAATTATTATATTAGTTTAAAGTAGCAAAATGTTTAATTTGAACCATGAATCGCAAAATATAGTGATGATTAAAACAATTGTTTTTGAAACACTGGACAACAAACATAAAAAGTTAGATGCAATATTAAAACAGGAATCATAATGTAGAAACACATATATTCACAACAAATACAAAGAAAAAAAACAAGCAATATATGAAGAATTAGACCATGAAATAGTAATTACAGTCACCCATGGACCATATTGATATCGCCTATGATAACTGCCTTTTGTCAACACAAGCAAAATTTGACATTATCATGCAAAATAATGCAATAAAATCTGTTGCTGCATTGTTCTAATTACAAAATAGTTCTTTGGCCCATGCAAGATCATACAAGCATTTTCCTAGTGTCTTTGTAATTGTTTAGATTTTTGAAATATTCACAACCTAAAAACTTCTAAGTGTTCTCACTAGTAACTACTTGCTGTAAAATAATTTCTAAAAACTGACAAAATACACAACACACTTCTCAAAGTTCTGCTCAAATTTGAAAACCTTTTGCGTAAATTTCATCTGCAAATAAACTAAAACATTTCCCTAAAATTTTACTTGAATTTTAACCGTTTTTTTCCACTTATTTACTAGGCCTACAGTAATTGCTTCCTGACTTAAAATTTTGCTTAAATGCTCATTATTTACAACAATCAATACATCATGAATAGAATACGTGATCATAATTCTTCCTTCGCTTCTGCATTAAAACTTTTGTTTAACCATTGCTGTAGTCACAAGAAACTGATGTTTTGCAATTTCTGGTCTTGGATATTGCACTTGAACAATGTAGTCAGACGAAGTAAGGTAGGCATTGCTTTCTCCTAATCTTAGATTTACTGTAGGCTAAGCTTTTATGTCCCAAGTGTTTTACACAGGGCACAAAAACGATTGACTTGGTTGGGAAATGTCATACAAAAAGTGAAACTCAATACATATCCTACTGTGCATGCAAAGAGAAGTCTAGATTGGCTTCTGTGAGTACACCATGCTAGTATGATTTCGTCCATGTCCACCAC
>JGI24158J21664_10002698_pt1 | contig 21781 bp, 19 predicted proteins | sample Ectturendosymbi3_FD_21664 | JGI IMG/M metagenome (IMG submission 21664)
GCAGGACTGAAGATGTGTAATACACGAAACTAGTTTCCTTACGCAATAAATTGCGATAGATTCGCTTGGTGTGGGTCACTGTTGTGGCTTTACAAATACAGCTATAGTCTATTCTATCACAATGAGGTGGTTGTCAAGCGGTCGGGTGCTAAACCAACTACAGCTCCGTGAAGAAATTAAATCCTGTTAGGAAGATTGCTACAGTGACTTTTGGGTGTGCTTCCAATCTGCAGGTCATACAAATGGCAGCATATTTCGCTGATATTTTTCACACCTCAGTGAGCTGAACTTAGCACTTCGGGGTAAAGGAATGAATATGGTGAAATTGTCCGAAAACCTGTAATATTTTATAGCCAAACTGTCTCTTTAGTGCCGCCGGCTTCAAGGCGGAAATCTTGCCAAGTGCTCCTTTCTTGATGTGGCCGAAAGTTGTGCTAGTCTGAAAGAAAGAATTCAATTTGCAATTGTCGTACATTTAGAGTCGTTCAGCGCATCCCTTGACAACCAGCACTTTCTCCCAAACGAACTCCATGGAAGGTTGGATTTATAGATCCTTTAAAGGTTCGAACAGTGTTACCAACCTTGCGGTTCACGCGAACTTGGGCTTGCTTTTTGGTGGAGCTGCGGGTTGTTTTGAAGACTTGCAGTTTGCTTGTTTTTGAGCTTGTTTTATTAAAAAGTTGCTTGTTTTTTGCAGATTTCTGTTTTGCGGATTCCTTTTTTTATAACTTTTATGCCACTTTTGCTGCTTCATTACACTGCATAGCGAACTTTGGGCGTGTTTTGTCAAATTTACTCGTTTTGGACTTGCTTTTCGGTTTTGAACGTGCTGAGATAGCCGGGCACTTGATCAACGTAGTTTATTTTTAGAGAAGTCTGGAAGTATCACCCAAATTTTTTAACACCTAACATTTCAGCTCAAGGATCCATATCGGTTCAGCGTTTAATTGCGGAGAGTGTGGCTACAAATTGTAATCAAAAGCTAGATGTAGAACATTAACGTTGATAGGCTTATATTCTGTTGCCATCAGAAACAATCGAATAGGTTATGCAAGATTACAAATTTTAGTGCAAGTTTAAAGGTTCGGAGTGTTTGCACTTCCCGCTGCTTTTGTTCTTCTCAAAGAGTTGCATGCCCCCAGAAGTAGAAGGAAACGGTTTTGTTCCCTGGCAACTGCCCAACTTCTCAGACTTTAGTGAGATTCAACATAAATGTCAATAAATGACCGACCGCTTAAAAATAACAATCATTATACCAAGTCTGTTTCTACATTGCACCTCCTGTAGAGGGTCATTCTTTGTTTTCGTTTAAAAACCATTCAATTTATGCTAGACCTATGGTTTATGTGTTGACAAAATATCCAGGCAGCAGCAACTCTACAGGTGAAAGAAAGATCCGTCTGGGGTGCATAGCTCATGAAGGCGAGTGTCATGTAAAGCAGTTAGCAGTTGTTTGAACAGTTTTCTAGTCCATCAATTAAATGTTTTCTCCTGATGCAGCAAAAGAAATTCATGCTTTTACTGATTAGGGCGTTTGTGCAATCACTAGGAAACCAACAACTTTTTTACTGTGAGCGGATTGCCTGTTAAATTCACATGCCAAGAATTAAAGTTTTACTCCAGAGCAGCGGGTGTCAACCACTGTTTTAAGAGCAGCATGCGACCCCAAGCACCCTTTGTGCCGCCCTCAGCAGTTTTTCAATAAAACCTTTAATAGTTTATGTAACAGACTTCGTTCTGCTATAAATCAGAACGTACCAATTGACATGTGGTAAATTTCTTTAATGCGGACCTCTAACATAGTCGTAAGTCTAGATTTGACCCCTTCAGCGAAAAAATAGAGAACCACTGCTCCAGAGGCTTACAGGATATATACAGATTGCTGTTACATGAAACGTATAAGGCCTGTAGAAGTGCAAAGTTGCAGTCAGACACAGCGAGATGAAGTTGTTGAGAAAATCAGTGCTTCAAATATTGTGAAGTAGTTTTATAGCCACTGCTCAGCGACAGAAAGGGGTATATAAAAACAACAATCAGCCACTCTCAGCGACAGAAAGGGGTATATAAAAACAACAATCAGCCACTCTCAGCGACAGAATAACGCATATAAAAATAACAAACAGTCATTCAAAAGACTGGCTTTTCTTGGCGGTCATGCTGTTCTGTTACATTAAATCCAAAGTTATGTGGATTTAACCGCACTGCCTGGAGTTTGTTGCGTATTTCTGAATAATATCGATGATCAATATATTGACCTACTGCTTACGAAGATTATTTTGCAAAATGGATAAGCCTTAATCGTTGTTTAGCTGTTCCAGCTGATGCCGATTTTGCATGTAATAGGAAGTGGCAGCATGAAGTATCGCCTAGGGTCACAAATGTGTCATGTGCGCCACCGCGACGTACCCTTTGAATTATACCCAGCATCGTTTGCTATGAATGATACTTTGCAAACATTTTAGTTTTTTGCACAGTGCTCAGTGCGGGGATGAGTGTGAATGTACCGACACCAAAACATCATTAAAGTGCCACTCGACGCTTGTGTTCTGTAGCGTCGAGCACGCTGTGGGCGATTGATTAATTTCATTGAATTTCTACTCTTCATGTAGCAAGATATGGCCTCGATAATCAACTTCAGATCTGACGATGACCTCTTCAAAATCTGATCGATTTTCAAAATATTATCCATGTTGAGACTAGAAATGCCATTGATGTTTAAGGTGCTGGTAGGCAGTTTTTGTGTCTGACTGTAACTGAATTTATAGATGTTTGCGCGGCAGCCAGGGATATCTAGGGGTTCTAGAAATCCTTGTCGGCTGTGTTGTCTTGACCGAAAAAAACTGAAAGAGATGGAGTTGATATAAACTATAATGCCACTGGGTAGTAAATTTCAATAATTACTTGCAGTACGTGCGGTTACTTGACGTCAGGTTTTTAATAAATAGCTATGCGTATTTGCCCATGAACAGTTTCCCAATGTTAAATTATTTTCCATGTGCAACGCACGTAAACAAACCAATTGTAAAACACACCAAGTGCTTTCTTTTTCTTTCACGTAAACAGAACAAGTGCTTTCTTTTGCGAACAGACCAATTGTATTGTGTGCAACGCACGCATTTCTTCGCAAAGAAAGCACAAGTATGGTTTGTAAGGAAAATTTATCGTTATTATGAGGGTATGGCAATTCATCTAGTAACATTACATAGATTGCGTAGAAAGGGATCAGTTATTTGGGAAGGAGATTTCCTGTGTAATTTAAGATTTTATGTTGTTCATAGGTTTTGTTTCTTTGAAAAAGCTTTTCCAATTACCTCAAAATTCTTGGAAATCAATGGTTTTGAAAATGAATACTCATCTGTTCCCCAGCTTGTTCTCATTTTACGTGGCAATTTCTATGGCAAAACAACAAGTTGGCACACCTTTTGTATTTAAAAAGGTATGTTTAGAGAAGATATAATAGAAGTAGCAAGCAGAAAAAAAAACATGAAATATGACTTCAACAATAAAACGTACCACGCAGTGCCAAGCTTTACTCCAATCCAGTGGTTCTTAACAGGGAGGGCGCGCCTCCCCAGGGAGGCGTCAATAAATTTCCAGGGGGTCAAGCCCTTACGCGTCACAACATGGACTGTTTTGACCAACAGATTTACCAAAAAATACGTTTGTTTTTAAAAATTATTTACAGTCGGGGGGCTTGAAACAAAGGTCAATTACTGAAGGGAGACGTGTTAGATGAAGGTTAAGAACCACTGCTCCATCCTATTGTCCAAAGCATTGCTGTTAATTGCTTTAACTGTTTGGTAATTCGGTTGCTTGAAGCAAAAAAAAACAACCGTAATGTCCTGAAGATATCCCCCTAAACGGTGAATCCCCAGGACTTGATTACCAATTCTCATAAATCACGCATATTCTTAGTGCAAATTTAGCTAAACGAACCAAAAGGCGTATTCAATTGTAACCTACCTCTAGGCCCATGTTACTTGCCTAATCTCAAGCAATGTAATCATCAGCAAAATAAACAGCGAGGGATTTTTATTTTCGGTTCTTTGTGTCATTAATAATGCTTTTCCTTCTTTAAACTGACACTGCGCACAACCTAGCGTTATTTGCAGGACGATATATTCAATGTAGTAGCCGGCCACAATCACCTTCGAACTCACAACGCAACGCCAGTGGCTTCTGACATGAGACGCATGACGTGGGACAAGGAACTGGCTTATTTGTCAAGCTCATGGACGACCAGGTGCAAATACGAAATTCACCGCGAGGTTAAAGTTGCAAGATGGAAAAACCTTGGACAGGTATGCGTGAGGTTGCCAGACGTCCTTGAGCGCCAAGTACTGTCCTTGAATTTTCTATCAAAACGCGTTATGTCCTTGATTCTTGAAAAACATCTTGTTGTCCCTGAAAAATTTTCCGGCGTCCTTGAAAATTCTTGATTATTTATAAAATTGTTCATTTAAGAGCGATTGATTACGTTGAACATTCAAGAATCAAGAATAAACAATGCAATTTTTGTAAATGAACAGAGCAATGCATAGATTTGTTCCATCTCAAACAGTTGTGTAGTAAAAAGCAAATTATTGAAGAAAGGTTGTGTCGTCATATTACCTTACATTTATTTTTCAATTTCGTACATGGTGAACACAGCCTGACTTGCATATATGTGATTCAAACTTTCTGAAAGTAGCCCACCGTACCCAGTGGCGTGCAGAAGGGGGGGGGAATGGGACGACGGCCCCTGGCATCCAAAGAGTGAAACCGCAAAAATTAAATGATTTTTCCTATTTGTAAGACTACTAACACATTCTGCATGGATATAATTTTTCGAAACTTGTGTTCTTTGTCAACACTAGTTTTTACGACACTCAAACGCCAGTAATTCCCACATTCCTCAATACCAGGGACCTATACTCTAGGTGTGCGGCACACACCCAATTAAACTGATAGTGACGTGACTTTACCCAGATCAAGCTATCAAGGGAAAATCACAAAAAAGAATTGAAAATAATTACAGCTGTATGATTTTCTGAGCCAAATTTCAAAACTGTCCTGTTTCAACTTGCTTGCTTTAGCTGACTTTTTGATGCATCATTAGTTTCCTGTTTCGTTTTTTGATATGGCAACCCTGGGTATGCGCTGATGTAACCTGCGGTCTTCACACCTGCGCTTGCACCATGTGCATCATTTCGAGCTTCGTCACTGATTGGCAGTTCAGGCAGATTCAATCCCGTCGCCACGGGGATGCTTTGGTGGGCTTCGCCCCTCCAGACAAAGCTCCAAGGTCCTCAAATTAAAGTATGAAGCACTATAACTCAGTGGAGATTTTAACAAATTTTCAATATCAAGCCTCGCTGAACATACGTAAAGCCCCTCTAGTGAACACTTTCTGGCGACGGTTCTGGGCGGATTGATCATTACGACTCTCACAAACGCGCGTCTGTTCTGTCTCCCCAGTAGTTGTATATAACAGCCACATAAATAAAGACGAAAGTTTTCTTTGGTTTTTTATGCGCATTTTCAATTCTTGTGTAGTTTAGCAAGTTTTAAACTGTCAACCCTGGTTGACCGCCAACCCAGCCGCATACCTTCTCCGCTCGACTGCTATTCGACGAGACATTCGTGCAGGCATATTTTTAATTTGTGAACTCTCCCATCGTAGCGTTGAGTGCGCTTTACTGCACTCTTTATGAGCAGCCTTATATTTTTGCAGTTGCGAATTGTTCTGACGTAGCACTGAGGGTGTTCAACACCCCTGTTTTAACGCGCTGCCGGATATTTTTAAGTTATGAACTGCTCTGTCTTAGCGTTGAGTGCTGTTTTTGCTCCCATCTCTTCACTTGGAGCGCTAATTTATTTATGTGTATTACTAGACCTGCCACACGTCCCGGTTTGGCCGGGACTGTCCCGGTTTAAACGTCTCTCCCGGTGTCCCGTCCAGGTTAACAAAATGTCCCGGAATTCCGCTTCAGTGAAATTTTCAAAATGAACTCCAGCTTGATAATGCATTGTTATGAAATAATTCCGCTCAATGGCCATTTGTAAAATTGGGGACTTATTGTTGCGTCATTTTTCCATTGTCTTCAATGGAACTACAGCAACTTTTTTGTCCGAGGGCCATATAAGCTATTACTCAACAGTCCGAGGGCTAGACATCTTACACAATATGAATGTTTAGGGATTTGGTACATTCTACCAAATCGAAAAATTTTCCATAGTTATATTATTTTTCCTGAGTGGCAAAATGCCTTTGCGGGCCGGATGAAGTGGCTTCGCGGGCCGGATTTGGCCCGCGGGCCGTAGTTTGGAGACCGCTGCTATATGAGAATATGAAACCGATTGAACACGTTCTGCTTCATCTGATATGCGTGCTTTCTCACCTGATGTGCGCATGTAAACACTGTTATGTAAAGTTATCTTTATATTATTGAGCACATTGAAGTTGCTGATGAGTTTATCGCTTCTAAAAACACGAATTTCACGGGATTTTTCACAATTAAACATAGACACACAGGTCGACTAAAAAATCAGATCGGAGTGGAAAAAACCCGCAGTGGGAACCCTGGTCACATGTGGCAAAACACCTACTACCGCAACTTGAAGTGACCATTTGAAGATTTGTTGCCGTGGCATTGTTACGCTACAAAGACCAGGAGTACAACAATCCGCTAGCAATTTTCTCAACCTGCCTCTGCAGGCAAAGAAGCGAACTGCGCACTTGCGCTAAGCTCTTCGGGGGCCTCGCGGTCACGACTTTGTCCCAGGTCCGTAACCAGGAGGACGAACCCCCCAAATTATTTTCTCCCCTCCTGTGAAAATATGTTGGACATAATTTAAAAAATTTGGACCCCTCTCAGAAAACTCTTCGCCCCACCTGGTGTCCCAACCTGGCTACGGGCATGCTTTGCCCTGATGGGTCTCGCGTTCATTTATCCGGCCGTGTCTTTATACGACCAGAAGTCAGAAATCCACTTGATCAACGTATTTTGTGTAGTGATTGTTGTAAAGAAATGTAGGATACTATGTCTAGCCCAGGTATCTTCTCATATTTTGTACTGCATGCAGCCAAAATACCTTTGGTACTTACGACCAAAGTTACACATTTGCGCACCCTGCTGTTCAGACAGCTAGATGCAGTTGATTGCGTACGGTAGTTAGAAGAGTCTATTTTGGGGGTTGTCCCAAAACAGAGTAGTGCCGTTAGTGGATCATGGATATTAACCGTTGCGTCCACATATGCCTTAGTCTATATTTGTTAACAATTAGAGGCGATTTGATATACAAAACGTTATTAATCTAAACATGTGCCATGCACCAGGAGATTAACAGTCCAGACATCAGCAAGTTTTATGCATGCTTATTTCGGCCAGTAAAAAACCCAATGCGCACGTTTTATAAGCATATTTCACTTAAGCACATGGTAAAGTTTATCAGTTTGATCTAATGGAAGAAAACGTTCATCGCGGAGCACACGCTTTGACCGGCTTCATGTTTGCTCCTTCGGTGATAATGTTGTCATTACTGAACGACGGATTCCGTGATAATGTTGTCATTACTGAACGACGGGATGTGAATCAAAAATAAATTTTCAGAACGTCTAGCCCCCAGCACAAACATGAAGGCCCCCAAGAGAAGACTTTCTGGCGACGGTTCTGCCCAGGGGGAAATTCGGCGGAAATTGTCCCCAAATCTTTTTTATGCCCCCCTAATTTTGTTGTGCTCAGAAAAATTTGTTTTAAACATATGATAAATATAAAAACTTTCCCCCTAAAAATGTATTTTTCCTCCCCAAACCTTAAAACCCGGTTACTGGCCTGGCTCTGCAAAATTGTGTCAGCAATTAGGATATTTTGTTTAAGGCCATTCGGCCCCGAGATGTAGCAAAACTTTTTTCATAAATCACATTTACGGGGGCCCCTGTAAGCATTTGGGAGGGGGCAGAGTTGGGCTGATACGGCACTGACTCCACCGCTTAATGCTAGAATTAGTAAGGGGGGCATACAATCAAGCAGTCGTCCCGGGCATCAGCAGACCTCTTTACGCCACTGACCGTACCTCATGGAAAAATGTTCTTGAAAAAATTTCAAGTGATCTGGCAACCCTAGCTATGCGGTCAGTTTAGAATCTATTGCGAAGTCACAATCTGTTAAATATTGCTTTAGATCTTGCGCAGACCAATAAAAACAAATCGTGATCTTATTAAATATCTAAGAAATACAGATTGGATGCATAATTAAGCAAACGTGGAAGAAATAATGCGCGCAACAGAGCTGTTACATGCAACCTGAACTTTCATGTTTTTATCAAAATCAGAAACGTTTCATTATATCGGAGAGATCTGTGCAAAACCATCGCTTGCAAATCCAGTTTATGAAGTAAAACTATACAGAACTACAGAATGCAATGTAATATCTAGCCGGCGAAAGGTCAACAATATTTTGTCCATTCTGCACTTTTCTAGAGTTTTTACATGTCAGAACCTGGAGGGAATTGGACAAATGAGTTTCACTTCCAACCGCTGCTGAAATGGCTTTACCAAAAACGGAATTACATCTACGGAAACCATACGTGCAAAGAGAATGCATTTTGCATCGAGTATATGAACTTGATGTCAAGCAAAACTTACAAAGTGGGGTAGGTTGTTGCTTGCAGTGGCTGCCATGACAAAAAACATTTTCAAATTGTGTACTTCAAAATAATTGAATGTTATGTTGCTCTTAATTCAGCAGTATTTGAAAAATAGCAAATAAGCTGTCTATAACAATCATATTCAAGTCAATAACCACTTCCACTTTTCATTGCACCTTGCTACAAGTTCGGTATCATCTTCTCGGTTGTGCACCTAACCATGGAAATAATGACTGAAACACTCGTTTCGAAAGAATTACTGTCACGGAGTATCTTCAACTGTTTAAAATTCGTAATTAGCTTTAAAAAAAACATACAATAAAAAAGCGGCAATTCCAATTTGTTGGAAACATCTGGTCGCAACAGCTCGAACATCTGGTCGCAACAGCTCGAACATCTAGCTATTTGTGGGAAAATTTGTGGAAAGAACGCACGAGGATGTTCAGGAAAAATGTACTTGGACCAGCTCAAGGACTGGATGAATTTAAACACTCACGTGTCTTGCAGCTTCCCTATTATAGAAAACGTTGGAAGACTGCCTGCGCATTGGCTCTTTTTCCTGTTTCAGGGAATGGATCTTCATGATGATGAAAGTATTTTTATCGAAAGGCATTTTTCTATCGTATTTTGCTGGGTCAGCTGCTCAACTTAACTAGCAACGATAGCTACTCAAGTTCAAAAACTTTTAGCGCAGAGCATAAAATATGAAATTTATATACAGTATCAGATTGCATTTGCACTGGTTTTACCTGAACACCTTTAATTATGCATATGCAGATGCGGAGCAAGTCACTGCAAGGATATGATTGCTGGAGCGGATACAGTCAACGAAGTTATATTTTACATGTGCTTATATGGACCACAAGGTAGGCTTGGTTAAGTTATTTGAAGAGACCTTTTCCTGTTTTATTAGCAACATTTAGGGTATGATTATTTAGTTCAAAAATAATTGTTGTGTACGAAACACCAGTAAACCTGAAACTCACACTCAGACCTAAAACAAAACAAGTTGATATGTTGCTTTAAAAACACAGTGTATATTTACCAGTACAGCGAATTCGATTCAAAATTTGTTTTGTTTGCGTTATTATTTCAATTACAATTTAGCAAGAAATCCAAGTTCAGCGAGTTTTCTAGTCATTTCACAAAGCATAGGTTCTGTTATAACTGAGAATGGACCAGTGGATAATTCTAAGTTGTTTAATTGAACCACGGTATATCATGAATTATATATCATCAATTGAACTTTTGCAGCCATGATCTTTCAGAAAAAGATTTTGTTTTACTTAAACTACAACGTTAGCGATTTGTTGCAACAGCGATTGGTTTTGTAATGAACAAGTACACTACGGTTTGCTTAGATTTATTGTAACTTAACAATCTTTAAACAAATTAAATTTGCCAGAAGTGGGAACCGTGCGTATGATATAAGATAAATCGACATGAACGTAGTGAATTCCTGCAGAATGTTGCTGTAAGATACTGGTACAACCCTGTTCCACTTCGTAATCAAAAAGTTCAGAACACCGTCATGACTTTGTTTTGTTTTATTCCGTACTAACCAAATTATCGAAATAAATTTTCTTCTGCAATATTTTTATTCCCTCTACTACAGTAGATACAAAAGCTTGTAGCAAGATTTCTTCCACTCACATTTTACCGAATTGGGTGGAAGTAATAGTGTTTACGGAAACGTCCATGTCATGACGTTTGCTTTGTTTCTTTGGTTTTAATTGCTATCTTTCTGAGATATTGTTTGCAAAATTGTAATAAATCGTTTTGTTTCAATTTCTTGATTACAAGCAAAATTTCAGATACTTCAAACTTTTCTAAATACACGAAATATAAAATTGACCTGCAGTCTTTTGAAATTAATTCAGCGTATATGTGACGTACTTTTCACAGAATTGCACTATTCTGTCTATAAGTCGATTTAAAATATTTAACATATCTCTGTTGTCGATTTTCAGACCATAGGGTGCCATCCTGCAATCGTTGCAATTGACTGTGAAAGTTCTGACAGAATGTGGTTGTCTTGTTAGTTAAAAAGAAAACGAAAAAGAAGTGCATGCGTACACAGAACATGCAGTGAAGCATTATGCGTTGCCAGTACATTTTCAAGAATACTTTACAGCAGGGGTCTCAAACGCACGGCCCGAGGGCGGCATGTGGCCCGCGAGGGTGTTTTGTGCGGCCCGCAATGCTTTTGGGAATTTTCAAATAAGTAACATATACGTTATTTAGTTTATTCACCGGTGTTTAAAGTGCTCGGCTTGCAAGTGAACAAGTTCCTTTTAAACGAACGTAGAGACGGTTAGAAATGATTTGGCTATAACTCATGATGCCTTTCGCATGAAATAAGTTGTAAAAGCTGTTTCTGGTAAGGTTCGGGTACCGCCACTGCTGCGTCAGCGTCATATTGCGGCCCTCGGGTTACTTTATTTGTCCTCATTTGACCTTCAGAGCAATTTGAGTTTGAGACCGCTCCTGTACAGTTCGGACTTATGTTTTAGTTAATACGTCAAGGAACGAAGCAAATCGACTTTACACGGCTGGAGAAGCGTGCAGCACATGCGAAGAAAACGACACATGCACCAATGACATGTGCACGGACCCGGATAGAGATGCTGAGTTCGAGTTTGAAGCAGATAGTAGCAACTCTGGTGCGACGTCAGGGATTGTAGCTGGATCTGTTGTTGGAGTCCTGGTCGTTGGGGGTGTGGCAACTGCAGCATTTGTGTATTATAAAAAGGTAGCCGTGGGTTTTGTTGTTTTGACTTACAACGAACAGTTTTTACAGCAGTGCCGAGCAATCATCAACAAAAAGATAGAAACGTGGAGACACCATTTGTATGCAAACGCTTACAGCAATGCCGAGCAATCATCAACAAAGAGGTAGAAACGTGGAGACACCATGTGTATGCAAAAGCAACGTATGACGGTTGAAGATGCTTACGTGGTACTTTCTGAATAACACCAGTAGGATTGATTTTTACAGCAAAACGACTTTTTCCAATAAATTTCGATGATTAAGGTTGTAGTCGGAAAGGCGGGGCAAGTCGCCCTCCTAGCTTTTTGAATGGGAATAGCGTATCCTCAACTTTTTCAATGGCACCAAAATTATGACGTTATTGTTGCAATTTACGTGAAAATTTCATCAAAAATGTTTTCAAATTCAGTGGCTGTGGGAAAGCATATCATTTTCAATAGAGCATCGCTGCTTTGACATTGCAAATATGCTGACAGCCTACTCAGGTACAAATATCCCACATTTCCGGTCATGCTAAAATAGGTGGCAGTTTTATGCAAATGCTTGATTCAGACTTGACTTGAATTATTTTAAATGCCATCTGATTTCAAAGACACATTAGAAGTGCTGCAAATATTCTGCACAAAAATATGTTGCGATTCGTTTATTTCAAGTAATGTGTGAGAAAGCTGGAAAAAAGACAAAATTTTAAGTTGCGGAAAACTGCTATAATGTTAAATAAATCTTACCTTTCGTGAAACGCCTCTGAGCTTGTGATTTACTGAGCATTTTTTAAAAACATTGCTTTTCAAGTTACACAAAATCTCGCCGGAAAATGAAAAGAAAGTTGCACCTGAAGAATTAGAAGAAAGGATTGAAACTGGTGATGGAAACTCGTGTCCATCATCTCCTGTGGTCGATGAGAAAAATCTTGCCAATAATCCCTTGTCGAAGATGGATGAACATCGGGCGCATGATTCAGAACACACTTGTCAAACAAAGCGGGACTCGAAAAAAACTGATGCGAAAAAAGTAGCAAACGTTGCGAATGAACAAGGAAAGAAGACGACAGCTGCGACGAAACAAGGAAAAAAGACGACCTAAAGAGAACGTCCGCGACCTAATTAAAAATTAGAACAATTGATCCATGATTTTTCCTAAAATCGCCGACAGCAGAGACAAATTGCAAGAAAGCAATCTCTAACCAAAGCCTGTGGTAACAAGTACGATTCAAAACGTCAAGGAACGTTTATTTTATTCAAATTGGAGAACACCACAAAGCAAACCATACATCAAATTAAGCTGCATTCCAAAGTGTCACATCCCTAAATCGCAATGTAATCACCACCTCTTTCTATAGCTAGGGTCCACCTTTGGCAAAGAAAATGTATTCCTGCATGCTTTGTAAAACCTTCTGGTTGCTAAGAAGTCAATTATTACAATGAATCCGCCTGAGAAAATTTAAATTAATTGTTTCGCCGAAACTCATCAGAGAAAAGATTCTGAAAGATACCAAATCGGGCAGTTTAATGTTCGCAACAGTTATAATTTCAATTTCGATACAGACAAGGTTTGGTCAAAGGCGTAGCCAGGGGGGGCCAAAGGGGCCATGCCCCACCTAATTTTTAGAAAATATAGTCATTTTGTGCTTTGAGAGGCGTTTTTCCCAAGAAAATAGTGTTATTCGCCTAAAATCAAACATTTTGGCACCCCCAAAATTTTTGGCTCCCCCCAAATTTTTGGGCTGGCTATGCCACCGGGTTTGGTGCGGCCTGCTTCATCATCTTGATCGGTTAAAAAGGGAAATTGGCAAAAATCGCACAGATACCAGAAAGTTATTTTCCGGAAATTATGACCTGAGTGCCGGACCGGGAGTGGCGTCATGATAAACGTATTTACTTCGAAAGTAACACGTTACCTGGTTTTAGCATCTGGATGGTGTCGAATGGCACGAAAGCAAACGGTTGTTATCTTTATCATGTAATCTAGGCAGACTTTTTAGCTCAGTGGTAGTGTCCGCCTCCCAACTGGAAGGTTGGATGTTCGATCCGCGGCCACTGATTGACTCGCCTTAGCGCTCCTTGGGTAAGAGCGTTCACCGCAACCGCACCGACATAAAGCATTATTCAGGCTTCAGCCTGCCGCCAATGGTCGTTAAACACATCCGTCGCGTTATATGCGATCAATAATTCTAGCCAGGCATGCTGTCCAATGCTGTGCCACGTCTGAAATAAATAAGAAAATGGAAAATACAACTGTGTAGCTTCTTACTGCTTTGATGCTCAAATCAAAAATTTATACATTTTTTAACAAATATTATGGTAGGTCCGAAAAAATTTGCGAAGACTCTTCAAAGGTGTCTGAAGCTTCCCTCAACTTATGGAACGTTGGAAAGAAATGAGCAAAAGACCAACACATTTATACGACCTACGCTAGATGTTACTTTTTTTCGATGTTTTCAAAGCTCTTCTCTTCAAGTTGTTTTTGGTGTAGCAAGACAAAGCAATTTATGGTGACGTTGACAACGCCACAGAAATGTTTTTCATTGCGCAGCACTTTAAATACAGGAATACAATTTTGAAAAACAGCAAATACACCTTGTGCGTCATGAACAAACCCATGTCTGGAGACCTTTTAATGGGCGAGATGTCTGTTTTCTCCTTGGATTTTGTTCAAACGTTACAACAAACTCTCCGTGTTTTAAGATACGATTCTTAAGACATCTTAAGACAAATTCTTGACTATTTTCGTCGTGTATCTTGTAACTGCTTTTTGCATAAGAATGTTTTGCTAAATGATGTCAACAGCAGTGGCGTATCTAGGGTATGGCAGGCATGGCAAATGCCATGGCGCCACTTTGATGGGGGCGCAAAAATTAGCTTGCCAAAAGATTAAATTAAATTTTTATTTACAGTTCCTTGAACCTCAATTTGGGGCCCGTATTTTCATATACAGCAAAGCTGTATCAATAAAGCGCCCCTACGTAATGCACTAAGTCGGGCTTTTTGCACAAGTATTATGACAAAACTGTAGTATTGTGACATAACACGACCCTCAGACATTGTGACTGAACAAGAACGCTCGCATGCCATAGCTACGAGACCTCGTCCTTCTTACGCTATAAAAAAGGATAATTCAGTCCTTACTGCTGCATTTAAGGCAAGAAGATATCAGTCAGAATCTGGCTGACACGAGTTAAGTCCACGGCTGTGAGAATCTGACTGCTACGCAAAAAACTGCTGTTGGGGTCCTACAGATTTAACTGCTGCGGCCCAGTCCGACTTTGCGAAACGTCTTCAATGGCCACTAGTGTTCGATAATAATTAGGCTGAATACAATGCCCCAGTCCAGAAGTGAAGGTAGAGAGTCCTCGAAAAATTAGCAGTTAGTATCATTGCCGCACCACCTAAGCAAAAATATTAATTCATGAAGAAGATTTGAAAGTTTAGTTAAAGTGAGCTTTTTCTGTCCAAATTTGTGGCTTTCTGTTCGATGTCCGAGGCCCTGTAAAACATTGGCGTATCCAGGGGGGACATAGAGGTCATACCCCCAAAATTTCTAGCATATCTTAACGTTTTGTGCTTCGAGACACGGTGTCCCAAACCAAGTACTGTTGCTCATTTAAATTCAAAATATTTGTTGACTTCCTAGAATTTAGGGCTGGCTACGCTACTGATATGAAAAACTCCTGACTGTGAACAACTAAAATCTGCGTGTGACAATTTCGGAGTTTGTACAGTTCAGATGTAGAAGGCAAGCAATTATGCGAGAAGATTCTAGATTGCAAAATGCTGGTTTCAAGTCGTGCAACTTAAAATTATCGCGTCCTGAAGTCCTGACATTCTTCGAATTGCTTTGCAAATAATGCTGACGATAGCAGTATCTATTACAAGCTGCGAGCGATCTTTCACTAAACTGAAACTGGTCCTTTCATACCTCCGGGTCTCAATGATTTACAACAATTCAGGGCAGATTGTGTGATCTAGCTTTGATGAGAATAGAAAGGGACGAAATAGCAAACGATTACTTTGATGAAATCATAGACGACTTTGCGTCGATAAAGGCGCCGGAAGTGTCGTTTCACTTGACATTTTTTCTAATTTTCACCGGAAAAGGCTGGATATATTTATGTTTCGATAGAATTGTGTTTTTCGAACACAAGAGATGCATGACTTGCATTAAATAATAATTTATTGCGCAATTGAAGTTAAATGCGTTCCATTTAAAAATAAATTGTCGTTTGCAGTTGCAATATGTTGTTTGATTTTTTTTGTAAGATATACAATTTTGTCCAGCAACACTATGTGGACCTATAAATTATGATAACGATGTCATTTGAATGTCTTGGTGCTCTTCATAATAAAAATAAATGGGTATTGAAGTATTTTGTAGTCCTTATGGATAATTTATATTTTCTTTGCTGAAAAGCAAAAATAAACACATATATTTTCCGTTTTAAAACATTTACTTTCTACATGCTTTGTCTTTCGTTAAAATTATGCCTATATCTAATGTGTTAATTATTGGGAAGGGCGCACATTTAAACTTTGCCATAGGCGGCGCTTTGCATAGATACGCCACTGGTGAACAGCTTCATGCTTTTTTGTGTTTCCGAGAAATAAGGAACTACTGTTGGTTACAACAACTCGTTTTTACCAATAATGACGCGTGTGATTTCCACCATGTCTTTGTATTTCCTTGAGAGCTTTCGATGAGCAAATACTCCTAATACCACGGAATTGTTGACACACGTCTGCTGAATGCGACTTCAATGTGTTTTTCCTCTCCGCTCTACATTTGTTGTGTTTGTAGACAAAAAACTATCATTTGAAGTTTTCTGTATCTTTACTGTTCTTCGGAGCAGATTTGTATTCATTAATTTTCTCAAGGTGCACTAATCGTGATGGCCAAGTGTCAAAATAATGGCGTGCGTTTTGTTCCATAAGTACAGCAGAGGTTAGCGATGGTGTGCAGCGGAGGCGGAAGAACGCATACAAATATTATATGTAACTTATTCCGCTGTTAAGCGAAATTTCTGACCTCACGCCATGTGCGCATGCACAGAGTAATATTCTACATATCAAACAAACTGACAAAACTGATGATTAGGGCTTAGGGTTTGCTGTTTAGGTATGTGTGTCGGGTTAGGGTTTATGTTAAGGTTAGAAAAAGGAAAATGATTGAGGTGTAAGACTCAGTCCAATATTTTTCAATGGTTATAGTTATTCCCGTACTGTAGCTTGTTGTGGGTATCTGACATCTAACCAAAAACTTTTAATTTACACAACACACGTCAAAAAAGTAATCTCCAAACTTTATTCCTTTACTCAGAGAAGAAAAATAACTGACAAACAATAATAGGTCAGAAATTTCGCTTGACACTGCATTTACCGAAAACGTTTTCGCAAGTGGTCTCATTTCGTGTTTCGTTTGTATCAAACAGCTGTTAAATTTTCAGTTGCTGGTAGAAAACCAGATTTAACACGCGCAACTACTTATTTCGAACCAACAAGACCCTTCCTTTGTTTTGGAAAGTAAGGCTGTGACTTCTTCACCAGTGAGGTAGTGACTCTAGCCAATTTTCTCAGTGTGAAAACAGTTAAACTGGAATTTAGATTTTGAGATGCCAGAACACACCAGGCCTTCAGCTGTCGCAGACACTCGCGACGCTACGAGGGCCTACGAGAGGGGATTCAAGAGGTACATCACACCCGGGCCGGGTAGATACTGGGCCCTGGAAGGATGAAAGTACGCACGTTTTTCTGTAATCAAGCCAAACTTATTAGCGTAAGTCAGTTTCCCATATAACAATCAATATATTTCTAAATCTTAGTATGGTAGCTGTTTTATCTGTATTCTGATTACTATACAAACATTGACGAGGGTCTCAGAAGCTAGGGCGTCGGGAATCGGTCTCCTTTCCTCCTGGTAAAATTTCTCACAGAGGCCCTGGACCCTACTGCACATTTTCCAAACTGCGCTATGCAGGTGTGAATCCAAGAAAACTCGTCGACAGGTTGTTGAAGGACCCAAACAACGCATGAGGAGATATCACAAGCATCACGCAATGCAAGCCGTTGTTGCGAAACCAAACCAGTAAGATAAACAAAGACAAAAAAGAAATTCTCCAAATTATTTGCTCAAATTCTTTGCAGTTAAATTTTCAGGCAGTAACTGGAAAAGGGATATCATTAGTTACGATTGTCAGGTTACATCATAATTCAGCAAATTTCCAAAAGTTTAGCAAATGATTCGACAAACTTGATTTTTTCAATAAAACATTCAACATCACATCGGCTACACCAAATGCAAATAGAAAAAGTGGCACCACTGAACCCATTGGTGACGCGCTTGATTTCAATACATTTTTAAAGAGTTATCAACAGCACGTCCCGCATTGTCTGTGCAAGTCATCTGCAGTAATTAAAAAAAACAACTTTAGATTGATCTCATATTAATTTCTTAATTTATGCATCAAACAAATCGCGCAACTTTCTTTACAAAAATAACATAGCCTATCATTATACTCACTGTATGGTGCCTTTGGTGTGTTGCAAGCAGGCCCGTAACCAGGGGGCGAAGACCTCCCCTAGTAAATGTTTTTCCCCCTTGATGCCTCAAGCTGGTTACGGGCCTGGTTACAAGTCGGTTTTTGATTATGGTGGGTTTAAAACGGAGCAGGACTTTTCGGTCTGGCCGATTCGGTCTGAGTCGTTTCGGTCTGGCCGATTCAGTCTCGAGACATTTCGGTCAGACTATGAAATCTTGCTTGCAGAAATCTTACATTAATGCAAAGTGCTTAAATCAATGAAAGGTTTTCTTTGAACATACTTTAATCAACGAATCAGGCCAGGAAAAAGTGGGGAATATGGGAATGTCATTCCGGGGAAATATGACATGCTAGCAGGAAATTTTTCGCAGCAACTCTATCAATTTTTGCAATTTTTAAGGAGTTAATGAAAAACTTCCGCTAAGCGCGACTCAACTTTCAGCGCAGCAGGTCACAGCATTGCTCGGCTTTCGGAAGTCGAGCCGTTTGATTCAAAGCGCACTCCCTCCATCATCATAAGTTGCCAAAGGTCGAGGCATTCCACTCAAAGCGTATTCCCTTCACGAATCGCAATAGCGGCAAGCGCTATCGGCAAGGTATTTTACTCGACATTAGTTGTGCAAAGTAACTTAATCAGTGGTGTCTCGGGCTTAGCCAGAGTCTTTGATTACGATTTGTAATATTGTAGAATGCAAGCTTGATTGCTTAATGTATTTGTGCCGCCACACACTCCACTGATTATGGTTGCTAACTTGGGGTCTATGCATTGGGCTTTGTTACTATTAAAGTATTTTCGTTCCATGTCTGGCCTTTGGCATTCATGTTGCAGGTGACCTGAATCAAAAACTATCGTTCGCAGTAAGCGTTCTCTCGACTTCGTTCCCTCGCGCTTTACTCGGGCTCATCCGTTAGAGTCCGAGCTGCTCTCTGCAATTAGGCAATAAGTATTTTTAAACATAATTCATATCAGATTAAATGTTTTTTTTGAAGCAACAGATTTGCATAGAGCAGCGGTTTTCAACCTTTTTTGTACCGTGAGTCCGCGATCCATTACAGTAACCCACTATTACCAACGACCCCATCTAAAGCTCGATCAAACCAAAAGTAATACAGCTGCGTGCATCAAAAATCTACTCGCGACCACTCCAAAAATGGTTCATGACCCATCTGGGCAGTGTTCCCTCTGAGAAATGTTCACTAAGCACATGTTTGTTTTAGTGCGCATGCAGTAGCGCAACCATGTAAACACATAGGCAGTGAAGCGTTTCAAGCGTTACAGAGGCTATGCGGTATATATACGATATTAAATCTGGACTGTTGCTAGTGCGCGAGAATGATATTTCACTACGAAAGAGTTCTGTTGGTAGTGCCAACAGAACACTTTGTGTAGTGAAATCTCATTCTCGCGCACTATGCGCAGTGCCATCTTGGCACTGCGCATTTGCGCACCGCAGAGGGAACACTGCCTCTGGAAGTCGCGACCCTTACATTGAAAACCGCTGCCATAGAGCATTGAATGTGAATTCCAGTCCAACTATCAGTTCGCATTCGAAAATAATTTCAAACGAAAGATTGTCAATTCGGGAATATGAATGAGCCAAATACGCAGACGTTTACTTGGGTTCATCTCATCCGTTCAAAGCCCGAGCTGCCCTCCACAATACGAATAAGCATTTTGCAAATATAATTCATACTCAACCGCCCCGGCAAGAAGCACAGTTCAGGCTTCGGCCTGCCGCCAATTGCTGTCATCAAAATTGTAATTAAAATAAAAAAAACGCAATAAATTACGGGGCGTTTCAGACGTAGGAGCTTGAAATGAAAAAGAGGGGTGGATACGAGCAGTGCCGGATTAAGGTAGCGCGGGGCCTGTAGCATTTCCAGAGCGCGGGGCCCCCTAAGTTTTAAAAAACATCACAACACCTGCTAAATCATAAAGTGTGTGGGTAAGGCAACCGTGTTACTATAGCTTTAGACTACTCTCTGCATGCTTTCTCCAGTTGCATCGTGACATGACAGTCTTGAGCAGGCCCGTATCCATGGGTTGCAGGGGGGAGAAGACCCTTAGAAAAAATTTCTCCCCCCTTGGAAAAATGTGCTGGACATATTTTGAAACTATTGGACATAGTTTAAAAATTTTTTCCCTCTCTCAGAAAACTCTTCGCCCCTCTGGTATCCCAAGCTGGTTACGGACTTGGTCTTGAGTCTATCGTGCTGACCGCCAGTGTTGCCAGATGGTTTTGACCTAAATCTGCTACATGGTGTCACAAAAACTGCTAGAATTTGCTAAAAGTCTTTTCACAGATTTTTAGCAAAACTATGCTAAAAGCAGTGAAATTCTGTTAAAAATCTGTTATTTGAATATGATGAAAAGAAAACTATAAAGTTATACAATTCAATTTTTCCTTTTGCACTCGCTCTCAATAAGCATGGTTTGAAAATGCCGGTCTTGGCCAATACACTTTTCGGCCCACAATTGTCTTTCAGTCAATATTTTGAGCAACGTCACTGCAGCTTACTTCGTTTTTTGTATGACACGCAGTTCTTGACGATCTCTTCCAAACGGTTGCATGTTTTCATACAATAGAACAATGTTCAGCGATAACCAATCTGAGCGTAGCTTCAGACCTACAACTTTCTACGTCTGGTCTTTGTAACTTAAAACTTAGTGTTACATTACGGGGCATGCAAAAACTTCTGTATTCTTATCTGAGTGCATCTGCTACCAGTTATGCCTTTTAAGCTCACCATTATTTCGCTATGATTGCATTACTGCAAACTTCGTAAAAGACTTTTCTTTAATCGGCAGGGTAGGCAGTAAGACTATAGGCACTGAGCCCACTTTTAAGTTCTGAATCTTGTAACCATATATGTCGAAACTTTTGGCAGTTTTGTTTTACCAGGAAGTTTTTTACCAGACATTACTACTTACTAGTGCAACTGAACCACTTGAAAATATCGTGCCGTGGGATTAGAACGTATTCTACCAATGTTGTCTTCAACCCAACGCGCTCACTAAGCGCACAAGCAAAGCATTAGGGCTTCACCAAGCCATCTAATTACTTGTTATTATGATGCAATCATCTGCTTGCAGCAGCTTCTTTGCATCAAAATAAAATTTCCAAATAATTGCAGGCAGCTGGTTGCACTTTGTCCTGGTGTTACCCAATTAAAAACGTCATAAAGAAGAGTAGGCCTACATTTTTGGTGAAGGTGTAAAAATTCTCATCCTGAAAAACTGTTGAAAACGGTTGTTGGTCAGGAATTTGTTACCTGTTAAACCTACCAAGCGGTTGGTAAAACCCTGCTAGAAAACCAGCTCACTGCTAGATTCAAAATTTTACAGTTAACAGTGAGAAAGTCCTGCTATATTTAGCAGCATAACAGCTAAAACGGCAACACTGCTCACCGTAGTCTTGTGCCTTTTGTTACGTAACTGTACAAAAAGAATCAAACAAGAATTTCTGGACACAGACAACGTTCAATTGAAAACCTTCGCTTACTACTTATGGCAAATTTAGCAAAATATTGACTTCTTAGACTGAAAATAATCTTACATATAATGTAATAAATAAGATTTATTTTAGAAGACCGCGTGGGCCCCCAAATATGCGGGGCCCGTAGCAATTGCTACATTTGCTACTATTGTTAATCCGGCATAGGATAAGAGCTTTATGACAGCTGATGTGTCAAGTCTCAAATGTTAATAACTCATATTTAAAAAAACAGCAACTTTAAAGGTGCACCCAGTGCCGGATTTACCTATAGGCTATATAGGCTTAAGCCTAGGGCTTCAAGATCCAAGGGGGCCTCCAATATACTCAAAGCACGCTGGCTGCGTCCTGCGTTTGCTG
>JGI24158J21664_10002702_pt1 | contig 21771 bp, 14 predicted proteins | sample Ectturendosymbi3_FD_21664 | JGI IMG/M metagenome (IMG submission 21664)
GAAATGCATCTTTGCGCTCATTCTTGTTTTAATCATTTTCAAACATACCAAATATACAATACGAAAAAATTGTGTTGATATGTGTGCTAGGCATGGTGGGGGGGCGATAGAAATTTGTTTGTCAGAAAAGGGTGCGCTAGCCAAAAAAAGATTGGAAAACACTGATTTAAGGTAAAACTTAGTTCAGGAAGCACAGTTTTTCAGCATTGTCTCCTTGCAGCGAACATCTTATGTCATCATAAACAAATTTAGCAGCGCTAAAAACTCGGTTAATAGTGGCTTTCATGAGGAAATACTGGATTTTTTCCGATATGATACGCTAGCAGGTGTGTTTTCATAAACAAGCAGACAAGATGAACCATGGTGCACGTGTCGGCCGTCGCAGCCGAAACAAAAGCATCATCGTTAATCAGCTTAATTAAAAATCATAGCAAAATATTGAAATGCTGCAATTTAAAAGATTTTAGCTTATACATCCTGATTTTTTAAGTTTTTGTAATAAAGGTAAGGCATAGAATACACTATATTTTTGACAATGAAGCAAAAAAACAAGATTTAAAATTTTTAGAAATATCAGTATCGGCTATCGGTCCACGTATGGCCGATATATCGGTATCGGCCCCAAAAAGGCCATATCGGTCGATCCCTAGTTAATAGTGACTTTCATTAGTAAATAGTGAAATTTTTCCGATATGATATATCGACATTATGGTCAATCGGTCATTTCGGCACGACGATGTATTGTATATCGGTCGAAAATATCATACACAAATTATGTGATTAGTGGAGAGACATAGCGTAACGTCATCCCTAGTCTCATTTTCTTGACAAAGTTCTGATTTTGTGAACTTTTTTGCCCTGTCACTGTTATGAGAAGTATGCGTCGTCTACCTTTATACGGCCCTTCGTTGAACTTTTCTTTGAATCCTGGGTGCCCTCACTCGAAATCTTTGCTGGGCAGTAATTTTCAGCTGAAGCTGTGTATGTTGGTTTTCGGATTTGCAGTGTAAACATGCGGTTTAGCAGCCCCAGGATGTCATCAAACATTTCAGGTGAATGTCTGCTGCTCAGCTGAAGAATCATGTTTGATTTTACTTGCTTGGCTTCATTTTGCAGCAAGATGTAGTTTGATACTTGACAGTGCTTTAGGCCTTTGTTTTTTATCTCCACTTATGTTCAGCCATGCTTGTCTTCTATTTCTCATATGTTTATAACAGTTTTTCTTTGTTGTGCCAGTTTGGGACACATCATAACAAAGATAATTTCGTCAGATTGTCGGAACAAGCTTTTTCTCACGAGAAGAAATGGATGAGCGTAACGTGTTATAACCGGAATAATCCGGTACGTCCCGTTGGTATTGTAAAATGAGTAGAGTGTTTATTTTTATAGTATATCGTGCACCACTGATCGGAAACAATCGTAGAACCTCGTGCCACGTACTGTAAGTTAACATTTTCGCCGACTCTGTGACGTTAGTCACCAGATGAACTGATTTTGCAGATAACTTTCAAATGTAAACTTAGCAAACCTAAACATGTGCTCAGTTGCTGGGTGGTTTCCTTCCAGCCGAGGTACTTCGACTTAACACCTCACCAGTTTTTTAATGATCTAATCCGCCGCAGCGTGGGATGAATACATGTGAAGTGTTTTGTGTTCAGGAGCGCCACGAGATAATCTTCATGAAAGGCGCCCTGGAGCGCGTTTTAATTCAGTGCGCCACCTACCTTGGTGGTAAAAGCGAGGGGGTGAACGCTCTCCCTTTGACCAGTTCGATTAAAGAAAGGTTTGTCGAGCAAGCCAGGCTGATGGGATCGACTGGATTGAGAGGTCTGTTTTAAGATATTATGATTTTTTTTCGTAGTGTACCGGGATAAGAATGTAACGCGTGTTCGCTGTGTTGCTAAGCTCGATGGGCAGCTTCTGCGTTTTGTTACTAGCATCTTATTGAAAACTTGTTGAAAAACGATGTTCTTATGTGAAGAGTTCGTCTGAGTTACCCATTAAATGAAAACGCGTCTTTTGGATGTGATTCGCTTTTTCCACCGCGCCAAGTGGCCGCGTCATTCAACAAGACAGCAACAAAACTTAGCATGAGCGTTGTACGAGGCAAAAAATGCTATAGCTTGATTTTGAAAACTTCCGATAACAGGTTTTACACCAGGGGTCTCAAACACGCGGCCGCATGTGGCCCGCAAGGGCTTTTTGTGCGGCCCGCGATAGTTTTTGGGAATTTTCGAATAATTAACATTTAAGTTATTAGTTTATTGACCGGTGTTTAAAAGTGCTCGACCAGCGAATGAACAAGCTCCTTTCAAACGAACGTAGAGACGGCTAGAAATGAGTTCCCTATAATTCACGATACATTTCGCAGGAAATAAGATGTAAAAGCTGTTTCTAGTAAGGTTCAGGTGCTGCCATTTTTGCATCAGCGTCATAATGCGGACCTCGGGTTACGTCATGAGTCTTGATTTGTCTCTCGGAGCAACTCGAGTTTGAGACCCCTGCTTTACACCCACTAGTGCACGGCGAACATGTTGAGCAGCTCATCTGCTGAGTCACACATGACTACTGTGAGTTGCTGTGATTCGTTCGCCGTTTATTTAACACAGGCCGCAACTCCTGTGCTCTTCGCTAATCATCATTACCTGAATTTTCTGACGCTTTTATGTCAGTGATTGCTGTGGCACGGGGCCAGGTCATGGGCGACCTGACCTTTTTGGGGATGTTCGGCATCATCGACCCGCCGCGAAAGGGGATACTGGAGGCAGTCCGAGTCCTGTCCGCGGCCAACGTCCACATCAAGATGATTACGGGCGACGCCAGAGAAACAGCGATTTCAATTGGTGAGCATTTCCAAGTCGCCATCGTTCCGACATTTAATTTTTTTATTACACGAGTATGTCAATTGCAGCTTGGTTTAATTGGATGCTGGCTTAGTTGATATTTCGATTTATTTACATATACTTGCAGAAGATTAATTATTTTCACATTCACTGGTGCTGTGATCGTTTGCTGTACGTTTAGTGTATTGCAAACAATTGTAATTGGGCGTCACGCTGACAAAAACTGTTTTCTCAAATGTGTGGTTTTATGATTAAGAAATAAACCCAAAGACTAAACTTTTAGCTTAGCCCACAATATACGATTCCACTCCGTATCAAAGAGTAACGTTGGCAGTGAAACAAAACTATATGCTAATTCCAAATGTTACGTTACTTTCTAGGCTGGCCTGTGTACGTATTTATTTAAACCATGTCTTGTTCCAGCATCGAGATTGGGGATTTTTTCGAGGGGAGGTCGTGTGATGTCGGGTTCTGACATCGACTCGCTCGATGTNCACCAACTGTCATCGCGAATAAAAGACGTTGAGGTCTTCTATCGCGCCAACCCTAAGCACAAGCTCAAGATCGTCAAGGTTTTAAGTCAAAATACCTGTTTTTTACAGTTCGCGTATTTTTTTTCGCGTAACCAAGGTCCTTTTTCTACTTTTTCAGGCTCTGCAAGAACACGACTTGGTGGTGGCGATGACTGGTGACGGCGTGAATGACGCAGTCGCGCTACGCAAGGCTGACGTCGGCATTGCGATGGGCGAGGCGGGAACGGACGTGTGCAAGGAAGCCGCTGACATGATTCTGGTAGACGATGACCTCACCACAATTATGTAAGCACTGATGACGTCGTGAAAGATGCGCGATGAGAAGATGGTGATGTGTAGGTCGATATTCTCGCTTAAGTTATATTTGCCACCACTGCTCTAACACGCTTTTGATAGGTACTTTTATGGGAGGCCATCTTGCTCTTGTCATTAAAAATACGGATGTGTTGCTTACGTGTTGTAAAGTGTGTTGTTTTCTCTCAGTTTCTTTCACTGTTCCGTTCAGAACGAGCTGTACTTAGTGATCACGGCGGGATATGCTAGTTTTTCTATGGCAACGGCGTGAATAATTGTCTGTTAACTTTTTTATTTATTTGCTTTGTTACATCACATATAATACAAACACCAACGCTGGAGACCGAGACAAGTATACTATAAATTTTCGCCAACCTGTACTGTGTCTCACTTGGATAAGTGCGAACGTCATCATAAAATAAATTTCAGTGCTCAGCTAGGCACCAAGATACGTAAGTTCTTAACTGCTATGATATTAGCAACGACAGACAATCGCGTAGTTCCGGTAACCGGCAGTTTGGTTGATTTCGTATCTTCTATGGGCAACGAGCAAATTTTTCGCAACAAATTCGTTTCACCGATTTGCACAACGAAGTTAAAGCTGCCGCAGTAGCAGCAAGGCTGCCTTGCGCGTCCTGAAGCATTTGCCAATGCATATTTTCTTCAGGAGCGCTATCGAGGAAGGAAAAGGGATTTTCTACAACATCCGGAACTTCGTTCGCTTTCAGTTGAGCACGTGAGTATGACGTCACCTGCATGTGTTTAAGCGTCATAGCGCGTCATCACCACAGTTACGTTTTTCATGGCAGGAGCATCGCGGCGTTGTCATTAGTTGCATTGTCGACACTGTTCAAACTTCCAAACCCTCTCAACGCGATGCAGATCTTGTGGATAAACATTATAATGGATGGACCGCCAGCCCAAAGGTGTATTTCGTTGATTTGTCTGTGGTGTTCAAAAACGATCGAGTAATCGCTGACAAGTGGTGTTATTGTTTTGCACACACAAGTTACGAAAACGGCAAGTGTTGGTTGCGGTTGGTTTTAGCGCAGCATTATATTAAACTTGGAAAAACGTGTATGACTCTGTTTTTGCGAGAACTTCGTTGCTGGAGAACACAGCTTTTGACAACAAATATACTAATTATTAGTCATCCGGTGAAGATTATGGCACTTCTGTGAAACACCGCGCAACTGTCGGGCAGGGATGGTTTGGGTGTCGGTAACTGCTTCAAAAAGCTTCGTTTGCAAATACTCCTTTTGACCTGTACGGGCTACGGGGATGAGTTAAATACTGACACATTCGTTGAAGTCGCTGTCCATTGTGTATCGGATAATCAGTGACGTAAGTAACTGCTTTGTTCCGTGACGCTCCTGAGACGTCTTCAGTTCACTGCCGGGTATTTTTCGCAAACGGCTTAGCTGGGTTTTTCTTATGTAGTAATTTTTACCAACATTACAATGGTTTGCTGAAAAGCGCTCCTGTCGAATAGCAACTGGTCGCCACTCGTTTGACAGGAAAGTCACTCTGGGGAGGATTGTTGTCGGCACTTATTTGTTGCCTAGAAAACTGTCCCGCTTTTCAGGCTGTCACCTCTGGAAAGTTCTCCCGAAGTAAAACTCTGGTCGCAACCAGCGCGATGTTGTTCGTTCGTTTGTTTTCGTTTCTATCCCGATTTTTTTCCAATCGCCGATTAACTTTCGTGCAGTCTCGGCGTGGAGCCTGTGGACAGAGACGTCATACGACGACCGCCGCGAAAAGTGAAGGACCCGATTGTGACGAAAGAATTGATCTTGCGCGTCCTCGTGTCGGCCAGTATTATTGTAGCCGGGACTCTGTACGTTTTCTGGAGGGAGGTGCGTGAATTGCCGTCAGTAACGATACTTTGCGTCGATGGTTAGTCGTCGTTGACCGCACTGAGTGAAGTGCACCACATGGGTGAAGGCGTTGTTTTAAGTGGAATCGAAACAGTTAACATTTTTCCCTTAAAGTGGTAGGTGTTTAATGCAGGGCTGTGGAGCTCTATCCAAATGTCAGGTTCCAGCTCCAATAATCCAAAGTTGTTCCGGTTCCACAACCCTGTTGCGTTTTGTGCACTAGATAAAAGTATATGAAGCCATTTCATAGATTTGTATATTAATCAGATATGGGCTTTTTAGAAAAATAAAGTTCTTTTTAAAACAACTTGTAAATTATCCTAAGTTCAAATTTCCCCCTACAACATACGGTGTAGGTTTCAGTCACAAATAAAACTAAAGTTTTGAAAGCTGTTGTTCATTTCGTCATGATCGATGACGCAATGTGTTGTTGCAGATGCGTGACAACATAATAACCCCTCGCGACACGACAATGACCTTCACGTGCTTCGTCTTGTTCGACATGTTCAACGCACTAGGAAGCAGATCTCAGGTGACACAGTTTATGTTTCAGCGCTTTTTTTGCATGAGGTTGCCATGTTTGCATTGAAACTGGATTTGTTTTTTTCGGTCACAGACCGAAATTTTTTTTAAATGACCGAAAAAAATTAAGTCATAAAAATTAAGTCAAATCGGTTACATTGTCTAAAAAGGTAGGCCAGTTGAATACTGTTGCGGCGAGTTTTAATACAACCACGGGACAAGTGACTGAAACGTCTCTGCGAAAAAAAACAGCACTGAAGTTATTTCGTGGTGGCCGTCATGCTGCTGGTCTGACCCTGGCTACGTTCAAATGATTAACTTATGGCTAAAACACCGCGCAATTGCTGGCTGTGTATTTTGCATCTACTTTCCTGGCGTTTCCAGCTCATGCGAAGTCTTTGTGGCCGAAGTAAGCCACAAAGATTTCGATTCGATCAGTTTCTTTCGTGTGGTTGCAGAGGTTGGCATGGCAAAGACTTTTAAAAACTTTGTCCATATGCTGAAGCTTCAATTGGTTTTTGGATTCGTCATACAATACCAGAATGCAAGTCAATTCCTTTCTATGCGACTTGTCACTGTCGTTATGACAACGTGCAAGTCGCGTAATGTTTCTCGCATTCGCTAATACCGTTTTGTAAATTTCAGACGAAGTCAGTTTTCGAGATCGGCTTTTTCACCAATCGAGTGTTTCTCCTGGCCGTGGGTGGTTCGCTCGTTGGACAACTACTCGTTATATATTTTCCTCCCTTGCAACGCGTGTTTCAAACCGAAGCTTTAAGCTTTCTCGGTGAGTTTGTGCAATGTGTTCGAAAATGAACAAATTGTCCGCGCGAATCTTTCCACGTTTTCAACGTGTTGGTGCAGAACCGCAAGCAGCTGAATTTTTCGGTGTGGAGGGGGAGGGGACAAAATGATTCCAACTTGTTGTTTTACCTTTCATCTGAAAAGGTTTTGGCGCTTTCAAAGTGTTCTTGAAAATTTCGGTAGGGGGGAATTTCCCGGTTGCCCCCTCCCCTAGTTGCGAGCCTGCGTTGGTGTCGGACTTCTTGCTGCAAACGACTACTTAGAAATGTGCTAATACGAAAAGCAGCACGAGATTTACGCACAAAAAATGTCGTCTGGACTTAACAGAAGACTGTCAGAGCAAAAACATAAGCGGGATTCCAAAAAACCAGCCCTGCTATTGATTTCATGTCGTTCGTTCACTGCACTGCTTTGACTGCAGCATCATTTCACCCATTGTGGCACTTCCTTGTTTCACGTAACGTAAATAAAGCTTTTGCATCGTCGGCAGACATCCTGCATTTGATTTGCATTTCGTCGACCGTTTTCATCTCCTCCGAGATCTGGAAGGTCATTGTTCGCACGAAGAACCAGAGGAAGAATAGATCGAGACCGGACGTGTTTGACCTTGTTTAACCTCTGTGAGCCGGAGCGAGCGCTCACCACAGACGTGGAGGTCGTAACGCACTGCCACTGTGACGTTATGCACTTGTGTCGATGACGTAGTAGAGATGACTTCTAGCAGTGACGTGTATGCAGCCCCCAGAAATAGGACATCGCCTGAAAGTTAACGGCATTACGAAACAATGGCTGATATTCTGCAGAAAGCGGCGTATCCTCTAGAATATTTGTGTTTTATTATTTTTTAAAAGTTTTCTTGCCTTGCATTCTGCTGTAACGCATTAATGTCGTCGACGTACGCTTATGATCGTTGGTTCTTACTCCCGTTTATATTCCGCAGTGAAATTTCAGTGTGACTCAAAAAAAATCTTGTTTTATTCGCTCGGTTATCTTTAACTTTCTTTGCAGACGTTTCAAAAATTATGCTGTCTATTGAAAACCATCTGGAAATTTCGCGCTTTTTTCCAGGTACACAACAGCGTCGCTGATATTCAGCTAAAAAACTCAGTTTAATTTTTCTTTACATACGTCCATTTTGTACCAATTCTTAGTGTAGTTTCGGGAAATTTAGGCTTAGCGGAAATGTATACTACTGTATTCCTATCCTATTTGCTGACTGATAATCCTGAATACCAACGGTTGAAGCAATGTTTTGCGCAGTTTACTGCTAATTCAGGTTTGCTGTAAATTACGATTCACTGTTTTGGCAAAGAAATGGTTTGTAGAAAACCACAAATGGCCTCACGCCAAGTAAGCGTCATAGTTTCTTGATGCCCACAACAGGATTACTTGCTCTCACTGAATTGTGGTATGTTTTTGTTCAAAGCAAAACACTGTTTGATTGAAACGTGCATATCCTTAAACTGCAGTACAAGTTTAAGGCGAAAAAGACTGGCATTGCAGTGTGCATCGGCAATTTGGCTTTGCCATAGACAGAACTAAAAATCTGCCGTAAATAACGTAATAAACCTTGCTTAGAGGAATCGAACAGCGTGTTTTAACACTTGCGTAATGATCTTTAAAATTTTGTATGTCTTTGCCGTAGACAACTTCAAAAAGTAAAGCTTTGTTATGTCTAGGACATGCATTTCTTTTATGCAGATACAACACGTGAGTTGAACCCTTTCTGCATAATATGAATCAAGAATGCACCTACCCTTTTAAGTCCCGAAAAAGGTATAGTTCGGCCATTTTGGCTGAAATATAACCGGCCATAACTCGCCAGTCGGTAGATAGCTGTTCAAACCCTTTGAAAATGCGGGAAGTCTAGTGGTTGAATTGGGGCAGGTTTAGGGTTTTTTGGATGACGTCATCTTGATTTGCCTTCTAGCGTTTGTGGTTCGAAAGTTTCGGCGAAAAAGTCGATAATTTATTAAGCACTTAGGGATTTATTAATTTGTTGTTTTTAGGCCACAAAGCACACTTTGCAGGCATTTTAGGTCCCAGAGGACAGTTTTCTTGTAATATGGTGGCTTGGCCATAACACGCACGTGTCAACCTCGTGAACGACAGTTCAAACGACATCGGAAGAAAAACTCTTCGCGCGCAGCCAATAATATTGCAAACTGGAGTTTTATAAGGTGTAATTGCCTTTGAAAATACCCTTCCCAATTTGCACTGGTTTGTAGAAATAGCGCATAAAGGTCATTGTTAGAAATTGAATGAAGCCCTCAGCAAATTTTGGGAACTTACCACAGGATCTTAGCAGTGTGCTACTCTAGGAAACTGCATCTGACCGTTTTGGTTGGCCTTCGTTACATTACATCCTCCAAACGCGGTGATTTAATTCACGCAAAAGTTGCCCGCTCAGTTTTCTGTTCATGTGGTTTTTAAGCAAACTTAGCCTACTGCAACAAAACCACAACATCTTTCCACCAGGAAACCTGTTTTATACGGTGACTGTGTGCTTGCATATTTAACAGTGAAGAACTCCGGGCAAAACCTCTCGCAGCTGCTTTTTCCGAAATTTGTAAGAGGGCGAGAGTTCCAAATGTCGCACGAGATTTTGCGCAGTCAGAGTCAGGAACAAAGTCAGGAAAAAAACAAAATCGCAGGAGCAAAATCACATATCACTGTTGATTTTATAAAATGGCGGAATTCATACGCTCTCGACTTCAAACACTCAAGTTGGACTGACTGTAAGCTATATCATGATGTCGCACTTGTCAAAAGTACTACCGCCTGTCATTATAAAAAAACATTGCAACTCATTGAAAAAGATTGCAATGCGAAGAGCGACGAATAAATCCTCCCACCCCCTTCTTGCCGTGAAAACACTTTTATTTCTAGTTGCTGCTGCGACTCCTTTTCGTCGTGGCCGACGTTATCACTTGATCTCAAAGGATTGTCAATGGCAAGCAGGTTCCACAAATCCTTTTAACTGCGTTGATTGTTATTATGCGCTATCAAGACGTGAGAAACTTTTTTCGCTACTTATTAATCACACGACCATTGCATGTTGCACACGCATCGAGCACAAATCGGCAGTTTTGTTGAATGAAGGCGTAGGACACACTGAACCCTACAGCAGCTTGCTGATTACCTGCAGTCCGGACACGCGGGTGGGCCGTGCTTTCCCCAATTGCAGTAATTGGCTCCACTAACCGATGTTGTCGATGCTTTGCTAAGTTTTAAAACACACCACCTCGACGTTGTGCAGTGAACACAGAGATTATAAACTGTTTACGCAATATTGTGGGAAAAACGGTGGTGCCGCAGTTTCGCACTGGAATAGTGAGTGTCGGTCCTTTTTTTTTGCAAAATGAAGAGCAAAGTTGTAACGCGCACCTGCTCGCTGAAATGCATGTTTGTCTTTCGTGTACTGTCCGCGTTCGACTCATTACAAACTTCGTTTTTTTGCTTCGACGGCAAACTAACACGACCGTGTTTGGGTCACGCGAAATATTCGTGTTTTTGTGACATCAACGCTGTAATTATGTGAGACAGAGACCATCACGTACGATACTCTACCGATCTGTACTTATGCTTCATAGAATGGAAGCTGACTGCTACTGACGTTGTCGCTTGCTTTATTATTTCATACGCTACATTCAGTGGTGGGATTCAGAACAGGTTCCCTCACTCCACAGGTGGACTCACTAACCACAGGTTTTGTCATTATCACAGACTCCAGAGGCAAACCGTGCTGGTTGGTCCGAAATAAGTGCAAAGGTTATTGATTTTAGTTACAAGTAAAAGGTGTTCGTGGGGAAAAATTGAGAACCCCTGACTTAAGCCAACAGTCCAAGAACAGGTTCTTGGGAACCGGTCGAATCCCATCACTGGCAGCATTGCAAACCGAAATTGCTGTGACAGTTGTGTTCACACAACAGTTTTCGAACGACTTGCTTTCGTGGTGTGTATTAGGGGTACTGGGTAGCATTGACACGGCCAGCGACTCCAGACACTTAAAAGTCTTGTAATGGACATCAGAAACGCGAAATTATACGTCAAGCGCTCTTCACGTACACTGTTCTGCTTCGTGTGACATTCGTCAGTACATGCTTCGCAGATCTCCCTCCAATGAGTAAATCTTGCCCTTCAGGTTTTTCAATTCGTTCTGTATGACTCGGGAGCGCCCCGCAGTGGCACGAACGGCCTGCAAGATTTCAGTGTCGGAAACGGCGCCTCCTACAGTGACCTGGAAAGAAATTGTTAAATTTGAAAACAAGCTTTTTACGTACGGTCTCTGTGAGTGACGCTAAAAATCGGTGGAACACTGATTGCGTTCCTTTGGAATAGGACTTAATCGCTCGTGCGGAAAAACGTGTTAAAAATGACAAACCTGGTTTAGAAAGCGAAGTTACCCGACGAACAAGAGGACCGTTTTCAGGTGGTTCTACTCCTTCTATAGATACAGATGTGGGGTATGCTGCCGGCAACTCAACCGAGGCGACAATAACTTCTCGCCGCACCAAATGTTACATAAAGAAATATCGTGTTTGAAATTCAAGTCAACCCACCAAGAAAGCGTTTCATCTTGTTGGAAGTAGTGTTGGGATCTGCTTAAGGTGAACACTGGTATAAAGGTGACAAGCAAGTCAAGCCGTCAAGTCTTACGAAAACAGAGTTGTACAGTCCAATCCCAAAAGAAGCTTAAGGATGACAATGTTGCTAACCTTGTATAGCTGTTTCTCCACGTCTTTCAGTTTACTTCGCAAGTTTTTCACATCTGTTTTGAATCCTTCCACTTCAGCACCCCGTCTCTTCTCCAGTGCAGCATAGCGCAAAGTCATTAACTCCAGCCTCTTGGCCGTTTTCTCCGTGCGCTCTTTGAATATTTCCCTTATGATGCAACAAACAAACCGAAGCACAATTAGTTCCTACTTCGCCTATTGCGTCACAATGTAGCCATAAAATGGAGACAATCTCAGCAGCTGCGGAGCGCAAGCGGTCAGTCATTGCGTGACATTTGCAAACACGGTTGAGACAATATGCCCCATGAGCGATGAAACTATCCTGTCATGTCANTATTATTTGTTTTCATTGTTCGTTGCGTCCAAGCACCGGCCGTAACTATCTAAATCGAAAGGCTATGTCTGATGCACTGGTTAAACCACATTTTCAAACAAATGACTGAATCCCTATTTTTGAAGCTACACCTGCGGTTGGACTGAAGGCCCAAACGCCAGGGCACTTTTCACTGGAGGCCCTCCTACGTAGTACGTGACGTAATCTATGTTGGAGGCGCGCAACAACAACCTGATTTGACACGACATAACGGCACCGCCGCACGTTGTTTTGAACCCTGGCCGCCGAATTTAATGTGTGCGTTTTTTTCCAGGTCAAGACAGTTTACTACTCCCCTGCCCCCAGTAGTTTGAATGACAGATTTTCGACAAATAATGACTTTACATCATCCTCTGATGCATCACAATGTGTATAGCTTTTTTTCTATTCATCGCTCTTCCTATTCGGAGTTGGTGACATTTTTGGTTCAATTAACCGCGAATGGGCAGAGTTTGTCTCTACGTGTATCACCCAAGTTATGCCTATGCCAACAGCGACTTTTTATAACAAGCTAAAGACTGAACACCTCTGCTTTAGAATTCACATCATTTTGAACACAATACTCCACGACCGATCGCAATTAGAAATTCGTCTGATCACCTTCGTGTTTCCGTCGGCAAATTCTTTAGGAAATGCGCGTTTACGGAACTTTTGAGGTGTCAGAATAGGTGAAAGGTTGTCAGGTGCGCATTTAGAACTCATTTACTACGTTTACATGGTCAGTTTTGCGTTGCTCGTTACCATATATGGATAACGATTGGTCTGGTTCTGAACGTGATTTGCTGAGTCAGGGCCCTGAACAAGCCAATGCGTTGGCCACCTCAACAAGAAGACGTCTCGTTATGAAGTGTACGTGGTCTCGTCGCTTGACATGTAAACGTAGTGATTGAGCGTTTTTATTTGTTGAATATTTCATCCGCCCGATTCTAGTTAATCTTCATTGTCAACTGCTATGCTGGACTGGCATTCAGGAACAGGTGCAAGCGAAAGAAAGCTTTTTCGCTGTAGCAAACCAGGGTAATTATCAGACTTAAATCAAAAGTAAAAACTACAGATCAGATATAAAGGCAAAGAAAGTAACGAGAAATTCATCAAACAGAAGGAATCGCTCTTGACAAGATCTTCAATCAAATGTACGTGGAAAAAAAACAGATCGAATCGGTTTACTGTTTCTTTGGTCTGTTCTGTAACAACATGCCTTCCGCGGATCGAAATTTAAACGCTGATAGTGGCTTTGTTCGCTAATAACTGCATTCACTTGCATATCAATAGTTCACTTCATGGGCAATTACTTGCTTTAAAATTTTAGGTCAGCGAAGATCATACAAAAAAAAAACAAATTTCAAAGTATCGTCGCACGTTACTTCACTTTTCAGCTCTTATTGCAACTGCTTATCGGTCACGTTTCATCGCAATTTGTTCTTCACGATAACAACCCGGTTAAAAAAACGACAGGAAAAAGCGTTATAGCATGTTTCTAACAAAACCTTCCGGAATAAATACAACAACAAACTATTACTTAGCCACAGTGCAACTGAACATGACCTCCATGCACAACCCGTCGCATTTCTCTCTCACCTGTGAACTTCGCTCTCCTCCCGCATCCGAGCGAGATCATCCTCTGCAGCGATGCATTGCTCTCTGTACATGTCGGCGAGCTTCCCCGCCTGTTCCAGCTGCTGCTCCAGAGCCGAGATCTCTCCTTGCATCCGTTCCTGCGCCTCGTAGTCGGCCACACAGGCGCTGGCCAACTGGGCTGCTGTCACGCTTGGTCTCTTGCCACCTGATTGGCGGTGAGCCGTTTCCGCTTGATCGCGCAGCACATCCATCTCTAAACATCAAGTCAATGCCGTACTTCCAGTGCAACGTACCAGTTTGAAACAAGATATATTTTTGCACAGCGCCCGAGCATTGCTGGACATCTAAGCGACACGAGGAGCTGGAATTACTGCAAAGCAAAGAGGTTCGCAAAATAACGAACCGGAAAACGAGTCGAAATTAGAACTTTCAGCGCATCTCTCTCGTACGATTATCTGCAAACACCTATAAGCGATATTTTCCTCTACCCGGTAGCAAACGGTTCTCGCATCTTCAAATTGCTTTCCAAACTCTTGAAATGGGCAAAATGCTCTCAGCAGTGTTGATTGCGAGCGTGGCAAAGCAAAACCTTTCATAACGTGGCAACAAATCGTCAGCAACAGAGGCCAAGGGGAATGATTTCTGGAAGAAACCGAGTCAGCAAAATAGATTCAGTCGTCGTACACACCTCGGAGGAGCCTGTCCTTTTCGGACATCCATAGCTTTTCCTGCCTTCTATGCTCTTGTCTCTGTTCCAGGATTTCTTTGGTACTTTCATGAAGCAAATTCTGAAAAAAAGCTTGTACTTAGTTCAGAACCTAGATTGATTGCACGCACGGCAATATTAGGTCGAGGCCTTCAGTGCGTGAAGAAAAAAACGATTCAAGACCAGCAGAGATCATTTCAAACGATGCCTCACGTTCTTGTTCGACATTCTTCACCATATTAGTAAAGAATACCAAAACAATGATGAAAATGCACAATACGCATGACATGACAACCCAATTGTATCGCAGGTCCACAGATTTCAGACAATTTTCAAAAAGCATAACATGGTCACCAACAACTATTTTAGCGCATTTCTTGGTTGGCCAAAATTAAAGTGTAAAATAGGGTTTGCAAAAAAATTTTCAAAACTTGCACATTTTCTTAACTATTTCAGCACACAATATTAAATAATTTTTTAGATTGAGTCTATAAATAATAGGACGTAGCGCACCTTCAATAAAAACATGCAAATCCATTCTGCGTTTGAGCAAAACGCAAAAACATCTTGATAAACTGAATGAGAACTTCACTGCAATGAAATCGCGTACAGCAGAACTAACCAGTTTTACTACACTAACAAAAACTAGCAGAGCAAATACGCAAAACAGCGCTTCCTTGCGCTATACACACTGCGAGTCATAAGACACTTTACCGAATCTTGAAATAATACGGCGCGTCAATTTCTTCGAAGCGTTATTAAGCAGTCATGTTGTGCGACTCTCCGACAGTGGCTGTTCGTTTGAGGCAGGGGACACCAGGGTCTCCTAACTACGGCCCACGAAGCCATTTCATCCAGTCGCCAAAGACAGTTTTTCCACAACGAAAATCAATGTACTGTATTTACGAAACATTTGTTGATTTGGCAGAATGTAACGTATCCAGAAACAATCACACTACGCAAGATGTCCGGCCCCCGAACTGTTTCTAGTAGTTTATGTGGCCCTCTGACAAAAAAGTTCGGAGACCCTGGTATGAGGCCAAGAACGTCACTAAGTTATAACTATTAAAATGAACAGCCATTTTCACCGAGAGGAGTCCCAGAACAAAACTGCTATTTTCTTTGCTTCTAAACCGGATGCAAAAAGAAAATGCTCGCCCACGAATGGCTTTTACAGCATAAGCAATTATCTTTTCACGTAGACTATCGCTTATTCCACTTCCGAGCTTCAGAATCACGCTTTTGATGATTATTGGATGCTCTGTGTAATCGCAACATGAAAGCAAAGCATCTACAACAATCGGCTGACAGTTTTCTAAGATGAAAAACGATCTGTTTAACTTTTGTTTCGGAGCCAGTGGCACACGACATGAAGATAGTGTCAACTCGGAAACCGTGATTATCTTTGCATGGAGCTCTTCACAGTTTCGTAACAGCGCCACACGGTGCTGCTACGCTTGCGCGTTCTGCTGTGTCATCGTTTGCTCGGCCTTTTGCATCAACGTAACGGCAAGTAATTTTTATGGCAACCAGTGCAGAGCACGCTCGCACACGCTAACCAATTATTTATAGACGTACTGTATAAAAGCAACACACCCCAAGACCAACTGACCTGCGTTTCTCTTAATTTCAGCGCGCATCTCTCGAACCTCTCGCTGTCCCGTTCCCGCGCGAGGTCGTTCTCTTCTTGCAGGATACGTCGCTCGTCCAGCAACGTGTTGACCTGCCGACGATGCACAACCATCATTTCCATTCGACGCGCTCGTTCAGCGTGCTCTGTCGCACTGGCAGGTTGTCGCGCAAATGCCGCCGTGGCTTTTTTCGCCAGAGCAACACGATAGAAGGTGGAACGCAAGCTCGGAGTTGTAAACGGGCCTCATTTTGAAGCCCGAAAGTCAAATTTACCGAATGAGTCAAGATATGCGCAACTGCGGGGTACTGGTGGCGTGGCAAAGCAAACAAGACTAAATAATCCACAATTAATCATTTTTTGTTGAAGACTTAATCAATTCGATTGCTTCAACAGTAACTGGCGACAAAACTGTCCGTCGCTGCGAACAAATTTTGTAAGCTGTCCCCCGAATTATTTTGAAAAACTAAGCCCGAACCCAGCCCGAACCGACTTATGCAACTTCGAGCTCAGTACCAGCTAGCGCGAGTAGAATGACGGTGTTATGAACCGCTCACGAGAAATGCGACCAAGTGATGGCTGTCCGCATGGACAGCGTAATATTTCGTGCTGTTTAATATAATCAAATTGACTTTAGAAATTCACAGCAAGAATGTAAATCCGTCAAGAGCAACTTCGTGCGTTCCGCCCGAACCTGGAGCTCTGTGAGCTACAAATGACGTGACACTTGTTCGATATGACGTGACACTTGTTCGATAGCGTATTTCCAACCACTGTTTGTAGAAAAATAGGAACACAAAAACGAAATAACCTAGGATTGAAAACCCCTTATCGGTTCATTCTTACCTTAGCGGTAACAGATAACCAGCATGGATAAATATGCGTCCAACTAACACAGTCATCCTCAAGTTTGCTACAACGAATATTAGCTAAAAAAACACGGTTAGAGCATCTTAGACTGACAACAAAAGTTTTCAACAAACAAACCTGATCGCGCGCCAGCTTCGTTTGCTCTTCCAACTGTGCCTGCAAAGCCTCCACTTGAAGCGCTAGAGTGCGGCTATCCGCAGCGTGTTCGGCATCGTGCGGCGGAATGTTTTCAGACAATGACGGTTGCAAAGTTTTCTGGGATCGTTTCTTTCGACTAGATTCCTGATATTGGGGAAACCATCGATGTATTTGTTTAGCAAGAAATTGAAATAAAGCAGGACGGAACTTAACAGTTCTGATCAATTCGTTACTCGTTTAATTCGCAGCGCAAAAAGTCTGTGGAATTCAAGTTGACGGAACCGACACAAGAATTACTAATATTCAGGTTCAGGACTATTGACAATATATGACCACACTGTTGTTTTGAACGCATTGTTGGAAGCGTTGCAGCAAACTTATTATTTTTAAACTAAAGTTATTAAACAGCACTGAACATAAGGGAACAAAGATAAAAATGGGTTAAACGTAATTTAGTTTTAATCAAGATTGAAAGCACATTTACAAGAAACAGTTGCATTGCAACTCAGCTAATACTGCAAACACGAATTCTTATCAACTACCTGTCTTGGATCTTCATGCGGATGTTGAGCTTTGGGTAGTTTCTGCGGAATGATTATCTTTGATGGGGGTTCTTTGTGGAAGTAAGATACCTGTAAAGGAGCATGCAACATTTTTTTCAAGCCTTTTGAGTTTTTTTTCAAGATCGAGCTTATTTGCTCTTTCTCCAAACATGAGTGCAGCCAATCGACGTGTTCAGCAATATGGACTGCTGTTGTTTTTGCAAACCATTGAAGACGATGAAGCACAGCTTCAGAACACATGTAGTGGCGCTAGCAGCGCATTCAACAAATATTTACACATTTCATGAAAGCATCAACATCTGCAGACAAAGATGATTCGTGAAAGGAAGTGCGGAAGATTGTCTGCGCAAAAGGTAACTTCAAGTCTTGCAACTGGTTGCATCGAGCGTTGTCCGAATCTGGGTTTGTTTTTTCGCTGAAACATTTGGGTCATTTTTGCTGAGACCTTTCGGTAAATTTGTCTCACAGTTGTATGAAAACTCACCATAACAGTGTTTTTTAACCTACATTTCCACATATTCTGACCGAAATGACTTAAATTTTTTCGGTCATTTTAAAAACTTTCGATCTGTGACCGAAACGAAAACCCAGGTCCGAATTATTATCGAGTGTTTCGCCACCATAACACTACAGTAAGGCAAAAGCCATCTGTTAACATTTTTTGGCTTAGCTCTACAAGATAAAAAAAGGAAAGTGATGAGATGATCGTCCACAACATTTCATCAAGCGTGTAAACCGTGCGCCGGGACGGGTTCCACGTATCCATGTACATTTTACAGTAAGATATATGGACTTGCGAAGCGAAGGTTTGGGTTTTACGAGTGCATTGTATACCGTCTTCACAAACATGCAATGCAATCGACTGAAGCACGCATGGAATTAACAAAGAACGTAGTATGCAGCGGCATCGACGCAAAATGGCAGCTATTTTGAAAAGCGGTCATAAAAATGTGAGGAACCTGACAGAACACTCTGATTTCAGTCAGAATCGTAATATGCGTAATTCGGCAAAAATCAGCAACACAACCTTCTTTCAGCAAATAAGGGCAAAGAAAATTAAAAAAAAATTTCACTGAACAAATATCTTTCATGTTGATATGTTCTCAGTTTTACCAAATTTCGGAAGCGGTAAATATAGAACTACAGAAAAAGTCCTTCCAAACAAAAACGTAAAAAATTTAACTGAAAACAATTACCTGCAGTTCGTTACAAATTGAATTTTTTTAATGTAAATGGCATAGTAACAAACCTAAAAGACTTTTGAAGACAATAGATTCATACAAATATAATGCAAGTATTTGCAAGTTGATTCTCAATAATTTTATACATTAATTATTTCTATGTTTGCTTCACTTTGTAATTGGCTTACAATGAATGAACGGTTTGATTATACTCAAAAAGACTTCCATGGTTGGCAATGGTCCAATGGAGATGAAGTTACTCGAAAAGCAAGAAAATAGCAAAAACATGTTAAAGTTAGTTTCCAGTAATCAATTCTCGTTCGTCTGAAAAGGTAAGCCAGCTTTGGCAAAAACGCTGTAAACTGATAACGACCCCTAAAATCTATTACCTCTGCCGCTGCTGGACCAGCCAGTGCAAGCAGATGCTGGATTCGTTTGCGGTCTTCAACCTCGCGAATCTTCAGCCGGTCGTTTTCCGCATACAACCTGAGGACTTGTTCCCTCTCTTGCAAAATGCAAACCTGTGGATGAAAATCACATAACATCAATGCTTACTTAATTGGTCACCGAGTCTTGGTTTATGCCAGTTAGTTATCACAGATTTAACACAGAACAATGAACAGCAAAGGCTGTTTCTCAAGCTGCTTTTCTCGAATTGCACTTAATTTCGGTCAACCAGTGGGAAATTGCATTTTCTGCCAAACAATCTCGATATTCTTTCGTGTATTCCTTCAGCATTTCATACCAAGGGAACTAAGGTATGGCTTTTATTTTGTGACGAATATGAACTTTTAGCAAAAAATCCAAACTCCAAATTTATTTGACTGAAACGCTAAATAAAATCATTTTGTTACACAAGCGCTTGCTGNAATGCACAAATTCTATTTGATCATGTAAATCCACAAGTGTCGACTGTACGGTGTCATTTAAGAACAAAATTTTCATTGATGGAGATGGCAGAGAGCGTGAATACCTGCAGAAAAGCAATCAAAAAGAGAGAACACAATTTCTATAAAGGATCAATGCTAAACACTTAGCTATTGCTTCAATTCAGGGCATAAAACTGACAAACTTGCAATTTATCTATGTGACAAAATAGCATAAAGCCTGCATATACAAGGTGATCCAAAAGATGTATTCATTTTTGATAAAGTAGCATTTTGCATTGAAAGGCAAACTTCGCAATTTTTTCATAGGCCTGTCTTACAGGCATGTAAGTTTTGTGCGGTTCAATACAACTTGACATTTCGCAACAAAAACACACCTGTAAATCACTGATAGCCTTCTGCAGGTCAGATATTTCTTGCTCACGTTGTGTCAGTTCGTACTCCATTTTATGTTGTGATTCATAGCTGGACTGCAAATAAATCAGTTATTTTATAATGAATTACCATGGTCAGTAGGAAATGAACTTGGTGCTTCAAGTTTATGAAGCACACACCTTACAAAATTACTAAGTGACAGTGTGAAGTGAAGAGTTCAACAGATGTTCAGACTATACACAACCAGTGCCAAACACCAGGATGCCAACATTTTGCCAAAGAACTGGTTGTGAATGAAAATTTCTATTTGTTTTGTTATACAGTTAGTCACATGTTGTGATGGCTAGTCAAAATAGCACATGATTGGATTCAAAAGTCAAAGTAGATATGACCAAACACATCTTTGCTGCTGACATTTACATCAGCAGATTTTTGCAAAAATATAACAATTAATTCCTGCCTGACAGGTGAACTTGTTATCTTTGGGTTTATTATTTTAACGTGATCTACTACAGATCCTGAACTCATGATACATACCAAGAACTTAGCACTCCCATTTAGACTCAAACATAATTGTAACAAGTCTCAATGATGAGAAAATTTAATACATTTCTTCCTGAGATATACTTACTGTGATACAGTGGGCAAAGACAAGTATTGAAGTCCTGCATAAACAAGCTTTCATCACGATCACTATACAGGCCATATGCATGAAAATAATGCAGTTTTCAGCAAAATACTATAAGAAAACCTTAATTGATGGCGTTTCAGAAAAAAGATTAAAATTAAAATAATATATAATAGCTTGGTCACATGTCATGATTTAAATTGAACCTTCATGTTTGAAAGCCATCTGTTCCATGCGAAATGTTCATAGTACAGTTGCACAGAATAAAAGCTTCACTATATCATGTTCACTTATACAGTACAAAACTATTATTTACACATATTATGTCCAAAATGGTTCAAGATTCAAACATCTATTAACATGTTGCATGCTGGTTGGTAAACCAGGGTAAAAAGTTAGATTAAAACAAAATCTGCATGGATATTATTGTATGCCAGCATGGTCCAACTACTATAGACCTCCGAGCCATTTTACAAAAATGTGACAACTCGCAGGCTACTTCCAACAAAATGATGTATAAAACAACAGATTCACAAGACTTAAAATTGAAAAGGAATAGTAGGTGAGTTAACAGAGTGTGCCATTGAAATTATTACACAATAGCAATAAACAATTTATTGCAAATCTCTATGTGATGTCTGTGCTAGAAGCTTCTCTGATACTATCATTCCTTTAACAATACCATTATGTTAGTGGTAGCAAGTCGGAGACTATGGTCTGGTGTTATGTACTGCCATTCGATTTCCGTTTTTAGATTTGACTTGTTTCATGGTAGAAAATGGACTCTCGCACACATGTGCTTCCAAACATTGAGCGCATTTTTGTGTGAAATCTTTCTCTTTGGGAAACCTATCTTTGCTTACTATTTCCTAGAAGCTCTCTACATTATTATTAACACATGTTGTGCTTGTTCTAACTAAAATTGCCTACTGAAACATACACACAACAATAAAAACTGAGAAAGCTTGCGGGTCTGCAGTTGGATCATGCTGTTGTATGCCATGTTAGATCACAATGTCTTTCAAGTTGCATTTACATATTTTAAAAAATGAGTAAAATATTGACAGCCATCAAATTGAACAAGGCTAGGTTAACAGATGATGATACCATGACTTAAATACTGGCATTTGCTGCCTGTAAAGATAGTCTAAAGATTCATTAAGGCAGTGTTTTTCAACCTTTTTTGCATCACGGACCACTTTATGCAATAAAAAAATTTTGGGGAACACCAAA
>JGI24158J21664_10002703_pt1 | contig 21766 bp, 12 predicted proteins | sample Ectturendosymbi3_FD_21664 | JGI IMG/M metagenome (IMG submission 21664)
AGAGGGTTTGAACACCTCTCTAGCTGCAGCAGCTGGCGAGTTATAACAAAACAAACTCGAGCCAATTAATTGGCTCCGGTGGTCGTTAAAGGGTTCATTAAATTGTTGCAACGACAGTTTATTTGCTGATATGACACTGACACTGCACAAGAGCCAGGTTCACAGTTCTGGTGTCATGCAATGATGAGATTGCAGTTCGCTCATGTCCGCTCCTTTGCCTTCAGGGGCAGGTTGCGAAACTTGTCAGCGGCGTCTTTATTGCGTAACAATAACACGGCAGTAAATCTTCAAACGTTCACTTCAAATTACGGTAGTAGGCGTTTTTCCGCATGTGACTAAGACTCCCACTGCGGGTTTTTTCCACCCAGATCTGCTTTTTTGTCGACCTGGGTGTCTAGGTTCAATTGTGAAAGACCTCTTTAAATCTGAGTTTTTTGAAGTGATAAATTCATCAGGAACTTTAATGTGTTCAATAGTATAAAGATAACTGTATATTACAGTGTTTGCATGCGCACATCAGATGATAAAGTACGCATATCGGATGAAGCAGTACGTGTTCAATCGGTTTCATTTCCTCATATCAGTGATGTGCCCGAGTCATTTTTGTCGAATCAGAGTCATCTGAAATTTTGTCGAGTCGAGTTATAACTTGGTCGAGTCGAGTCAGAGTCAAGTCACAAGAATGGTCGAGTCACTTCGAGTCATTGGTTTACAAGCTCGAGTCAATGTCGAGTCATACGAATTTCAAACTTTTCCTATATATTTCTGGCTATAGGTCCGCCAGTGGACCTTCAGTGGCTATAGGTCCGCCAGTGGATCTTCAGTGGCTATAGGTCCGCCAGTGGATCTTCAGTAGCCGTAGGTCCGACAGTAGACTTTCAAATTAATAAACATATTTGTCCATAATGTGATGCTAAGCCCCCAAACCTCAAACCCTAAACCTAACCCCTATGTTAAAGTTTGCACCTAAGTTAAACCTTAAACCTAAACATAACCTCTAAGCTTAACCCTCAACATAAGCCTAACCCTAAACCTAAACTGTAAACCTAAAACCCAAGATGTAAACCTGAACACAAAACTGTGGAAACTTTCAAAGAAAAGAAAGAAAAGCAGGTTGCATGAAGTGTGCAACCAATAGGCTTATACCAAAATGAAATGCACCTGATCATGGTGCGAGTTAAACTGAAAACCAATTGCACAGTGGACGTAAACGTACATGCAGAACTACCATGATGGTGCCATTAAAGTGACAAGGCAAACTCAGCATTTTATTCGAACCATGTCACCACCTGCGGACCTATTGCAGCTTCCTTTTTTTGTTATAAATTGACGACCAACTTGCTGATATGTTGCCCAATAAGTGACAAAATGGTGCTCGGTGTTGTTTCAGGATGTTTGATTGCAGCTTATTTATATCCAATTTTTTTGTGAAAGCCGTTTGCATTTTATTTGTCTCTTTCAGTCTCATTCATTTCCACAAGTCTAGCCCAACCTAACTGCATGGTATATATTTTCTTGTCTTTCGCATGCCCAATAAATGAAAATAACCAGAGACGAACATGCAACATGTGCTTGCATATACATTTGGATTTAAATCTTGCAGCATTCTAGCATTTTTATATATTTGAATGTTATCATTTTTGCTCAACCATATTTGGATTGGTATTTATGATATTCTTTTGAACTTCTTCGCAATTTTTTATTCATATTGGGGAGTGCAGGTTAAGATATTGTTTATTGTGTGTTTTGAATGTTAAGCCCTGACAATGACCAGCAAAAAAATCAGCTCTGTTGTGCATCCTCATCATGTCATCAGAGTTACAGAATTTCTTGAACAGTCATTGATCCAATCCCTATTATTGTCTCATCATTGTTATAGCCTACCATGTGTATACATTTTAACATTTACCACGGTTATCACGTCGCAGCATGNGCTTAGGCTAATAACAGTGACAGGAATTTGGATATGCATTATATTAAGCTGTATATTTTTACATTGGATTTGTATTCAAATTGCTTAAATCACTTTATCTGGAAAAGACTCAATGTAACAGTAGCCTATGTGGCCGACGGCCATTATCACGATATGCAAATACCTGATTGGATCATGATGATGTGTCAGTAGATCTATATTGTGCCCTTCTGGCCCCTCAATGAAAAGCAAATCTCAGGTCTTCTTCTGCGCACGTTATGAATACTTGACCCTTAGGATATAGTATAACAGGACTTGAAAGTCAAAGCAGAAAATTTGGACCAATTTTGATCATTACTGGAGCAAAAAATGATTTCTTTGTATGCAAACAAACTGGGTTTGTCGATCAGAGGCTCTGAGATTCTGCAAAAATGACTCTGACTCGAGTCTCGAGTCATTGATTGTGACTGGAGTCGAGTCATTCTGTGAAAAACGTGACTCGACTCGAGTCACCATCTTTCTCAACGTGACTCGAGTCGAGTCAGAGTCACCAAAAATCGTGACTCGAGTCGAGTCACTGACTCGAGTCACGCTATCACTGCCTCATATACCAGTGGTTCTTAACCTTTTCTCCACCACGCCCCCCTTAAGTAATTTTCTTTTGGTTCACGCCCCCTGACTTTAAATAGGTTGTTAAAACAAATATATTTCTTGTTAAATTCAGTTAATTTTAAGTTTTTTTAACAGACACCAAGTTCCTAGAGTACAAAAACACAGTCTGCACAATGCAGATTTATAAAAATAGACACAAGAGAACAATTTAATAGCAAGGTTTGTAGGTAGGAAAACAGGGTTGCAGACACTTCCTTAACACTATTATTCGCTAGTCTGTAACGCTTGGTACAACACTACTTCCTGCGTAGGACACTGAGTCCAACCGTGGTCGAGGTTGTTGCAGCATGACACGTCCTCAAACAAGCACTGATGTCTGAGCATTCAGTCACCAAGTAAAATGCGGTTGTAGTGTTCAAAGAATAAGCACGAATATAAACAAACTGACTGCATCAAAGCGCGCAACCATACGTTGTTAGACTTTCAGCATCTTTCAAGAAAGGGATAGGCCTACATATGTTTTCACAACACGGCCTCAAAGGTGGAATGTTGCATTCAACCTGATAACTACCAACCCTCGCTCGCCACGGCAGGCTACATAGAGCCCTGCATGCAAAATTATAGGCTACTGATTATTATTGATAATTTTGGCCAATATTTGATGCAACACAATTTTGCAGCATTAGATGGAAAACGCTTTCTTTCGATAGACATTGCCTAAAGTTTACCGGTAGTCACGGATATGCATGTTCCCACTCTAGCCCGCATGCTTAATGTGTTGCAGTTGCTTGTTTTAGACTTATGCGAACTTTTGCAAATTCTTTGTTTGTTTTATTCACTCTGCATAGCTTTACAACCGCACTTTTCTTGGCAGAGTGGATACAGATTATTCCGAATATTTGCACTGTATAATGGTTAAACCAATGGTTCTCAAACTTTTTCGAACCCTTACCCCAATTAAGCTAGCGCTTATGTCTTATTATTATCCTCAATATTTTGCAGTAATCGCTCACAATACAGAACAACATTGTGGTTTTGGTTCCGCGTTTCCCCCAGAATTGCATATCACCACCTGGGGGTAATTTACCCCACTTTGGGACCCACTGTTTTAAATGCTATAATCGGCTTTTCGCATAAGATTCCATAATCTCAAACCAAAACCATTCATACGTGGAAAAATTGTCCGGTTAATCACATAAAGCTGATATTCCAATAGAAATGCTATTTTTATTTGTAGACTTAAATATTTACTCCGCGCCGCTTAGTGTGAGTGAACGACACGGTTCTGAGGTTAAGCAGCTGAGTGTCGCCATTGGGATGACCAGAAAGCAAAGTTACTATCCTTTTTTGGCCGAGAAATCGACATCGTGTGGTGGCCTGCAGTTGCCAAGCCGCATTAAAAAAACTTGTCGCACATTCAATAAGAGTGTGGCTCAAGTGCAGTTGAATTGTCATAAAGATACATTGTCGCATCACAGAAGAACAAGGCGGGAGAACTGTAAAAACATTTGTATCATGCAGGTGTGCGGCCACATTGCAGAAATCGCGTCGAATTACAGAAAGCGATAACGGTATCTCACCCTGCGTGGAGCTGTGCAAAGTGTATGCGTATACATGTTTATCTGGAATTAGCCGAGCCGCTCTGCAATGCAGCCGGCTACCTTGAAATTCTCAAATGGGGCAACGGCACAGATATTATTGTTAAAACGACCTTGCGTTTGCATGCTGACTAAACAGTCCCCTTAGTTGCGCCCCTGAATGTTTGCGTGTAGGCTCGAATTTTGCCTGCAAAATTTCAAGAAACCTAACCCCGACTTCCATCTCCGCTGGAACTAAATAACATCTAGGGGAGTAAGATTAGCACTGGCGTAACATTTGGAATAGACACGTTCTCGTTCAAAAACTTTCCATGTTGAAGAGCATGTAAGGGCTCGCGCCCCCCTGGAAATTTCTTGACGCCCCCCGGTTAAGAACCACTGTTTTAGAGCGAGTGGGGTTTGCTCTTCACTTATTTTAGTTTTGACATTCATTTGCGGAAGAATGTTATAAACGATTGGCTCGAAATTTTTGAGAATAAGTTATGGCACGCTGTATCAGAAGTCCGGCTTGTAGCTTGAAGGCATACTCGTATGTTACAGCACGCTAAACAATCCACACCGCTAACGGCACGTTTCGAAAGGCAACACCTGTCACTCCGCCGCACACGAACCGCACAGTGTGAGTCAACACGAGACGAGTTTCCTCTCTCTGTTGACTCAGTCACTATTCAGGTAGGACGCCAAACTCATTTTCTTTTCATCATTATGGTTGTTATAAATGCACCTGTTGCAACTGAGTATAAAGATATGATGTAAATGTTTTACTGTATATAAATTGGATAATCGAGCTTTAACAAGAATCGTGAGCTGTTGAGAACATGTGCGAAAATATTCCACATACAACAGCACACCGATGCATCACAGAGTCTTGCAAAGTTTGTAACATAAGCGAAATGCATTGTGGGAGATGAAGGTTACGGTCAATGCAGACTGTAAAGCAGCATAGAGTTATTTTAATATTCCCTTTAAGTTCTTTAGGCCACATAAAATGACGAGAAAGGCCACATTTGACTTGAGGGCTTTCGTTTGGCACATCTGGCCTCAGTGAATCGTTTTTTCATATTTTAAAGATAGGATTGAAACATGCCAAAACCGTGATAATTTGCTCAGTTTTCTTAGTAACTGTTTGTATACAATATGCAGAAATGTTGCTATGGTTGTTAATGTTTTGTGCTCAAAACCAGTAAAATTTTAAAGAATCGAACAAACTGCAGCCTATATTCTACGTATGACTAACTACTTCAATGCTTAAAAACCCTGTTTTACATTGTTTTAGATAAAGTTGTGGGAAGTACAGCACCTGGTGATCCTTCCACAATATAACTCCGTAAGGTCATTATCTCTTTATTTGCTCTATATTTTCATGATAACAAAATATCTGTCTGGAACGAAAAAGCTCTTCTGCAAGTTATCATCGAAGGAGCTCAAGTGGAAACATTTGGCGGTTGGCCTTTAAGAAACTCTTATCAGTCGTTTCTTGTGAGTTTTTGCACATGTTGCTCGCTAAAACGCCACTTTTGCCATTTCTTATCAAGCACCTGCAGACTTCTCACATATATTGATCGACTAAAGTGGCCCAAATGTTGAATTTCACTGCAATTCAGTCTTATGTTCCTGGTATGTACATACATGTATATATATGAGTAATTTCACAACCCAAGAAGCGGTGCTGAGAAAATGCGTGCGTTGCGTGGCTTGCTTGCGTTGAAATGCTTGTTAGTGTCTAATTGCCCTGCGAAAAATTCAAATAAAAGTTAGAATCATAAAATGAAGATTTAAGAGCATGAAACTGTTCAAAAATGTTTAGTAAACTAACAAACAAATTGTTTGTGAGCTTGAAGCACTCCTTTTTGTAAATGTTTAACAAATGTGTGAAACTTCTATGCAAAAGTTATTAACAAAACGTAATGCAATACGCCTGAAAACATGAAAGCTTTTTAATACCTACGACATCAAACGGAGGAATTTTATTTGCGTATACGGCAGAATGAACATCTTTTATTTTTGAAAAATATTTTTCAGAAGCAAAACGATAAATTTGTTTCGCAACAATCTCATCGAGGGATTGGAAAATGTTCTTCAGCTTATATTACAATAATGTCGCCGAATTTATTATTAAAGAAGTAAACAAATTACAGTTGTTTATCTTGACCCCTGAAGTAAGCGATGCATCCAACCACCGGTCCTTTATGGGTTTTTAACATGTGTCCCAAACTGCTACGTCCTCAGGAACGCACGTTGAAGCAAAAATAGGAAAAACATTTTTGTTTTTAGAGAATTTTTACTTAATTCTGAAACTATCTACTTTTATTGTGAGATGTCTGTGGACGGCACAGAGTAAAATATATTAGTATTACGTGACTGTGACGACATGGTGATTTCTTTAAAAAGTTTAGCATATCTCTAAATTATGTCAAACGGTCTTGCTTCACTGACCGTTTAACATAATTTACTGAACGATTTTTTCAAGAACAAAGCTACAAAAACTTTTAATAATTGCAGAAACTTGCGTTAAAATTTTCTATTTTTGTTACTAAATTTCAATTTCAGGCTAACAAGAATGTGAGAGAAAAAATATTTTTATAAGCACATAAAATCCAGTATTTTCGTCGGAGTTTGCACTTTCTTGCTGTTAGTGATTGCGTAGGTATGGAGAAAGGATCTTAGAAATGTTAAAGAAGCAGCATGAAAAAGACATCTTGCAGATTATAACGGTATTGGCTGAAAGTCTTAAAATCTGGCGAAACTGAGAGTTTGAGCAGCAATTTGAAAAAATATAACACGTGAAAGTAGATATCATAAAAATAAATTAAAAGCACCATTTTACTGTTACATCAGCGGACATTTACAGTAAGTTTAGAACAATCGCAGATACACCTCACGATGCAAACAGATCATTAGGAGGTCACTTGTGGTTTGGGCAACTAATACTATGTTAAATTCGTAGAATTATTGACTCTGAATTTCCAGGACATAAAAAACTTTTTCTTTTTTTCGCTGCCAAAATACTAATGTCACCGTCATTCGCTAGCATTGATTGCCTGCCACGTGACGGGATATCTCTATTGAAAAATCTTGAATCTACGTATTTTTATATCGCACACAAACAAACTCCGCCATGCTCTGGAATCGAGTCTTGGGAATTGTTTACAGCAGTAATCTGTCTGTACATTAAAAAATTAGCAGGAAGGAAAAGAAGGACTGCGTATTGTTGCAAGACCTCACAGTGTTGACGGTTGTTTTGGGAGCCGACTTGAATTGCTGCTTGCAAAATGTTGACATCCATGCTCGTTGCAATTGCGTCGGGTGCATTCATTGTATTGTCACCGGGAGAAAGTGAGACGCCATATCGGTGATCAGCCCCATGTAAAAAAACTGAGGCAGCCCCAAGCGACCGGAGATACTCGACTCCAGCGAAAACTATTCGTAAATATTATGTATTTGTCTCTTGTGCTTGTGTATTTTCTCGCACTTCATTTTTATTATGTTTCAATAATTCATAACAAACAAACCAACATGGCGGCAAAACCGCAGAATACCTCCTGGTAGTCTGCGCATTCCGCCCTTCACCGAACGTGTTGACGATAAAAATGACAAAGTAAACTTTACCTTGGCCGTGCACTATCTCATTCTCTCAAAATATCGGTTCTCATATTACGTTTGAGTAATTATTGCTAAGTTTCAATACACATGCGTAAAATAGCAACTTTAAAATCACTTTGGGGTGAATCACATACTTAATCTTGACACCACAATTAAAGTAATTGAACACCGAATGTTCACCACATGAAGTGTATGTCTTGCATTCGATACTTTCAGCATAAGTATTTGAATTAAGAGAGGGTATAAAACCAAGCAACATTTTTATTACTACAGGTTTATGCTAAAGAGAACGCTAATGAGCAATCAAATTTTGACACTTTTTTCAACCTTGTGCCTGATTTTGGGCATCGCTGTATCAGCGGAGATTGACAACCAAGACGTTTACGTCGTGGAATCGCTCCAAAAAGAGGAAATCGAGGACGTGAGTTGGTTTGAATGTATTTTTCTCGGAAATATTCTGCTATCTCTACGCAACCGACAAAATGACTTAAATAGCAAGACGTTCTTCCCCTTGCTTCAGATTAACACTACGCGATGCTTCAGTTCCTCCACAAATCGGCACGCAGCAAAAAAATCTCTCACCATATCTTTCTCTTCAAGATTTGACAAACCCTATATCTAAAATCAGCAATTTGACATGTGGCAAAACAGCGTGCGAATTTTTTTGCAGCAGTGGGCAACTACATCCAATGCTGTGGAAAAAACAACCACAGATTTGGGGGCAAAGAGAAATACTTGTACAACTGTATTTCCATTTTGCCTGAGAGCCACGTTCGAGGCTATTTTATTGTTCCATATACAGTAAAATGTTTGATGCCCGATGTTTCATTCTAAGTTGATCCTTATCAGCACGAACATAGGTGAGTGAGTTTGACCAAAATCAAACCTCGTATATTTTCGTTGAACAAAATATCACCAGGTTTTGTGTGAAACTTTGGATTTGCACCAATCTATGCTTTTCGACGAACTTTCAGACAATAACAACAGTATTCAAAAATTACGACTTTGGGAATAATTTTACGTTGAACCATAGCACGTCAGCCACATTTAAGTAACAGTGATGATGGTATGATGCTTGTCTTTGTAATGCGTGAATTTATAGAAATTAACGTTCCGGCAAACGAAAGCATGCGTTTGAAAAAGACTACAACTGTCTGATTTTAAGTCCGAGCTCTACACAGCACAAGTGGTCTTGGGGTTTAGAGTCCCCTAAGGCTGCTGACTTTGATTACGTTTAACTTTGTATGAGTTTTCAAATGAATGGCAGGAGAAAAGTAAAAAGACGTTAGTTCCAATTTTTACGTTCGTGGACCAACTCATGGCTCCGGTATAAAACTTAACAAGAAAGTCAAATTATTTTTGTTTGGAAGTCAGTTGATTTAACTAGAGGCTATTTGACAAGCTTTAGATATTTGAACATTCTTGTTTAACAGTTCAGAGAGTTGTTGATTTCTTTTTTTTGATAAAATGCGAATGATCTACAAACTTCTTTGCTTCATTTTCAGAGCAATGCTACTCTTCCCCAGGCATTTCCAAATAATCACAAAACCCAAACAATCAAGATTGGAATAGCAAACTACGGCTCTACCGTGAACGAATGTGCTTTCCACGCCTATCTTCCAGAATATGCAAAAATGCAATCCTTCACCATGCTTCACCAGGGAAAGACATACACAGCAAAAAAATCAACTCAAAAGAAGGCGAGACAAACTATGGAAAAATCAAAAACTGAAGGGGGCAACGCAGCTGTATATACCCCAAAAGCTATTCCAGGTTATGACTTTGGGCTTGATTGATTTTGTTCAATTTCATTAACACGTGTTCATCTTCGGTGTTTTAGCTGATTATAAGTTTTTCGGATATGTAACAACAAATCAAATACGATACTACATGCCTGAAGATAGATAGATAGATAGATAGATAGATATATTTATTTGGCGGTACTGAATTAATTGCGCTAAATGTATTCGCTAAAACAGAAAAAAACGCTTGAAGAGCTTGATTAGTGGATGAAAAGGCTATTGGCAAGCACAATTCTCTAGTTGTTTCTCATGAAACGACTCTCAGCAATAAGCACTTGTACAATTTTTCAAACAAATCTCGTAATCTATTCGCATGTCTCCATCAATTTTTGCAAACCTTCCGGGCATGACGAAAACAATTCAGTGTCTGCTTCCTTGGTTCGTCAGATACAACGCGTTAAATTAATTTTCTTAAACTGAAAAAATGATGGTTTCGAATCTTTAACATGTGCAAGGTTTGGTTTGTGAAACATTGATCAATTCTCAACGTTGCTCGCATCCAGAAGAGTTGCCAATAGAAACTGGCACATTTCAAGCCTCGGTGCGCTGCAACTGCGCGTAGAATCAGCAAAATGTATCGCCGGCGCAAACACTGCACTATCTTATTTTGAGCCAACCAACGCAGAAAGAAATGAACCCATCTTGATATTCCAATAGAATCATTCAATATTTTCATCAATCATCTTCGATTAGGATAATGCACTTAACGTGTTTGGTTCGGTTTCTGCGAGGCACTGAAAATGTTTGTGGCGATTAATTAACTTGAAAAAATATCTTCGAATTCAGTCATTGTCCACCTGTAGAAAATGTTGTGGGTTGGTGGTTGAAAACCTTACGCTTATGTTTGATTACAGATTTCGAGAATGAAACACAGTCAGCAGCTAATACGATTCACATTCAACCAAATCAACAGATGACCTTTGACCTGCAATACAAAGAGACGTTGGAAGATATGTTGCAGTTCAGCGACAAAATCCAGAGCAAAGCAAGAGTAGTTTTCGATATTTATGGTTCAACTGTGAACGACATGTTTGGCGAAATATACTCGCCGAATTATCCAAGCAACTATCCTGATAACGCCGACATTACCTGGTGGATAAGAGTACCTTATGATAAGGTTATACGGGTGAACATCGTCGACCTTGATATTGAGGCTTGCTGTGACCGCCTGGTAGTTTATGATGGCGATTCTTTAGATGGACAGTCTCTTGCCATACTGACAGGCTCAATTGCAAAGTTGACACAAACCGTTTTTCAGTCTACAAGAAACGAGATTATAATTCACTTATCTTCGGATTGCTCCAAGGCGAAAAGTGGGTTTAAAGCGACTGTAAAAGCAGTGCCAACTGAACAATCTGTGGATAACTCAACAACTTGTGCAGGAAGCACTTATTTCAATCACTCAAGCGGATCGATCCAATCTCCTAATTACCCCTCTGCATACAATCCGAACGCAGATTGTTCATGGACCATTCAGATTCCTGTCGAGAAGTATGTCGTCAAACTTACACTGGTTGATTTCCACCTTGAAACTAACTACGACTTTCTATACATACACGATGGGTTGTCAAGTAATTCATCGCTCATTGCTGCTCTGACTGGTCATCAGACAGGAAAGTCATTTCTTTCAACATCAACTGTTATGTTCTTGCAGTTTACAAGCGATAGCGTCGGAAACTGGCAAGGTTTCTCAGTTAATTTTACCAGCGCTTACGTTGCCACCAATGACCAGCCCACCGCCCCCCCAAACAATGGCACGGCTTGCGATGGTGTGGAATACATTGAAACCATTCTTGGAAGTGACATGTACATCACCTCTCCTGGCTATTCGTCCTATTATTACGGAAACAACCTTTTCTGTTCTTGGTTAATTTATTCCCAAACAAAAGTTCATGTAAGTGACATTTACGTAGATTTGTATTATGATGGTGATTACTTGGCATTTTTTGATGGATCTTCTTCAAGTTCCCCTCTACTGAAGAACTACACAGGCAATTCATACCCGAGCAACTTCGAATCCAGTGGACCCTATTTGTTCGTGCAATTTGTTACAGACAGTTCGGGAACAGACAATGGTTTTCGATTTGACGCTTCTATGGATGTTAACAGCACATCACTCACAGCTTATGGAAGTTCTGATTATTTCCAGTCCCGAAATTATCCTAACAGTTATTACAACAACGCTTATAGCACTTGGACAATCACTTCATATTATAGCAGTTATTACGTAAGAAGCCAGATTACCTATTACGATGTGGAAAGTTGTTGCGACTACCTTCACTTTTTCGACGGATCTAAGAATACAGACCCAGAGCTCAGTCACTCAGGGCTGAATTCTTATGTGTCCTCGTCTGGCCGTTACTTATTTGTGACATTCACGAGCGATTCATCTGTTACAAAAACAGGGTTTCAAGTACGGTATTACTACGTCTATTAAAGCGTTGGTGCCTTTGAAATCTTTGATACGACTAATTATATGTTCGGCAATACTATCCCCATAATTTGTATTGTTTCGGCAGTAAAGTCAGCACTGTCAGCATATGTACTGCAATGTTATCTTTAAAAGTAAAAAGATGCTGCCTTGAAAGGATTTTGTAAATTGATGATATAAATTACCCACAGCACATTTTTCAATGAGCGTCTGAATATTACTTCTGATGACTGTTTTAACCTAGAATTATAAGACTTGTAAAGTTGAATGGAGCAATACAAAAACTTAAGGTGCTTTCTTGACGTTGGTAGAAAGATCTTTTTATTGCTTGCGTTCCTCCGTGACAAGCATTATTAATGCAGTTCAAAGTTCAGAGCTTTATTTTTTAGCTTGGTAATTATTCATTTACATGTCAAGAGTACCATACGATGGTGCAACTGGTCTCAACCAGGTTTGATTGATCAGAGCTGCACAGCAAAAGGGAGGAAATCCTGATTTAGATGTTTCAATACTTTCAAAAAAAGAATTAGCAATATTTTAAAGATAAGGTACTTTCAATGTACATATTATGGTACTTTCGGCATCGGCCATTTCAGCATTTCAAATGTATTAAATTTGTCTGCTCTGGTTAATGGCATTCCTAAACTAATATTGCAACTTGTTATGTTCTAACAGATTTGTCTTTGCAAAACAAGCTAAAGAAAAACAAAAATTAGACAAAAATGCAGACTACGCGTTGGACACAAAAGAAGGAAAGGTGACAGCTTGGCTTCAAACGCTCGCAATCCGCTTTTAAATACGAGATTTTGATTTCGATTTTGTGTTTGCATCAGGTTTAGTCCTTGGCCTGATTACCTGGAACGCACAGACCAGCTTTCCAAATTGTGCTACTGTCCCATGTTTTAGGCTATGGATTCTAAGCACAAAAACTGAAAAGAGCTGAAACTACTTTCCAAAAATAAGTTTTATTTAACATCTTGCCGGCACCCCAGAAGATGCAGTCCGGGGATTGGAACCCCCAAGACCACTTATTCCTACGTCTCTGTTACCTGGTAAATCACTATTGATGTGAAATAACATCCTTACAAGAAATAGCAAATGGTATACCCATCGGTATTCGCGTTTGAAAAAAATTGGCTCATGGTGTGAAAAAGACTGGGCACTCCTGCTTTAAATCATTCAGAAAAACAATGGTTTTATACTTTTATCAAAACAAAGAAACTTCATCATTGCAGAGTTCCTCACTATTCCCGCCAAAATTTGATGTTGATAAGACCACCAACTGACTATAGGCTATAACTTGTGGAACTTGTTTATTGAAAATATCACATTTATTGAAAATATATCATGAGACGTGCCACGAAATGTAAAAATATTCGTCGCCAATAAGTGTCAGGCAGGACCGCAAACACCTAAAATTTCGGGGGAAGCAAAACGATTGCAACTTTTTGTTGTACTTAAAAACTAAAATGCAATTGGTGCATTCAAAATGTTTTTAAAATTTCGGGAGGGGAGCAATTGCCCGGTTTCCCGCCCTGGCTGGTTGCGGGTCTATGGTGTCTGGTGACGCAATGATGCTCGTGCCTCTAAGGGGATACCAAGGATCTTATGATGAGAGAAAAAGGATTAAGATACTGTAGCTTTGATGCACCTTGATTTCAAACAAAGAAATTTTTGTCCGATTTTTAGTGGGGCAAAATTGTAACCGTGATCTACAGAACCAGCAATGTTTGCTAGCCTAGCCTTGAATGTCATCTCTGTCCTTTATTCAAAGGGCTTTTGACTGAGATGGTATGAAATGGCCTTGACTAGCTAGGGGGGTGCAGGGACTGGGTGGCAATTGCCCCAAAAGGAGTATGTCAAAAGGCCCTTATTTCAAGACAAACAGAAGGGTAGTTTACCACCCTGGATTTGATACGGATTTTTGAGTAGGCCTGCTTATTTAATCAATTTTCTCACTTCACAACCACATTTCTAAGGTTTATAGGCTGGTGATTCTAATCAAAAAAACGTAAGAGATTTGAAGCTACTTTTAAAAATTAATTTTTAATCAACAACGCGCCGTTCCCCAGAAGGCGCAGTTCAAGGCCGGAACTCCAGGAGCCCCCTCCCCTTGCCACGCGACTGAATTACACATAATGTTAATCTTGAAAAATACCAAACGGTGTGTACGAATCAGGCAACAAGTACGTGGTGGTTGCAAACACTCTCAATACGAATTCGATAAAGTTGCACGTTTCGTTTTGATCTATTGCTTTTGTTGCGTGGTGGAGACTTTTGCGCTTCATATTACTTGATGTCTTCAAAATACTTTTCCAATAAATTTTTATATGTTGTCACCAGGGTTGCCATATTGACTATTTCATGGTCAAATTACACATATTTGGCCTATTTGAAATGTGCTGGTCATGAAAAAACACATCTGGCCATTTTTGGACATTTTTTAAATTTGCAACTGCAAAATGAAATTTTTATTAATTGCTTTGCTTTCTTGTATATTTGGACCGACTTCCTGTCACTGTTACGGTAACACCACGACACTTCAACCTTGTCAGTGGCGTACCTAGGGTTTCCCGCGTCCTGGGGCAAACTCAGTTTTGGCGCCCCCACCCAGTCCGTTCCTGGCAGCATCGATGCGAAGAATGAGTTGGGAATAAAGAGGCGTCGAAAGCTGACTCGGGCCCTGCAATCGCCTGCTCATAGTTGTTTCTAGACCCGTCTGAAAACTTCCTGTGATTGTGACGTCACAGAATCGACGTCCGGACCTTTGAATCTTGGAAATCATTGGCGTAGAGTTAAGAATCTAATGGTTTTGTGTGAAGCTATTCCCTCTTACAATTTTCGTCACGATTGAACATTGAAACTGTTTTATTACGACACTCCAAAATGCGGTAATACATTCTCGAATTGTAGCAACTAGTGAAATAAAATGCAAAAACTAACCAAAAAGTTCCCTGATCATCTGTATAAATATGCATAAATTTTAATCACAGAATTTGCATAAAATTGGCCAGAGTTGCACCTTATTTTCTAAACCACGGGTTTGTCAAGAGCTTTTTGAAGATGCCGAATCCAGCGTACCCGCTTGATCCACACCCTGGTCAGGTCTGGTTGCAATCACCGCTGATGCGAGCTGTAGGCACCAGGGGTTTCTTGAGCATGCACTCTCAGTGTTTTCAGTAATAAAACATCATGAAGGACTGACTGAGGGAGACTCACGGATATATGAAGAGAAGAATAAAAAGACGAATGCATATGAAAAATTGAAGGCAAATGATTTTATCCAAACCCGCCAGGCAAATATAAAATTGCAAAATCCCAAAGGATTTTCTTGGATATAACACCCTGAAAAGTTGACGGAAAATAAAAGAAAGATTGCGATTCAATGCTTAACTTGTGATTATCTAACTTCAAAAAAAACGTTTTCTTGCATTTGCTGTAAATTTGTCAACTGTTCCTTCAAAAAACTGCTTTAAAGGAAATGAGTCACATCCACTAATCTAAGAAATATCTGATGCCAGTGACGCTCCGTGCGAAGTTCCAGGTTAGCAGTGACCTGAATTTCGACAATCATGTCCGCGATAATGCTCAATTTCCTGGCCAAAGTGATATAAAGCACATGTGGCAATAACTGAAAAGTTCACAATAACTAATATGCTCAACGTTATTACACGGCTGCAATTAGAATTTTGCAGAAGTATTCAGCATTTATTTAAATATCCCACACACAAAAATCTTCATAACTTCCTTCAGAACCACACCGAATCCATTTCAACATGAAGTTTGTCAAAACATAAAAGCTCAAAAATTTTCCTAAACATCAGATCTATAGTCGTAACAACCAGAAGCATTCAGATAAGTCTACTGATTCTCGGGGCAACTGCTTCATAGTATGCCCTCCACCTAATTGTAGTATTGAGGAATGTAAAAAATACAGGCATTTGAAATAAGTAAAAACTAATTTCAACTAATAAACAAGATTTGAAAACTTGAATCAAAATGAATTCAAAGAACATTTTTTGTTTTCAGTGTGTTAGGTTTTTGTTAATTTGTTTTATTCTGCAGGCTTGAGACATGTTTTTAAGCAAATTTGTACCACTCATGGGTAAATTATGCACTGAGGAATTAGACATTGCATTTATTCATGCAAGTAAGAACCAGATAGATCCACCAATGAAGATAGCACTTACGGCATGTTAGGAGATAGAGTTGTCTATTTTTTCTCTTAGGTATGGTATCTGAAAAAAGTAGTACAACCATGTAATTTGATGCAGTGCAGCCCTTGATATTTTTCTGAACTATAAACAAATCGCTAAGGATGTTTGTTCAGTAAAAGCAGATGAAGGAAACGATGCAGTGCTTCATCTCTCAGGCCACTTAACATACATTTGCCTGTTCCCCCTCAGGCAAGTTCCCGTGAGATCTATGCAGCACGTTTTAGTAGCCAATAAGACTTGTACAGGGCGGGAATAAACATTGGGCAAACCGGGCAAATGCCCGGGACCTCGCGCTTGAATATCAAAACACTGTTTTGCTGACTTTTCATGTTTTTAAGCTGTACACCACGCGTCAAAATTGTAGAGTTTTTGATGACCGCGTTTAGTAGATAGTTTAAGGAAAGTGACAACTTTGGCATTTATCGTTTTTGAGTGAATTGAAAGAAATGAACCAAACAGCACCACGCATTATCACCCAGTAGTTGGATCGAAATCAGTGTATATGGGCGTCCGCAGAAAATTTTCTAGGTGGGAACACCGTCGAAATTTTGCTTATCCTTAACAGGTTGCTGACGATGCCATGCAAACGGACGTTCACAAAACCATTTACCCTTGTACCCCCATTCGCCTGTGCTGATTGAACCTCAATTCGCAATCTTTTGTCTGAAATTTTTTCTACTCTTTGGCTATCAGATATGCTTTTTCTTTTCATAAACTGCCAAATATACATTTTTTCAAGCACTTTTTGCAAACAAGTCATAATGTAAGAATAATCAACGGCCAGAACAGCGTGAGTAATGAAAAAACAAGAAATTAGACATTGCGCAAAACTGTTTCAAGCAGTGAGAAGTAGATATATACCTTGACAAGACTATCGGACAACTTACCAAGTGAGAACACCACGCCGGCTTTAAAAAACTGATCAGAGGAATTACGAAAACTCTGCTACAGCAAATGTAGCTTTGCACTTCGTGATCACTAAAAAGTCAGAACGAAACCTTAACGATAAAAACGTATTCCCACAAGTCTGCACAGACGTATTCTAACAAGCCACCAGTTTTCAGTTTTGTAATGTGTGAAAAGAAGCCTGCATATGAGTCGTTTGATTAAGGTGAGCTATTCACTCGGGCACGTCGGTCGCAGTCTCACACCAGCAATGGATTTTTCAAATTTGTGGAAGCACTGCTATGGATTTACTCATGCTTCTTTTCACACAGGATATACGTGGCTTACCGCCTCAGCAGCGTCATGTCCTGCTGCATTATCTGCCAATATATCTGTGTTCGACAGTCACATGCAGGTTCCCATTCAGTGATTTCAAATAAACACAGATTGCACACCAAAAACCAACGTTCGTACAATAAAAACCCGGAAAGCTTGTGTTACGAACAAAAACATACGAGTGTGCTTATTTGAAATGAAACGATAATTAATCAAATACAGATTTAATTATAGTTCCTCTTCCAAATTTTCTTCTCCAACGCAAACATTAGCATTTGAACGACCGCTTTGTTGCTCAACACGTTTTTCATAACGCTGGTAACATGCTCCGTTGATGATATCTCTCACTAATTGTAGGAGTACATTTGTTATTGAACAAGGAAATTTTGTGAAATCTTTAACTGTAGCGGGATAAAAAATCCCACAAAAATATAATCCAAATACCTTCTTCCTCTAATTGAATTTAAAAAAAATTGTATGCATAGGGAAACATCGAAATTTAAACAATCAGTCCTAACCCTTGTTTCACGAGTTTCTTCAATTGGCATTAGAGACAATAATAATACATATATAACCCCGACAATGATCTTACATGAGGATATCAAACCGATTGAACACGTTCTGCTTCATCTGATATGTGTACGTTCCCACCTGATGTGCGCATGCAAACACTGAAATATAAAGTTAGGCCTATCTTTATATTATTGAACACATTGAAGTTGCTGATGAATGCGTCACTTCAAAAAAGCCAGATTTACAGTAACGCGATTTTTCATCATTAAACCTAGACACCCAGGTCGACTAAAAAAAAGCAAATCTGGGTGGAAAAACCCTCAGTGGGAGCCAGGGCCGGCGCTAGGTGGTTGGCCCCCCGAACCTGGACGTTGGGGGCCCCAATATACAATACATTACATTTAACACATAGTATTTACGTAAACAAAAACATCGATTTATTTTAACAAATGCTTATCAAAGCATTTTCTACAGGATCAACACAACGTATAAAGCACATAGACTTAAGCATTTGATATGTTTCACGCTAAGAAAATGACTTTTCCAAGTTTTCAAAAATGCAAATGTTTTTGTCAACCCAGTCATATCTAATATTTTAGCGGTTTCACTTTCAGTAGATGTCATTGCCAGATTTGTTAACCTTTCATCAGTCATAGTTGATCAGTGAAACAACTTTTCATTAGAATCGCCCCAAGTACCCTTTCTATGGGCGTCCGCAGTACTTTTTCCTGGGGAGAAACGTCGACATTTTGCTTATACTTTTCAGGTTGCTGACGATGCAATGCACACGGACGTTTACAAAGCGCTTTACTCTTTCTTCGCAAAAAGAAATTGCTCCATTTTATGACAATAGTCACAAAAAAATTCGCTTCGTTGGCAGTAATAGCCAGGTATATTGCGATAAGTTATAAAATAGACTATCTGTTGATTTTCAAGCAGGGTACTTCTTTACAAAGAAGCAAATTGCCATGATAAAACCACAATCATGTCTTTATTTTATCTAGCAAGACTTGCCAGCATTACTTAGAAACAGGAACCAAGCAATCAAACACCCTTTGAATAAATCCTTGCTTGTCTTTACTGACTTTTTCATGATGAACGCTCATCCATATAAACCGGACAAGCGTTCAGTCTCACACTAACAATGGATATTTCAAACTTATCATGCTTCTTTTTACACAGTAGGTTATAAAAGTATGTGCCTATCCACTGTTAGACGTTCTAACTTAGAACTGCCTCTCTGCATTACTTGCATTCAGCACTTGCATGCGACAAAACGAAAAGTGAACACGTGAAGATTCGTTGCCAGGTTATTGTTACGCAATAAAGTCCAACAGCAGAACAATCTGCACACAAGTTTCGCAACTTGCCTCTGCAGACAGGCAAAGCAGCGGACATGAGTGAACTGCAAACTCATCACTGCACAACCCCAGGTCAGTGAACTTGGTTCTTGTGCACTGTGGGTGTCATACCGGCAAATAAAGTGTCAATGCAAGAATTAAATCAATTTGATCGGGATTGCCCTCTTGACTTCAGGTTTAGGCCTACTAGTAATTTTTGGTTCTGAGTGCCAATTTCCAAAAGGAGGGGTGAATGGCCGTTTTGACCTCCTTGCGGATGCCCAAGTCGTAATTAAAGGTCCACACTTTTTTTGAAGGCCCAATTTCAAACTTATGTTGTATTCAGTTATCTGTAACATAGCAATGTTATGTTAATGTAATAAACCCCATAATGACAAAATCAATGCCGTGTTAACATCAAACAATCAATGTTTTACTACAGTATACAGTTGTTACAGTAGCCTATGTTTGAACCCACGCAATCGCCGCAGCAAACACGGCCCACAACAACAAGTGTTGCGCGGCCCAATAAAATGCGCTGAACGGCCCACAATTGAGCCGAGGCCCACAACTGGGCAGTGGGCACAGTGTTAATGGTTAAATAACTGGATTTCTCATTGGTGTAAAGTTTCGAGTTTTCATTGGACAACTCTGATGCAAGATCAGGGCCGGCCTTAACCCGATGCAACCGATGCGGCTGCATTGGGCCCCGCGCCATGGCGATTGGGCAGTTTGTTTATTTTTGCCAGATACTTCTTTCGCACGAGAATTGTAGAAAGGCTTATGAATCTTGTTAACAATTATCTCGTTTGAATGAACGATGAATTTCTTCTAATTATTATCGAACGTTATCAAACGTGCTCAATTCTCATGCTGAGCGTTATATGTGCACTACACCACGTCCCACTCCTTATGGAGAGAACTTGGTTGTTACTTGTGCCATTTAAGACTGCAGTAGCCTTACAGCTATTGCAATCAAAGTATGTGGTGATTAAGTGAGCAGGTCAAGGCGGGTGTCTGTCGTATATCAACTTTGACGGTAGTTCTACCAACATAACGTTGTTCAGTTCTCGAAAGATTTTTCTGTTGCGAAAAGTTTTTGGTTGCCTGCGGTAGAATTGTAAGTCGACCGAGGCTTTCGGGTCGGGCCGGATTCGGGACTAAGTTTGTCAAATTGTTTCGGGTCTGCGTACAAATTGTTTTGCGACGACGTTTACTTGTCGCCTGTTACCGTTGAAACAATTGAGTTGATTGAATCTTGATTTAAAATGATTAATTGTGAATTATTTAGTCATGTTTGCTGGGCTACGCTGCTGATGCCCCGCAGCTGTGCACATCTTTACTCACTCTGTAAATTTGACTTGCTGGCCTAAATCGGGTTTTAACATAAATGCCAGGTTCGGGCTTGTGATTTCCAGTTCAGGCTACATATTGCTACACCTAACAAATACATATGTTTGTGAGAATTTCGGGAGGACAACTCTGAATTCACAACTCTGAATTGCGAATCATCTGCATTTTGACAAAGGCATACGGTTTTGCTTCATGGTAGATTTTGACATAGATTACGTATTTTGATATTTTACTAAACATAATGCGAGATTGAAGCAAACGACAAAAGATGAGAGATTGAACCAGTGGAAACCAAACATCTCATGCAAACCAGCTCAAAATTTTGTGAAGTATTCGCCCTTAAAATGTCTTTCTTTCCTTTGTCCACAACATTGTTCCGCATTGTCCGGTCGTTCATGTACTTTTATCATTTGCCGCCCCACCAATTTTATTGCTTTGCCTATTTGCGAGCGTAAGTAGGAAGAAAACCATTACTTCAAAGTCCAGGTTCACGAGCTTAAAGGACACTTAAAGCTGCACTGCAACTTAAGTAGGCAAGGCAAAATCTTGTGAATGTCATTAGCACACTCGTTCTAGTTTATCATTATATTGGGCGGCTATAGGCTTCTACTGCGTCAATCAACTATGCGCATTATGTATTGTGTTTGATAAGTGTTCCTACGTCTGTGGTGAGCTAGTTGTAAAATCTTTGTGCATTAAATTTATAATTAATAAAGTAACGTTTGCATCCAAGCAGGCCCGCAACCAGACGGGGGCCAATCGGGCAATCGTCCCCCCGAAATTCTCACAAACATATGTATTTGTTAGGTGCAGCAACAAGTTCCATCATTTGCCCCTCCCCGAAAATATCAGTTGGTTGCAGACCTGCATCCCAGTCCATGCATTAAGAGGAACTATGTAATTGGATTTTCGGGAAACTTTGGGCGGGTTCCTCTCTTGTATTGCGCATTGCGTCATAAAGCAGATACCTGATCGTGCGCACAAATGTTACCAAGAACGCTTCTGCGCTTTTGGTTACCAAAAGTGAGAAAGGTAATGTGGAGATTCGTGTGTTGTTGCCTCGCCGGTTTAATTTGTTTATTCGCGGAACGTTGATTGCTGCCACGACAGCTCGGGGCAGTTGGCGTTCGTATTTCACGGCGAGTGTTGAGCGAGCCTTCTTGT
>JGI24158J21664_10002704_pt1 | contig 21764 bp, 12 predicted proteins | sample Ectturendosymbi3_FD_21664 | JGI IMG/M metagenome (IMG submission 21664)
ATCAGTGCAAGGACGCCAGGGCATTGAAGGAACCGGAAGGTTGTCGAGTCGATGCCCCTCAGCAGTTAAATTAGCTTTGTTACTGTCCAGTTTCAACTCGTAGTGGTGCATATATGTGGGAAGGAGCTGCTAGATGATCAACACAGTTGCGCAGGGGGGTGCTGGGTCGCAACCGGTCTCTCTCGATGGTTGGGTTGCTCAGATCCGCAAGGACCTGGGCGTGGCAGAGAAAGTATAAACCCAGCTAAAATGAAACTCTGCATAGCCACAATATGGCGGCAACAACGCTCATGAGAACTACTGAGTCATTGCATTGCTCAGGTTAAATGCCAACCATAACCTAACTGTAAACCCTAATCCTAAACAGTATAACCTTAAAACTGTAACCTTATTACAGCCCTATACCTAAAAGCCCAGGGCAGGGGTCGGGAACCTTTTTGGTTAAGGGAGCCATGAAACCTACATATTTTTAATTGTATTTCCGTGAGGGCCATATAATATTTTTCAACACTTAATACTTAACTAACATGTACATTTTTAAGCAAAACAAACAATTTTAAACAATGGTAAATGTCTGAATATTATCTTTAAATAACATGCTTCTTACTGTTAAAGCGACTCCTGGTGCTGCATGGTGTTGCTGATGGCTTTGTAGGAAAATTACAGAAAAAGTTTCATCCGTAACAATCGTGTTAATAAAATATCAAACAAGCCAGATGCCATCATCACAAGAGCCACACCTGGCTTGCAAGCCATAGGTTCCCGACCCCTGCCCTAGGGTAAAGCTTTACATCCTCAGAGGCAATAGCCCAGGAGTTCTCACGCAGCATTGCTTCCATGGCGGGTGAAGTGGTTAATGTAGTGTACCTTACATAAGGTGAAATTTTGATTGTGCATAAGTTTGTAAATACCACCGAAGGCTTTTGTGCATGTATTTAATGTCAGTGCAGCATAATTGGTCTACCAACATGTTCATTTGTGTTATTTTCTGATTTGGTGTTCAACTAAAGTTTGACCATCTAATCTCTAGAAGTTGCAGTGTTTTACAGATTTATAACATTGCATTTGCTCATTGCTCTTATGTAAAATATAGTATCACTGCAAAATTTTTTTTGCTGGTCTTAATTCCCAGGCATGATTGCAAAAATTTATTTTTCTGTCATGTCTGATACATAACATCATTGTAGGTCAACGTCAAGTATATTACCGTATATACTCGTGTATAGGTCGCACCCCTAGTTTGTGACTGTCAAGGTGGGTATTTGTGGTTGATCTGTATATCGATCACACTGTAATTTGGAAAGTTACACAGGTCATTCTGAAGCAAAAACTATCAAATATTTGTCTTTTTTTAAAAAACCTTAGTTACAAATACCATGCTGTCAGATTGCCACACATAATGTAAAAATACCAATACAGAAAAAGGGTTGCGCTTCTATAATTGTAAATGCACTTGCGTATGTAAAATTTTATTTATTTATTTAGTCTATGGTATGCCCTGGTTCAGAACTAAATCCAGAGAATTGTTCTTCACTGTCATCATCAATGTCAAACAATCTCATCATTTGTTCATCAGTTAGGTCTACACTCTACATTGTTATTATTGGTCATGAGAAATAACTTTGGTTCTGCACTGGTGAATATCTGACAAAAAATTCAAGGAGTGAAGCAGAACAGCTAAAACACAGATAGCTTATTGGCCCTTTTTTCGGCGTGATAAATGAGGCGAGTGAAGAGAAGAACAGTGATGAATATATTTGGTGTTAGCATGCAACAGGTTAAAGTATGCTACCGGTACCGGTAATAACAACATTTTAATTTCGAATTAATCGGATCAGCGAGATAGAATCGAATCTTTTTGTGAACCGGATCTGATTTGGACTGATTCTATGGACGTCTGTTAACAAGAAGACTGGTGTTTGTATTTATGTCCACTTAATTTTTTGGTAAAAAAAGTGCTACCTATACGAGAGTATATACGATAGTCATTTGATAATACCACTGTAGAAAAGACTTCGGCATTAAATTGAAAGTTAATATTTGCTTTTCAGTGTAGAATTTGTGGCAGTTATTGACAAAAGATTGTGAGTGACATGAGTGTTTAGAAGCATTGCTTGTAAGGTAAACCCATGTGACAACTCAAGCTTGGCTTCTTTGTAGCGTGAAAAAAGGTGGCAGGTCGACTGATCAGTGTGTGTTGGTAGACTTCCAATGCCCTTAGGAATAATGGTAGGAAATGCTTGTAAGCCTAATATCAAAAGACAAACTTAGGAATAAAGATAATGTCTGAACTGGCAGGTGGAAAGTAATAACATTTTTTAGTTTTGACCACATGATTTAAGAAAAATTTAGTCTCTGCTACAACTTATCAATCACATCACATCACACTTCTTGCGCTTCAAAAAGGTCTAGAAACATTCCATTTTCATTTAAGGATGGCAGCAACCTGAATATGAAGTTTTGGGAATGTAATGTGAGCATTAATTATGTCATACATGTACTTGCAATGATATCTAGTCTGCTCTTGTATCCTACATTGTTCTGTTGAATCTAAGTTCATTTTGTCTTTGTTAAAAGTAAATGCAATAAGCCCAAGCAAAGCAATACATATACTGTGAAGATTTACCTGATTGCAAAAGTTGTTTTCAGTTTAATTATGTTTTTGCTGTCTTTAATCTTGTGAAATCCATTGTGTAGGTTACAAGATATGTAGGAGATTGATTATTATAGTATGTTTCAGGTCACCTTAAATGTGTTCCATCGAAAATTTCCAAGTACAAACAAAGTACGATGGTTAGGTTAATGTTAGTAAATAAGAACTTTTTTTGGAGATATGTTTTCAGTTGCATTTTTTGATACTGAGAATTACTAATGTAGGATGTGAAGTTTGATAAAAAAATGTGCACTCCATACTACAAACTTTGTTTTCATTTTTCACATGTGTAGAACTTGTATTGCTGCTTTGTTGTATTGAAGTACACCCAGGTGCTGGTGAAGAAAATGGAAGAACCAAGTGTTCGCAAACGAAATTTGGAGCAGAACAGTGACAAGGAGGTATTGCCACCTTTGCTTCAATGTAAAGCTTTGCTTGCTGTATTGTTTTGTTAATTACATAGTCTAATGGCAAAGGCACCTGCAGGTTGGATGTTCAAAGTATGTTAGGTTAGACCTGACATTAAAAATTAGTACTTACAACTGTCTTAACAAACAAAAGCATAAAGACAGCTTAATGAAATGAAAGAATTTCTGTAGCACTTGTATTTATAGCTTGGTTTTCATTATGTCACTGGATGAAAGCAAATCATGTGTTTTTGCCTAAACTTTAGGTAGGGCAGTGCTCTTCAACCTTCTTGTCGTCGTTGAACCCCTGATATACTTTTGCATTTGTCATGGAACCTCCTTTAACAAAAATTTTAAAAACATCAAGTGCTTGTAAGAAAATCATATATTTCATTATTAGATACTTCAACAAATAAACAGTTATTAATTACAGAAGTTAAAAAGCAAGAAATTTGACTCAGTTGTTCTTGCATTTTTGGACTGTAGCATTGCTACATTCAGAATTTGGTCATTCAGCAAAAAGAACCCGTATCTCAAGTATGTGTCATCAGATTTTTTAACTTTGGCAATTGAATTACATTTGGTCTACTTTGGATTAGGTGCCCCTTTCACATTTGAATTACATTGCCCATGAATGTCCACATCTTCGCTGTTGTTATTAATTCACTTCACATAAGAATATATACTTTTTTTTTATGCTAGTTTGCTTTATCTGGCTTGACTGAACACTAAAAAGTTGGATTTCACATTGTGTTTACTTTATTCCCACGAAGGTTGAACAGCAGCTCTAGCCTGCGACTCAGTCTACTCTCTACTAGACTCAGGCTGAGTCTACTTTTCTACTCAGTCTACTCTACTGTGAACTGTACATCGGCAGCATCATATAACTGTGATGCGATAATAACAGCAATAATTGTAAAGCCACAGTAGTGACCCACACCAAGCGAATCAATCGTAATTTATTGTGTAAGGAAACTCATTTCGTGTGTTACACATCTTCAGTCCTGTGCAAAAGTCGACATATGAAACAAAAAGAAAAATTACGTACTGCTGCTGAGATCAAAACTCAAGATTACAAAAATTGAGCACAATTTCAACCCCTCCACTGAACACAGCTACAAAACTGTTCAGCTGAACGAGATCGTAATGGTAATTCGGCACTTCTGATTGACAAAAAATCTCTCCGCGTTTAGCGTGGTTTCTGTCTCAGACGATAACGTGGTTTACAACAGACCATAACGTGCAGTGAAAAAAGTCTAGCAGGCCAACTTAAGTTAGTTTCGGCGTTAATGTGATAAGGAGTGATTCAGTAAAAAAAATTTTTCACTACAATTCCGGTACAATAAACGATTCAATTTTTCCATGCTAAAAATTTTTTTCAAGCAACAATTCCTAAGTCATTCCCTTGTCTCTCAAAGTTTTTTAATTGATGTCAACTTCAGTGGAAAGCACCAGTGATAACAACATTCGGAATTGCACACAATAAACAACAAGTGATGCAACAACTATCAACATTTCTTGTTCTGCTATCTGCGCTCAACCTCCTGTATAACTAACTGACCTAGCTGAATGTGGCACGGTGATTTAAAAAATTTCATAATGACGCATCAACATACTGAAGCAAGAAACTATTATCCCTATAAAACAAGGAACCCTCACAGAACTCCACTCTGTTTTTTTTCACTGAAACATTTCGGTCATTTTCAACTGAGACATTTTGGTCACTGAAGCATTTCGACCATTTGTCTCACAATTGCATCAAAACTCACTGTAAAAGTGTTTTGTAGCCTATGTTTTCAAACATTCTGCCAAAATGACTTCATTTTTTTCGGTCATTTCAAAAACATTTCAGTCTATGACCGAAAAAAAACAGCCCCCACCACATGTTTTGCAGAATCCCTGTTGAAGAGCACTGAGCTAGGGGCAAGACCTCATCACATGTATATTTTTCAGCAACAAGCAAATCTATTTCTGTTCTAATGAAAGAATTTGCAAATTTTTTAACCTTAAATCCTTGCTATTCTTAGCACATTATTAGAAATACCGTATTTATTCAAGTAAGAGCACAAAATTGTATACCAAAAACACCAACGCAAAGTTCGGTGCGCGTTATAAACGAGGTGTTAGGTTTTTATGCTTTTATGCCAAAGGGTACATGAGTTTAGGTGTGCATAATAAACAAGACTATGCAAAAGAACGTGCGAGTACGGTATATTTCATATAGCCTGTTTCAGCATAGCGCAGGGGTGCAAAAACCCGGTCGTGCACTTGCACTGTGTGACTAAATATTTGGTCAAAAAAAGAACTTTAAGCCTTTACTATAAAAAGACAGCTCGCCTAATTTTCTCTCCTGCTGTATCTGTGTTGCACGACATTGGGTAGCTTTGGCAAGCAGCTGTGCTTTTTTAGATTTCGATTAGTCATTGCACAATGCATGACCTGGATGTAGTATGCGGCCCTAGTTCTTTTCATATACCAGAGCTTCTGTCAAGTGGGAGAGCGCTTCCTAAAACTGGAACTTAGTGTTTTACCACATGGTATCTGTGGACACAATGTGCTGTAGATAAACTTCCCTGTTTGCAGTTTCAACACTACTTAGGCTCTATGATGTAATAATACAAAATATTGCAACATAAAGGAGGACATTGACGTTGCAACATAAATGTTGTGTTCAATTCATACTGGTAGTTTGCTTCACCAGGGTACCGTATGTTGTAAATAAATGTTTTGTTATAGCCGCACACTTTCAACAGCATTTGTCATTTACAATCCTTGGTCTGAGCTGAGAAAAAGTGAAAAAAAATTTATACCAATTTTCAATCAAAAAATTAAGGGTACACGTTATGCTTGAATAAATTTGATAACAATTGTAGTGGTGAGCAGCTCTTTGTTCTCAAGATAAGAAACATGGCAGTGTTTTTTCCCAAATACAAATTAGTTGCATGTGAAATGAAAAATGTGGAGATGTTTTGTTAAAGAAATTTCTCTTTCCATGATAAAACGGTGTAGCCCTTTTTATTTGATTTTGGTGACAGTAATTAACAGCAGGCTGAAGCCTGAATTGTGCTTTTTGCTGGGGCGGTTGAGGTGAACACTCTCGTCCAAGGAGCACTACGGCGATTTATCCTTGCTAAGTTATTTTTCTAATGTCATTTTTTGCTCTTCTTAGGTCAACATAATCGTTGATGCTTCTCTGGCTTTGCATGTTTCTTGCATGACAGCTCCAGTTAATGAAATAGACGTTACACATATCTGATTTCATTGCAAGTGTGCTGCATCATTTGTTGGCATCTTCTTAAAAATTGTTTTCTTGCATTAGGTCTATAGCTGCTTATCATAAATTTGTTTCATGCTGTTCCGAACTGTACAAATTTTTCTGTTGCATGTTTGGAGACTCAAACACTAAAGTAAAATATATGAACTGTGCAGGGACATCTAATCTGAAAGGCCAGTGATGGCCAAATATATCACTGCAAAAATCTTCAAAATGAAACGGCTGGCAACGGTGTGTTCATGCAACAATGTTGTTTGAGACATGACAAAAGCACTATTTATTTTTTATGTAGCAAAATGGAAATATTTCATGGAAATGACATTTCGGTCTGGGAACATTTCGGTCATAACAATTTCTGTATATAAACAACTGATCACCTTTGTTTATTGAAATGATTATACAGGCAGGTGAAACATCACGCTAGCTAGTGTTATACCAACTCCCTTTTGAGAAGCCATGATTGCGATTAAATCTGAATTGTAGTTATGAGTTTGAAGTATTTGTATTTAATTGCAAAATGTCGATAATAATGATTTAATTTTCTTGTTGATAATAATTAAAATCATGTTGATGATGATTAACTCTTGGATCTTGGGTCATGCTTGTAGTTTTTTTTTCAATAAAACTGTTTGCTGATTTAAGTCCATTTGCATTAAAACGTTAACATGTAAAATTTCTGCAAGATTTCATAGTCTGACTGAAATGACCAAGACTGAAAAGTCCCATGACTGAATTGGCCAGACCAAAACAGTTCAGACTGAAACAGCCGGACTGAAAAGTCCTGTTCCATCTGTATACTTATTGTTAGTGTGTAGATATATGATTTGTATATTCTTCAAAAAACAGCTTCTTTTCTTAAGATCTTCAATAATCAAGGTTAATATCAAAAGCCTGAGCTGAAGATAACAGGCCAACTCAATTTTCAACAATGCTGATTTTTGGAAACAATGATTAAACAATGCAAAGTCAATAATGCACCAACATAGCCTACTTTTTCAAACAATGTTGTCAACTTTTTCCAGTGAGCTAAAAGCTGCAAGGTTACATAAATTTCCAGCTAAAATATGCTTTGTCCACGATTTTAGTGCTTTGTGTTTTTCAGTATTGGCTACCATAAGACATACATAACTAATTAAAATGATTGCAGATTTTTAAGAGCCAGTGCAACATGCATACAACTTAACTGTCTTTGAACATAACCAATTTAACATGAAAAGAGGTCAAACCAATTGCATGTTCAAGTTGGATCACAAAAACTCAACATTGCCAATCTGTGCAAAATTATATATATCAAATGAAACAAGGCATTGACTGCTAAACCAAGCAGGCTTTGAAACAGCAGCCTGTCTGCAGGCTGCTGATGTGTATTTATAATCCCAAATATGGATACTCTTCAATAACATGGTACTTTTTCTTTACAATGGAGACCTGGTTGTGGCATATTAATACTTGGGATGTAGAAACCCCTGAGGTAACTGAGAGTGTTTTTGTCATATAGGACCTTGGAATACTGACTGATTCCAGTCAAACCCTAAATGAGCCGCCACCAGTTGCAAAAGACGAGACACCGGATTTCATGAAAGAAGCTTTGAAGGTGAAGTCGCATGCGCAGGAGCTATTTCTGATGTTTAGCGTTTTTCTGCAGTGTTTCATTCATTCTACTACCTGCAATATTTTTTCTTGTCATCAGTAGTTTACAGCTTTTGATGCAACTCCAGAACTAGTTGACTGTTTGCAGAGGAAACAAATGTAAGAGAACAATGCAACCTGCATTTAGCAACGTTATTGCAATAGTTTATCTGCATAGATAGCATAGTGCACTTTTGATGAATTGATATATCAATTTTGTTAAACTATTGTCTTTTAGTCTATAAGTCAGTCTATGCCTGTTGATTAAAAATCCAGGTAGAGTAATTCAGTGTTATATTCAAAACTATAGAAAATTTGTACTGTTCAGGTGTACTTATTTGCCAAACTTTTTAAGCATTTAAATTTGACATCAAAGCCTTTCTATGTTAGATGTATTACAGTCTGCTGGCAGTGCCTTTTTCATGATGCTACAAATTGTGGTAAGATTGTTTGGTCTGAAAAGACAGTCATACCACAGTATATACATAATCTTATTCAAACATTGTTAAAAAAACATGGAAACATGAGCTCAAATTTTCCCTTTTTTATTCATGCAAATACTTTCAACTGCAGTGCAACACAATTTTTCAGAATTCAATAGCGATGTAAGTTGTCCACCACAACAATCATAAATGTATGTCTTATACTTCTATTTCATTGTATGATGATTGTCATTTACACACAAAAACCACTTGACCCCTCCACTCACCTGGTTTACTTTCAAGTGTATTTAGACAGTATGAGTAACTCAGCATTGCACGCGCTTCTCTAGTCTCCACAAAGGTGACGAGTTTGAATCCATCAGCAAATTTTTGTGTAAGGAAACCAGTCTCACATAACACTTCGTATCTTCAGTTCTACAGTCTGCAATGCTTACAGGTGAAACGGCTAAAGCAAGAGCAGAGAAAACAACTCAAGACTAAAATGAATATAAACAGAACACAAGCTGTGATGAACAGACAACTTGAAAATAAGTATTTCCCAAATAATTGCTTTCACTGAATTACAAAACTATCTGATAACATTTGGCGTCGTCTGTCACTTGATTCGTGCTTGCTGTCTTACTGAATCGGTTTTACAAACACAGAAAATTGCAACGCTTGGTTTATTGTTGTTTTTTTATAGGACTTAACGCCTCGTTGGAGAAACTGGTGGATTAGAGGAATTTTCACATGGCTTATGATCGGCTTTTTCGGTGTTCTGATCTACGTGGGACCCATAGCCTTTATGATCACTGTATGTCATTCGTTGTACATTGTTTTCATGCTGCGGGAATTGCTCGAGTGTTGTAAGTGCAAATTCAAAATTTGAATATAAAACGGATGTTTTTCAGGTGATCGTGTGCCAAGTAAAGTGTTTTCATGAAATCATCACCATTGGCCATCAGGTAAATATATGAAGATGTCAAGTTTCAATTTAAAATACTGTTTTTACGTGAGCATGACTTGACTGTTGGAACTTAGAAGGCGCCAAGTAGAAGGTCCGCCACAGTCACTGTCGCATTTTTTATTTCATTTTGCAACCTGCTTTTCTCTTTTGTTAGCATGGTGAGGCGATGAATGTGATAGAAAAGTGGATTCCATGCCTGTTTTGCTAAAGCTGTGAGTTAGGAATCAGAAAGATATTTTCGCTGAGGTCAAATATTTTTTGTGATGGCGTATTTTCGTTTAAAAGTTTTTTTGCCATGTTCTGTATGAACACATACAAGTCTTCCATGTTCAACGTTGTTATCACATTCCACTCTGATTGCACGACTTCTCGTTTCAGGTCTATAAGTCGTATGATCTGCCATGGTTCAGGACACTCAGTTGGTATTTTCTTCTGTGTTCAAATTACTTCTTTTACGGAGAAATCCTGGCAGAGCATTTTGCTATACTTATTCAAAAGGAGGTAACTTGTTCGTCTTTGATTGTTTCCTGTTGTGACGTTGCTTCCCGTTCTTACGTGGTGACAACGAACAGTGACATGATCGCCGCCTCCTCCCTGTGACCATTCGTTGAAACATGATGTTCCTGCTATTAATCATTGCCGCGCTGCAGCCCACCAACCTGCTGCAGACAAATGTCTGTCGCATGCTGTGTGTGTGGGTAGATGCAGCGGTTGCTGTCATATCATGATGATGATGTTCTCCCATTTCCAGGAGTCACTCATGTTCCTGGCCAAGTATCACAGGATGATCTCATACATGGGATACCTTCTTGGTTTCATGTTTTTTGTACTAAGTCTGGTCAAGAAACGATACCGTCTGCAGTTTTTCATGGTGAGCTTCGATTTTTTGTCTTTCACAGCTTGTCAAATTTGTAGTTTGCGTTTTAGATTTTGTTTTCGTAACGCCACGAATTCTTTTCATCGCCAACGAATTCTTTCTTTTCATCGGATGCGGCGATCAGTACATTGTTGCATTGCAACGGAAGTCTTGTTTGTTTTCAAGTTCGGCTGGACTCACGTCACGCTTGTGATAATCGTCACACAATCTCATTTGCTCATGCAAAATATGCTGGAAGGACTTATTTGGCTGATTGTTCCTGTTTCCATGGTGATCTGCAACGACATAATGGCGTACATGTGCGGCTTCTTCTTCGGTCGCACGCCACTGATCAAAGTAAGTGCCGCTGCTTCTTACATGTTGTGGTTTGGAGTGAGCGATGATCATGACGTCATTCACTCTACAGCTATGTTCACTCTAAGGTGCGCAACTGCGCAGTACCACCAGACAATATGCGCAGTGAAATCTCATTCTCGCGCACTTGCAACATTCTAAATTTAATACGATATATACATATCGCATGGCCCTTTCAACGCTTGAAACGCTTGACTGGTGTGTCTACATGGTTGTGAAATTGCATGCGCACTTAAACAAACATTTGCTCAGTGTGAAATTTTCTTGGAGGGAACACTGCTGTTCTCGATTTTATTTTAATGCTGTAAATTCATTCAACATGTTTTTGCGCGTTCAGCTTTCTCCAAAGAAGACGTGGGAAGGTTTTATTGGAGGAGCGTTCTTTACAGTCATATTCGGATGGTTTGTAAGTGCTTATATTTCTGCTTGCTGGGTGGCCATTTGTGCGTTGGTGTCTGTGAGGCGTGCACATCACTCTTTTCATAGCTTTTTATACTTCAGTGTTTACCTATTCTCGTCTGGTTCGTTTGCGTATCTCTCCGTGCTTAGTGACGTAACTGGCCCGTTTCCTCCTAACGTGATCCTCCTCATATGTCCACTGGCAATCGCTTACTTTTGTCAGGTTATGAGATGTGGCGTCATCATTACCTTTAGTAGGCGTGCATGTGCATCGAGCCGTTGCAAAAGTCGATCCTGAGACCAAAAATCTCGTCTTATTAATTTCCTGATGCACTATTCACTATTGTGATGGATCACAATCAAACCGCCGATAGCTGCAATGGCTCGTTGCGCGCAACTCCGTTCGTTTATCAAAAACTTAATCGAACTCTTCACCAGCAAGTTGAACCTCTGCTAGATCCTCTACCTCATGCAATATTGATGTCCGTCTCACGTTTCAGGTAGACGCCATTCGAAAGTTGTGTCTGAATTGTTTCATGCGTTTATTTGCAGCTGTCTGGCTTTCTGTGTCAGTTCCCGCACTTGACATGTCCCAGCGACAGGTCGAGCCTGAACGTGCAGTTGAATTGCCAGCAGTCAGCCATCTTCACATGGACGGAATACGAGGTTCCTCTCTTCATTCGGGTCCTTCTCAAAATTGTAAGTGAGATTTTGAGCAAATTGATGTCGTTCACTTTGAAAGATTTTGTGTTTTTCAACCGGGCCCGGTGCCCCATTCGAAAGTTTTCAGTTTATCATTAATACTGGCGTCAAGAAGCCTCGTAAAGCCCTCAACTCAATCGCAAGTGATTGTTAATTGGGCGTAAAGGAAAAAACGATTACAATAGCGTCAGGTTTTGTTGTGTTTTGGAAGAAAGTCAACCGCTCGCTCATGTGTGTCGGCGCATCCTGATCGGGTCGTGTAAGTTAGTTGCTGCAAGCCAGCTCGTATTAAATAAAGTATGTTTTTTCTTGCAATCCTTCGCTTATTTTCAACTTATGTAGTCGTGAATGTTAGTTAATTGCTAGACTACATCCGCTGCAAGGTCTTTCAAAAACGTTTCAACATTGCTCAGTAAATTTTTACTTGTTTGTACGGATCGTCCATCCTCTGTGAAAACTGCCACTGTTCGATACATGTTCCTTATCCAGATGGTAGCATGGTCGTACATGTAAGTTTAGGCCTGTCGCCAAGTGCTGCCAACGAAATGAAGCCTTAGAAAGCTTCACGCTGGCGAAGGCAAGCAACTGGTTTAATTGTACCTTGGTCCCACACCGTGGTTCCAGCACGACTGGCAAAGATTGTTGGGAGTGTCCAGGCGTTCCAAGAGCACCCAGGGTTGCTGTTCGAATACCGGGGTTGTCTCATCGCGAGTGTGATCTCTGCAGTTTGTGATTCTACGCGTCAGTTTCATTCCTGGAGGATGAACTTTCCTGCCACATTTTCCTGTTAACTTGCGCAGATGCATCAATTTGCATTGTCCTCGTGAATGTCGCCATTATCCACCTGCTTCCTCCCTGAACCACGAACGACACCCACTCGCTGCGTGTGTTTTGCACTGAGCTTGCGATGATGCAGGTTGTTGCTGATTTAGTCATGCTCTTCATTGTTGACATAACAAGGGCCTTGTCACGCCTGGCTCGTCTTCATTTTGCTTTTATTTCTTTTACCATCCAACTCGCCTTTAATGCCACGTCGTCTGGATGGAAGAATAATAGGTTCCACAGTTGATTATTTGATTTTGTTTGTTTCTTAGATACTTTGTCTGCAGCTGTTCGTCTTGTAACTAATACAAGTTTGCTGAAATACTTACATCAGCTGATGATGCGCGCGTCGAACGCTTTTGTTCACAGCTTGTTTTGTCATTGCAGTCGCCTGGTGTCGTCCTTGAACAATATTTTGTTAATTTCACGTCTAAACAAAGTTCGGTGACAAGCATTCTTGTAAGCATTCCAAATTTTTTTTGCAGATTGGCCTGGACAGACCCACCATCTTTCTTTATCCATTCCAGCTCCATTCACTTAGTTTTTCGGTCTTCAGTTCGTCGATCGCCCCGTTCGGGGGTTTCTTCGCCAGTGGTTTCAAACGAGCTTTCAAAATCAAGGTAGGGACATTGTTTTGTTGTCATGCCAACAACCCCGAGTTCATTTTCTTGGATCGACCGATGAAAACCAGCGTCAGTGATTCGGGATCACCTGAGCACCGCGTTTTGTCCACAAGGGCTTAGTTAATTTACCGCTCTGGCGTTTCGTTGGTTCATCGTAACCCGCCGAAGAAGGTAGATCCCCGACCATGAGAACCGAAACATGCAACTTCAATTTTCTGCTGCGCAGATCGTATGAAACGTCGCAAAATATAAAAATATTGTTTTGCTCCACAACCTCGGTAAGGTTCATATTATACCAGGGTTTTTCAACGAAGTTCTCTGGTTGACCAGTGGTTCTCTGGTTGACCAGTGGTTCTCTGGTTGACCAGTGGTTCTCTGATTGACCAGTGTTTCTCTGGTTGACCAGTGGTTCTCTGGTTGACCAGTGGTTCTCTGGTTGACCAGTGGTTCTCTGGTTGACCAGTGGTTCTCTGGTTGACCAGTGGTTCTCTGGTTGACCAGTGGTTCTTTGGTTGACCAGTGTTTCTCTGGTTGACTAGTGGTTCTCTGGTTGAACAGCGGTTCTCTGGTTGACCAGTGGTTCTCTGGTTGACCAGTGGTTCTCCCTTCTGACAGTGATTCCACCCTCAGGTTGCTTGTGCTCTGTGGCTTAGTATGAATGGCTGCAAGTTAACAATTAACTCAAGCATCGATTTTTCTCCGTGCTTCCTTCGTTCTTTGGAAAACAGTGAACGTAACTGAAAGATAGTAGTGTGAGGTTTGAACGGGAGCAGCACCTTCATTGCGCATACAAACCGTTGATGGGCAAACCGTGGCCTTCGATGCCGAAGAGATGGCCCTGAAAGGCCCAAAAAAGACGGTCTAGCGAGAAACAAGAGGTCCGCCCTGACCTGTCAAGCGAAATCTTTTGTATTTTTGGTGACAGCAATCGGCGGCAGGCCGAAGTCTTAAATTTGATTCTTGCCGGGGTGGTTGAGGTAAACGCTCTTGCCAAGGAGCGTTACGGCGATTCACTCAGTGACCGTGGATCGAACACCCAACCTTCCAATTGAGAGGATGACGCTCCACCACTGAGCTATAGCCGCGCTAAAACTTGTTGAGGGTAAATTTTCTGGAAAACTGGACTTAAAAAAAACTTTTCAGTCGTTCGTTTTCAATTATGAAAAAAGATTTAAAGAGAGTTTTGCCCAATGTGTGATCTGATTCTATTTGAATAAGATTTTAGGGCTAAAGATGCGTAGTGTTTCGTGAAGTCTATTTCCTATAAAATAAATTTGCCGATGGATTCAGTTGTTTGCTATCTTTGTGGAGATTAGTTACTTGAATACAGTGCAGTCTAAGTTTAAATTTGACGTTTAAATAGCTCTTGGCACTAACTAATATACAATGCAAGTAACAAGCCATGTACACCAGGACTTCGGGGACATCATTCCAGGCCACGGCGGCTTGATGGACAGGTTCGATTGCCAATATTTAATGGCAACATTCGTCAACGTGTACTTGTCAACGTTTGTCAGGTTCGTTGGAGAACATTAAATAACTTGCCTGCTGCGACATATGCCATGTGTGCTTCGCTCATGAAACGTTTTGTTGGATTTGAACCGTGTTGGCGTAAAACACGGAATAGCTTATTTCTAGGACAACTAAATCTGTAGTTTTCTTCCACGTATTCCTTAAGAACGTAATTTCTGTTTCTGTTGTGTGCTGACTGTTGAAAACTTCTGATTTGTTTATTGTTTCGGCGACCCTGGGTTGTTCTGTAAAATTTTTAAAATGGAACACAGGCTTTTACCAACTGTAGTTCATGGTGTTTTTTGTTATTTGCAGGTACAACTACCTGTTGATCTTTGGATATAACCATAATAAAAGCTTTGTCAAATGTAAAATAAGTTGTTGCATCATTTATGAAGTTATTGTTCACCAACTTTGACGTGCAAACATGTTTGCCTTGCCAACTCTGACGTGTAACCATGCTTGCGTTATCAACTCTGACGTGTAAACATGTTTGCGTTGTCAACTCTGACGTGTAAACATGCTTTCGTTATCAACTGTAACGTGTAAACATGCTTGCGTCAGGCTTCCATCACCACAGAAGCTCTTCCCAATCATCGCGTCCATGAACCCATCAGACCAACTCGCCCTCTTCTTCCAACTCAAAGGACACCTCGTGGAAAAGGTTGCAGATAGTTTGTTTTGTTGTAAATGGTTTTATAACTTGTCGGAAATAAGGTTCGGTAAACATCTCATACGTTGTGGCTGTTACCTGGCGATGAATTTTGTTTGACTGATGGATTGGAGATCCGCTTCCACCACGATCCAAATAATTATTATTCTTGTGTTACATTTTTATTTGAAATGTTTTATAATGCTTTGCATAGCACGTCTTTTCATCAAAAACCCACCTATGCAATGCTCACCATCAAATGGCTTTGCTTTCAAGTCACTTTTTCACTGCACTTACATCAGACATATTCCCCGGTTGTAAAGCGATGGCTGTAAAGTTTCCGTGTTTTCTTATTTTTTGTTATCCAAGTGACGTTGTTGCAAACCTTAACGGTAAAATTTCTGGATGAACTGACAAGGTTAAGTTTGCTGCAGTGCTACTCCATGTAATTCTTGTACGAAAACAAAAACACCTCCATTATTTCCTCGGACTTCTTTCCAATTTCCTGATGAATCGAAATCCTTGTTTTTCTGCAAAAAGCTTTTGTTTCAGTTCCGTCCTTGGTGATTATATAACGCATTGTTTCTGGTGCTTAGTAGCAAAGCCAGGTCAAACATCTGTTAAGAGAACCATTAATAGCAAGAGTATTTGGCTTTTCTGCTTTTGTCAGGTGTTTTAGTATTAAGGGAATTGGCACTAAACTGGAGTCTCAAACTCTTGCTCCAAAGGCCGAGTAAAGTAACCCGTGGGTCGCATTATGACGTTGACACCATTAACAATGACGGTACCTGAGCTTTACCAGGAACAGCTTTTACATCTTGTTCCTGCTGAAGTTGTGAGGTATGACCAAATCATTTCTGGCCGTCTCTACGTTCCTTTCAAAGGAACTTTTTCACTCGCTGGCCGAGCACTTTTAAACACTTGTGAATAAGATAAATAACTTATATCATAATTATTTAGATTCCCAGAAGGCATCGCGGGCCACGTATGACCTACGGGCCGCCTGTTTGAGACTTGTTAAGTTTGAAACGGGACTAAAAAACATTGTTTGTTTCAGGGTCTGGTTGCTGACCATTCAAAAGCTATTGAACCCTCCCCTTAGCAACAGGTCACATTCTACAACCTGCATGGAATGCAGCTTCCCTCCCATCTTCAGACTACAGTGTTTCGCGTTGCTCAAGCCCGTGTGTTCTGCTCACAACGATTCGGTCGCAGTAAAAAGGAAACTTGTACTTCGCAGGTGCACCACACGTGGTTGTTTGTGACGTGACACACTACGTTGTGGCGCGATACATGCCGATGTTGCTTTGCACAGATTTTACCGCTCTACATCTCATCTGGTGAAAATTACGTTTTATTCTTTAGGTTTTGAGGCAGAACCGTCGCCAGAAAATCTTCAGTTGGAGGCTTGACATTCTAAAATTTCACAAAAAACTCTACTGATTTACAATGTTTCATATTTCAATTTGGGGGACGTGGAGCTTTGTTTGGGGGGCTAAGCCCACCAGCCCCCATGGCGACGGGACTGTTTTGAGGTTTGTTTGTTTCCAGGGGCGTAACGAGGGGGCACAATTCTCCGGGCGTCGAAAAGTCCCAATAATGTCACAAGTACTTTCTTCAGTGCAGCACATTTGCTTCCGAAAGATCTCAGTTTCGAACATGGGGGCGTCAAACTCGCTTCTTGCCCCGGGCGCCATCTGACCTCGGTACGGCCCTGGCTGTTTCCGTTCTCGTTTGATCTGCGCGCCAGAAATTTGCGAAAAAATACGACAAAAATGTATTTTTCAAAGCAATTACTCTCGTGTTTTGACCAGTACCGCAAATAATTGATAATGATGTTAAAACGCTGTAAAGTTTGTGTTAATGGAAAGCGCGTGAAGTAAACGAACTCTATTCACATGTCCAGCCCGCTGTCGTCACCCTATATATGGACGTTATTCTGCGCCTGTATTTTGCACTGATAGTGCGCGGCGTTTGTGTGGAACAATGGATTTTTCAGATGAGGTGTAAGCAGGATGAGACTTTATTGCCATTCACAGCATTCAACCCCCGCCGTCAGACCTCAACGTTTCAAAAAATTCTGCATATGGAGGCATTGTGTTCCCGCGCTTCTTCCTAACCCGTTTTTTTCAGTTTTTCCGTCGCAAAAAAGGTGTCGCTTGGCTTTCCGCGGTAGGTGTGCACTTGCAGTTACTTCGTCAGGGATAGTTGCAGACACTTTCACTGAGATTGGTTTTGTTCTTTTCAATGAAGCAACGACGGGTGACGTCACGGGAACCCAACACCCACTTTTATTCAGGCTGTTTTGTTTAAGCTGCTGTAGCATTGTTGCGTCACTTCTGACGAGTAGTAATCACACGCCATCAAAATATGCGAAAGGTTGCACCGTGCTCGCTTTTGTTACGTAACAAAAGGCGGGGCGAATATTCCATTATATTCGTGAAACAATGCAATTTGCGATTTAAAAAATACGCAATGCGATTGATGAGCAGAGAAATTCTTGCCCCGCCGTCAAGTTGTTAAAACGTAACTTTTAGAAATCATTCGCTATCGTGGAGTTTCTATTTTCAGCTCTTGTTGGCAAACGGCGTACATTTTATAAGACGAGCAAAAAGCCGTGAGCGACATTTTCTTCGATTTAAAGTTATTCATCTGTTCCATATTTCGGGTATGTCGCCTTCACAATGTGTAACACTGTTAAAGAGTTCCTTAACTCATGATTGAAGGCCACCTGACCGGGAAATGGTGGTGATACGTCCCTGGGCCTGCCCGCTTCACGCACCACTGTGCAAATCGTGTTGATCACGTGTTTGAATGGTGGGTTCTCATTGGAGCATCCACCTCGCTTGCTGGAGTGACCGAGAAGCTTTCATAAAAGGCCCGTTTTGATACTTGACTGTTGATATAATTTAAATGATGCGTTTTCACTGTACTGTAGTTACTGTTGTGTTTATTATTCTAATAAAATTGTTTATATATTAGACGTAGTAATATCTGCGAATTTATTAATGGTTCCAGTGCAGTTTCAACCATAACCGATACGAGTGTGCGTTTGCATTAATCTATTGCAGAGGTTCCCGACCTTTCTGACCATATACCCTTTCAGAATTTTGAGAAATGAGAATGTACCTCTGAAATTTCCTACGGCGCAAGGCTGAGTAAAATAATAAATATCCACTGCATTTTTAATAGAACATTTAGATCTTCAGAATTATAACGGTGGACTTCCTTTTTATGTCTCAAAGTTTATATACTGCATTTGAAAAAAAACAAATAATGATTTGTGAAATAATATCCACTGTTATATGAATAAGTATTTGGAAATAAATAACATATACATATATTTTTCCCTTCTATTGCTAACCTTAAATGTACCCTTTCATATAATGTACCCTGGATTGGGAACTCCTGATCTGCTGTGACGCATGAATCAACGTGATTTGGGTGGGATTAGGAACAGAACCGTCACCACAAAGTCCTCAATAGGGGGATTTTACGTTTGTGCAGGGGGGACTTGACATTAAAACTTTGGTAAAAACTCCACTGATTTATAGTGCTTCATGTTCAATTTGGGGGCCTGGGGACTAAGCCCAGCAAAGCCCCCTCCGACGGGACCGATAAGGAAACTGCGTAATTTGAGTGATGTTTTTTATCAAGGGTATCTGACTTAAAGTTGTTGGAACTAAACCAGAAGAGGAGATCTGTTGCTACAGTGGGGGGGCACTTGCAATCAAATGGTACATAATCCTGTCCCTCGTCGCAGGTATTCAATAACCTGCGTAGAAATCAAATCACTGCAAACTTCTGGCGGCAGCGACCTGGAGCAGTTGATATCAGACTTATCCTAATTAATAGATTGAATCACTGTTATTACCGTACGGAAAATATTTGCATTCACAATAATCCATTATTTAAGTACACAGTATTAAATCAATGGACCGTTTGGAATGTCGCGTAAGTACCTGTATGCTTCTTTAAACAATATCCTGGTCATCCGGCGCGGAAACACTGGAGGAATACACTGCACTCGGTTCAAACCCACATAAATTTTATGCACCTTCGTTTAATGCCTCATGTTGTCCGTGATATTTGTCTTGTCTGAATTTGCAACACTCGCGTGACGTATTTATTTCACATTTGCGTCATAACCACGTGACAATTGTCGGTATTATTCCGCTTTGTTGTTTGCTTCCGGTATGACGTCACGGTGGGAAGTTTCTCGACTAAATGTGACGTCGATACTTCGGCAAACATGCACCAATCACGTGACTCCTTCCTGCAATGTGGTGTTCGACGTAAACGGGATATGTTGAACTGCAGGGTAATTGCAGTCGTCCAACGAGATTCTGTGCTACTGAAAAAGCACTCAAGCCTGTGGCGTGTATCTTTACACAGCGATTTTACGCAGAATTACGATTTCATTCGTGAGATGAATTGCTGTGTGAGGACGCGGGCTGATTGTGTGGCGTTCAACTCAAACTACCTGGTTGAGTTAATTATTTTCTTACAATCTTTACTGACGAGTACGTTGAAAGCTTCTTCCTTTGTTTTCCACACTTTGCGCAAGCTGTTGCAAAGCTGTGTAGCTGATTGTTCTGTAATAATGGAAGGGCCCTTAAGTGTTGATTACGTGATTGACGGGACAGCGATTCGCCCCGCATATGTTTCTATGACAACTAGGAATGGGATTTTTTACTCATATATTTATGTTTTCAAATGTGTCTTGGCATGTTGCACCGAACGGCTTGCTCCATCCAGATCGAGATTTAACCTTTGGTTTATTCGTGTTCAAGCATATTGAAATGTTTGGTACATAGGTATACTGTTATGTGTTGATTACAAAATCTTTCCGTATTTTTATTTTCTTCGATTGCCTATTTATGTATTATACAACTTTTTTCGAAAAGCTATCACTTTAAAAGTCTTTGATTGCAATTAAATTTGACCCGAACTAGACTTGTACTCCACCCATCGCTCTGTCTGTCACAGTAATTATAATACGTTTGATGTGTGTTCATAAACTGTGCAAAGTATTAGTATGCGATATAATCATGTTATTATTGTCGTGTGTTATTATGGGCTGTGTTAGATGGCCGTAATAAACTGCGAGTATGCGAAAAATCGAATGAAATTTATGAAGAAAAAATAAATAATGCCATAAAATCAAACCGGGCTTTTCAATGAGACAGAATGCAAGCGGAATCATTTCGAGAACTTTTTACCATGAAGCGCTTGTCCGCTCAGGTGATATTTTTCAATAGCGATTCGACTGAAATGAATATCTTCGTCTGGAGAAAATCAGATGAAACAAACATTGTATGAAGCAATGAAACGTGCTTTGAAATCTTGGTACTCGTGCGTGAGGTTGGGTCGCTTTTGAAATGCTTTCAGTGATGGCGTGACTCGAGCCAGGAGTTTTGGTGATTCGACTCACATTTAATGATTCGAGTCAGTCATTTTTACAAAATCTCTAAACATCTGATTGACAAACGCAGTTTGTTTGCACACAAAAAATGAGCTTTTTTGCTTCAATATTGACGCAAATTTTCTGTTTTGACTGTGTCTCCTAGTGGTGTTTAAGGATCAACAGTTCCACCTATCATTGAAGTAAAACTGAGACTGCTTTTCACTGAGGGGCCAGCAGGCAGGGCTGGATTTACCGATAGGCTTAAGCCTAGGGCCTCAAGATCCAAGGGGGCCTCCAGCAAACTATGGTACACATAGAGTCAATTACCTGTATATGATCAGTTCGACAATTATTACGAAAAGAGATGGGCTTTAAACCTCAAGCACAGGAACTTGTGCGTAATATTCAAAAGCATCTCATTGCACGCGTGATGTAGGCAGCCCCACATTTGCTAGGGCCGGCCCTGTAGAAGCGTGCTCATTTTCACACAGTTCCTACCAACATGTTGCTTCTTGCTTGAGATGAATCCTCCGTCTAAAAGTTTGGATTCCGAGCGGCAGAGAGCCTTGCATTTTTCTGAGAGAATTAAAATAAATAAATTTTTACTGTATGAAAACGAAATATTGTAATTTTTCCTCATACAACTATTATATTATATCAATTTTTGCATGGCCACAGTTCATTTCATTTGGATAATCCAGAACTGGTTGAAAAGGAAAAGGACATGATATCCAAATCCAAAAAATTTCCCGATATCTGGTAGGATGGGACTCCAAACCCATATCCTGTACCCCACTAGTGTGTTGACTGTTGAATATAAATAGCCTAGGTCACAGGAAATTTCCACGCGTTATTTAGCTCAGACAGCTACATTCCAGGGTTAATGGGGTTAGACAAGGGGGACAGTGGCGATTCTACGGGGGGGAAAGGAGGGGCCATGGCCCCCCAGTTTTTTTGTTGGCCCCCTCAGTTTTTTTGGCTCGATGGAGTTTTGGGAAATGACTACCTGTTGCAGTAATCGGCTGCGAACTTCATGAGCGTTTGTGTTCCTTCTCCCTTGGTAC
>JGI24158J21664_10002706_pt1 | contig 21755 bp, 16 predicted proteins | sample Ectturendosymbi3_FD_21664 | JGI IMG/M metagenome (IMG submission 21664)
AGAAATCTTTAGCTGTAGCAGCTGCATTCTTGTTGTGATGGTGCCTTGGGGTAGTTATAGGATCCTTGCTTCAAGCAAAAATATTTTACTTGCATAAGACATCTTGCCTGTCTATCTTGCTTTCTGGACTTCTGGCCTTTTGGAAGGAATGTTTTCCTATTCAAGATAAGACAAAGCTCAACAAGTTCAAGAAGATAATCATCTGCTGTGAAAAGTCTGTTACAAGGTTCTTACAACAGAATTTCGTACAAGTGGTGGAATGAAACAAGAAGATATCCAAGTTTGTGTCATAAGAAACAGAATTTATAACTTTTTGCTGTGTCTTGTGAACACACTAGACATTTAAAAATTGTGTCTTTTTGCTGTGTATTGTGACACAGAAGAAATGCAGTAATGACAGTTGTCTCATGTTGATGATTATATCAATTTTTTACATTGCCTTTCCTCAGCATGGGCATTGGAGGTCATGCACTGCTTGTTTTTTGTTACAATTTTGCACATTCATTATTTCTCATGAAATTTCACACATATTTGCTTATTTCACCAAAAATGGTAGTAGCAGTATCCAGTGATAGCATGACTGGAGTCAATGTTCTGTTTTGACTGTGCCTCCTGGCAGGTGTTATGCTAGATTTTTTGGATAAAGTGTTCCACCTAAGACTGAGTTAGAGATGAGTCTCAGCTTTTCACTGAGTAGCCAGCAGCACACAACGCATTGTAGGCTACAATGCATCGTGGTTTAATGAAGTATTTACATATCACGATCATGGCAGTCAGCCTCATACTTTTACCTTGAGTCTTTTGTTGGGCATGTGCCATAGAAGGAGATAGGCTATATTTGTTGCAGCAGGGTTAGGCTACAGTTGTGGAATTGCCTGAGAGCGAAGAATAGAACTAAAATCAAAGCTAAAATACTGCTTTCACCAAATATATACTTAGATCTAAGTAACCTGATAACAAAAGTGCTGAAACAACATTGGGCACTACCAACTCGAAGGGCTTGTGACTCGACAAATATGATTTGAACACATCACTGGCAGCACCACCAGGGCTTAAGACTTGTCCAAGAAGAATGTATGACAAAATTTTGAACATTCTTGTAAAAAACACATAATTTTCATATATTCTAACAAAAATCAGTGCAAATGGAAATTGCTTAACCTTTTAGGTCCTTCTGATGCTTTAATGAACAGCTGGTATGTATTTTAGTAGGGTTAGACACGAAAATCATGTTCCCACGCCAAGTAGTTACTAAGTTATGGCCAAATTTCATTATTTCCAAGTTTTACCCCCCAGGTGAAACTTTTGGAGTCCTGATGCACCCCTAAACATCAACTGATTGCAAAAACATTTAAGAGGTCTCATTGTTTACCAAAATGCAACACTTCAACACTAGGTAAAAGTTGTTTGAAAAAAGTCGAGGGCTCCTGATGCACCCTAAGGCACGTGTTTCAGAACTTCCTCCTCTGGTAGTGGCAACTCCACTGTAAGCAAAGCTGTCAGAAGCTCGTACATTGCCACACACATGCAGAGCTGTTTTGTAATACAGGCAAATCTGGTTGATTGCATAGCCCATTTGCCAAGCCTTTTTATGCGTTTAACCAGAATATGCGATTATCCGTACTAAACAAATGTGCGCAAGTTTACCGCCTTACTCTACTTCTGTCCAAAGGCTAGTTGTCTGACACCGCTGGTAAGCAGTAGCTTGATGCTGACCACGAAGATTTCTAGAACTGCGTGATGTAGATATGCTTCTAGAAGTTTCAAAAATCTCTTTTCCCTGATGTAGCTGAGCGCTGTATGTAAAGATTTAATTGATTTGTTAGCCTGTGGCATCTCAAAGCTTTTATGACTCCAATGGCGTTTCTTATGCATCATTCGGTTGGGGCATTCATCAAGCAAATCTTATTGATATTTGAAACGGTACATTGTCAGTGACGGAATGCACGGCAATGCTGCTATACAAACTGCAATTTGTTGCCAGTTTTTCTGCTCAAGTTTTATTGCCACTGCAAAACTTTTCACCACTACCACTCACGACTTGCTGCCAGAATTATCGGCGAATCCATTTGATTGGCAACACTGTTGAACACCAACCAATCCACCCCATAGGAGTTTGTTGTAAAGCAGACAGCTTGCATGAACATTAGTAATTGACAACACGTACCAAGTAGAATAGGCAAATAAAGTACAGCACAAACATGAACACATCATTTACTTGTAAAATAACTTTCAATTGTTGTTTATTTGACGTGTTTGGACATGCTGTCAAGCATGTGTTTTTCTACTTTGAAATAAAATTCCATCTCCTGAAACTGAAACTGCTGACGAATTGTATCAAGCGTGGCAAGCACTTCTTTATTTTTGGGTGGAAGACCAGTGACTCCTTCAGTGGGATTTTCTGTAGTGTTGTCTTGTCACCTTGTCTGCTCTGCATGACTTCTTCACATATTTCAGCATCATTTGGACAACCTGTTACTTGAAGTCCATCGTCAATGCTTAAATATTCTTCATAACGTTCATCGGTGAAATTGAGCAGAATTTCGTTCAGTGAAAACCCGAGAAAAGGCCCATCTGGTACGGCGGCTGTTAGACCACAGAAAAAAACAATTTCGAATCGTTTCTGCAGACACGCTGTTCCAAGAAGCACTCATAAAATTAATGGCATCAAGCACAGAAAGAGAATGAGCCACTTCCGTTGCCGTCATTGTTTCGTTTGAATCAATTGTAATCAAAACCTTTTGCAGCATACGACATCGGTAATAATGTTTAAAGTTTCTGATATGCCTTGATCCAGTGGCTGAACAGTAGAAGTGGTGTTTGGAGGCAAATAAACAAGTTCTACACACTGTAGACGATTTGCTTCAATTTTGTGAGCTGAACAGTTGTCCAACAACAATCACACTTTTTTGTTTTGTTGTTACATAGATACATAAAAGCATCCTAACCACTCATGAAAAAGAGTTGCTGTCATCCAAGAATTGCTGTTTGATCGGTATAATATGGGCAGCGTGCTTATTCCTCTGAAGCACCTTGGTTTAGCGGCCTTACCAACAACAAGCAACTTCCTTTTGTCAGAGCCGTCCATGTTTGCTGCCAGCAAAACTGTTAAACGTTCTTTTGATTTTTTGCTGCCAGAAGGCTTTTCATCTTTAAAGCACATTGTTCCTTCTGGAAGTGCACGGAAGTAAAGGCCTGTTTTCTCACAATTATAAACATCGGATGCAGAATACTGCTCTTGTATTCGTGGCCACACAGATGCGATCCAGTATTCAGCAGCTTCTGTGTCATGGCTATGTTTTTCACCATGCTGTCGCTTAAAAATGATCCCATTTCGTTCCTGCCACCGATGTACCCAGCTCAAGGATGGATCAAAATCAACACCCATTATTTTGCTCAAGTCATTTGCTTTTTCGCGAAGCATAGGTCCACTGATGATAAGCCCTCTCCTTTTAACTTCCTTGAACCATTGCAGCGATGCCTCTCCTACATCTTTGTGAGTGCTTTTTCTAGCTCTTTTGCGAGAAGGGTTTGCGTTGCTTTGAGCAGCAAAAAGCTTTTCTTTTGCTTTCCAAATGTGTGAAACTTGTGATTGTGATATTCCAAACTTTGTAGCAACTGAACTCTGCGATGCTTTCCTTCCAAGCTCTTCAATTACAATAATTTTATCTGACAAAGATAAATCATTTTGGTTTGCTTGTTTGCTTACTCCTGACATTTTAGACTGAAATGTACTGTGCGCAGTGCTTCGGAAAACCAACAGTTGTCAAATGAAACTAAAGTTTGTTGCTGGTGTACAGTGGATGCACCTTTTTCGTTCTGTAGAGAGTTTAACAAATCTGGTGCGAAGGTAATAAGCACAGTTGCATGCGTGGGGACGTTACCCAAAGCCATAAACTAAACTTAAAAAGTGCTAATATTCGCAGCAAAGCTTCACACCAGAGACAGGACCATTGAGCGCCACACACAAGTTGTTTACTGTGTGTGCATGTCCACTGCTGAAAGTCAAATGCGCGGTGTTGGTTTTGGCACCTCAATAAAGGGAGTTGTTTCGGCAGCAGTTGCTCAATCGGATTAATGGCACCACAGGTTTTCACAGCATCTGAGCAGGGCACTTTACACTTCTTTAAAGTTAACTATACGATTAAGTGATGCAAGTTCACAAATGTTACGCACATTTCTATGCGAATAACCGGTTTATGTGAATAACCAGTATGCGATTAACTGAACATTTTTCTTCACGTGTGAATGGCTTTGGTTTGGGATTCTAGAATCCTATGCAATAAAGCGGTTTGTGCGTTTAACCGGTATGCAATTAGCCGAAGTCGTCTGTATTTTGCTTCATGGCGAGAAGACTGTCTAATCGCGATTGTTTTGTTTTTCAGTTTTGGCCTAAATTGCATCTGCTGTTTACACCTACTAGGTTATCACAAAATGAAATATGTGCAGGCCTTTCTTAGTTTCACGCCAAGTAATGCTGGTTTGTTTCAACTTAAGCTATATTTTTGCGAGGTATTTCTCATATTGAAAGGTGCAACAACTAGCCTCAAATTGTGGTCACATTGCAGGACAAAATATCATTCAAGCGTTGTATTTTGAAAATAGCTTTTTTGGAATTGAGCAGTTGACAATGTTGTTTTCTGTGCAAAAAGTCCTATATTGATTTCGAGTAAGTCACTTTTGAATTATATAATGAAGACTTCAATTGCAACAACCTTGCACTCTTTGGCAGTATGGATCTTGTATTTTGCATGTTGTTGGTACTTCTGTGAAAGGGACTTACTGGAATAAGACTATGAGGTATGCTATGTGATCTTTTGGCCAAAGAATGCTTTCTCAGAGCTATTCCTAAGACCTCTCACAGAAAAATCCAACCAAGAATTGTCAGCAGTATTAACTTTTTTCAAACATGTTTTCAGTGTTTTGGAGTAGGGTGTGTTCTGTTTGATCCTTTTTACAGACCTTTCTCATAATATGTGCTTTAGAATCTCTCACTGAGTTGTGCCTCATTGATGTGTATCTGCCCAGTTTGCATACGAGGCTGTGATCCACAGAGTTCGTCTCTCCACAAGCACGGTGAGTAAGTGTAACATTTATCTTCCATCCATATCTCATGCAGATGGCATTCCTGAATTCTTGTGTATTTAGCACATATCCAATAGCTTTGATCAGTATTGCTGACAGGTAAGAAAACAGTCCAGCAGTCTTCCACCTTAACAACAAGGAAGCTAAGCGTGAGCTGAAAGTCAACTTCAATAACGAAACACTGCCCTTTTGCTCTGAGCCCAAATACCTCGGAATAACGTTGGACAGGTCGCTCACGTATCGCTGACAGCTTGAGTCACTTTGCAGGAAGCTGACATCACGCACCGCCCTCCTGAGGTGGCTTGCTGGCTTCAGTTGGGGTGCTTCAGCAACAACGTTGCAAACGGCCACCCTAGCCCTGGTGCATTCAACTGCAGAGTACTGCACTCCTGTCTAGTGCCACAAGTGCCGTCTTGTCGACCCCACCATCAATGATACCTTGCGAATTGTGACTGGATGCCTGCGTCCCACACCAGCTGACAACCTTCCAATCCTTGCAGACTATCAACCTGCTGAGGTTTGTCGCATTGGAGCCACACTGTCTCTAGCATGCCGTGCCATGGAGCCTGGACACCTGCTCCACTGAGCGCTCACCTGTCCATCGAGTGCAAATGCATGGCGCCTCAAATCGAGACACCCATTTGTACCCACCGCACAACTCATCAGTTCCTTTGACAATAACAACATACATGCGACGCATTTGGCGGATCACCAATGGAATGCAGAGAGGGCAGTCAACCCCACAAGACTTCCCGATGCCGGCACGCGACCCCTAGAGTGACCCTCCCAAGAAGAGCCTGGGTCCAACTTAACTGTCTCCTCACTGGAGTTGGGCGTTTCCGCTCATGTTTGTACAAATAAGGTATGGCCTCCCTGCGGCCTTCGAGTGTGGTGCAGAAGAACAAACTGTTGACCATGTTGTCCTTCAATGTCCAGTCCATTGACCTCTGCATGGTCTGACGGTTCTGGACGATGAGACAATCGAATGGCTTCTGAACACCTGCCCCGAGGACTAGCGTGGCCAAGCAGTGGTTAGAACAACTGGCTCAAAAGAAGCATCAGGCAAGCTATCTAAATGCCTGAAGCTTGGCATTGTGAATAACAGTTTACATTCATTGATGCAGATAACAGTTTAGGTTAGTTTAAATGCTGCGGCTACTTCTGTTGCCCTAGACCACCTTCACAGCCTGCGTATTTGTTCTTAGGTTGCCTTACAGAGCAGTGTTTTTTCCTCCACCTTTTCTCATATTTTAAGAGAACAATCAGAAAAGGTCTTTGTAAGTTATTAGCAAATTTACTCACATATAAATATTTTGTGCAATATTTTGCTATCCACATGTCACTGATTTTTCTATTTCTTTTTACCACATGAGTTTTATTCACCATAGTGATCAAATCTACAGGGTTTTCATACTACAGGAAAAAATTTACAAGGTTCTTGTACTGAGCACTGTTTCTGTGGTGATAAAAGTAATTGACATCTATGTAGAAAGAAAAAATCACTGATTAGTTTTCTTAAGTTATTTATGCACAATAGTTCTGTTGTTTTGTTAAAGAAATATGATCAGGAGCAATGTAGTCGATGTAACTTTCTTTTTTCAAATCTGAAAACAGCGCAGCATTTCCGGGAATTGAGTGGATATGAGACCAGTAACAGTAGAACCTAAGCTACTTAGCTTCAAGATTTTGTTGATGTGATATCTAAGAAAAAAGGTTCTGTTGTATATTCCCATGGTTTTATGCATGTGATCTCAAGTCGGGTCATAGTCCCAGGTTTGAGAACCTTGTTACACAGAACAATTGTCATATTTGTAAAGCTTCTGCCATACACTCAACAGTGGCACTACAAAATGCATTTCAAAGAGTCGTGGAAAGTTTCTAGATTTTCTACCACACCATATAATCACATTGCGCTTTTTTTCATAAAAGTATGGTATTGATGGAAAGCTTGTGAATGAGATAACAGTGTAGTGGTGAAAATCACAAAATTAATGAAGCTTACTTTGCATTATTCTTACATTTTTTGTTCTAACATAATGACTCAGTATAGAATTGATGATTAGTAAGATCACTGCCGTAACTCTGTGACTTCCTTTCTATAAATATGGTGGCAAAGCTTACTAGATAATTAACTTTAGGTTCATGGGATTGATAATTATTCTACCATGATTGTGAGGTCCATGCTACAAGTTTATTAGCTTTAATATTTTTGGTAACCTTACTATGTTTTGTCATGAGAATTTCAGATATTTTAACACGTTGGGAGCCAGTGTACGATATATATACTTGTACTTTGAAATCAAGCATGGGCCACTTTTAATTGCATCTATTTGCGCCACCAAAAGGTGCTAACTGATTGAGCTAGAAAGCTGTTCTAACCAGAGTTGCAGAGTCAAGAGGAAAAATATCCAACTCCAACTCTGACTTCTCCAAAATTTCTGACTGTTGACTTTCTAAAATCTTTGACTCCTTAACATAAAGGGAATGAAGTTTGGCTGCTAAAATCAATGGAAATCGTGGTGCACAGCAAGAAAACTGTTTCAAAAAAAGTTACAAAAGAAATTGTAGCATTTCAACTGGAATTCCCAACTTAAGAGTGTGATGTAAAAAATGATCGAATTGGACGTTCAGAGTCGGACAAAAAATCCGACTCCGATTCCTACTGTTGTTAGGAATCCGACTCCACCCAAAAACCTCCGACTCTGCAACCCTGGTTCTAACCCTCTAAAGATGTGGGAAGTCAAACAGTTAAATTAGCTCTTCTTGGCAAATATTTTATTATTAGCCGATGTTTTGCCCACCTATTCAAGTGGGCTTCCTCAGGGCAATGTTTTTTTAACCATGTATAACATGCAACTTACTAATAACAAGAAATGATCAGCAGTGTGATGTTCAAACTAAAAGACAAAAAATGCAAAACTTACCATCACATAAGAATGGGTGACTGCATTCAACAGAAAAAACGTAGAAGTGTAAAATGAAAAATGTTGGGAGATGAAGTATAACAACACAATAAATAGCATAAAACATACATAAAAATGCACAAAAAATGGTTAAATAGCCTGAAGGTATGGGGTAAAATAGAAAACAAATAAAATGTAAAATAGTGAACAAATTAAGTGTAAAACTTGCGTGGTGAGAGTTGGCAAATTTACAGGCACAAAGGCGGTCAAAAAGAAGGCAAACTCAAAGAGGTTCTGTGACGGATAAGCTTCGTTCATGTTTTGAAACATTGTAATAGACTGATATAAAATAATCGCCAGAAGAGCTAATTTCTCTGCTTGATTTGAAACCTGGTAGCAAATGCTACGATACAACATGTGTAGCAAAAAGAGCAGCATGCGGGAAGTCTTCTAGTTCATGTTTTTAAAAGATTGGAAAGTTTTGGATTTTGGGTTTATTTTGTGGGTGATGCCATAATGATGCGTAAGCCTAATCCCATTATGACGTCACCCACACAAAACCCAAAATCCAAAACTGTCCAATTTTTTTAAACTAAACTAGAAGAATTCCTGCATCTTTATAGGGTTTGAACATCTCTCTAGTCCAATCGGCTGGCGAGTTAGGTCGTGCAAAGTGACAAAAGAAAAGTGGCTCACATGTGTCTTCCAGAAAAATTAACTTGCACCCAAAGTGTTAAGACGGTTTTACCTCAAGTTTTCTTTTAACATCTCTTGTTGTCGAAACTTTGGTTATATATCATGTTCTCATTTGTAAACTGTGTATAACTGTGATTCATAGACTTGTATGAATTTCTCATTTCCATATGTACAGCTAGGGGTTCAGTTGAATTTTAGGCCACAAAATATTCCACTTTAAGCTGGTATGTCATAGGTGGTATTTCAAGACAAGATGATTTTTTTGCTTCTGTTACTTATTGATGGCTCTTCAGATAACATTGCGTGTATACTTGCCGCTTAATTTTAATTTATTGTGTAGGTTGTTGCAGTAAATAGAAAAGGGATGTTTGGCTCATTGCATTCTTGAAGCTTGCAGAAATGAGTGATCGATCAAATAATGATGGTGCACTGAGTTCACACACACTAGAGAAGGTGAAGAAGGCCAAAGTCTCTATTGAAACCTTTTATTCCAATTTGGTCAACCAGCAAATTGAGCGTGATGACCGCATGCAAACATTGGAAAAGGCAATGCAACATGAAGGTTTAACTGAAGAAGAGGTTAGTTTTATAAAATTTATTCTGCCAGATGAATAACAAGAAATCATTTTTCTTGGCTGATGGCATTTCATTGCACCATGTACAATTTTGGAACATGCAGCTACAATTTTATGAATCTCTTTGAGTAGTTGTATCATGTTAAGTTGCGTCTCACCCAACTGGCCAAACTGGAGAAAGTCTGCAAGATTTGAAACAGTCATAACTGTGTAAGGTTTGAAAGCTTTCGGTAATGGCTGATGATTGTGTCAGGTGAAGCAATGTTTTTACACAAAGATGTGGTGTAAATTTTTGTAGTGAGGTTTCACATGGCCCAAAATGGAAACCATTTTGGCAAGCTTGCTTTCATGGGTACCCAAATTCTTGATTGTTTCTGCAGATAGTTGAATTGGTATTGCACTTGCATAAATTCCGTCCCTTGCAGAAAGTGACCATTCCGAGCTTACAGTAAGTTTTTTCAAGTTAGGAATGTTGACCTTGTTGGAGTCAAACTTACCTGTTTGTGAGACAGTTGTGATTTGCTGTGGTGACTTTCTGTTACCGTATTTTTGGACCATAAGGCGCACTTCAAATCCTTTAATTTTATCAATATCGAAAGTGCGCCGTATGCGGTGCGCCTAATGTATGAATTTGGTTGTGCTTTCTCATCTAGAACCAATTGTATGTGGTAACTAAACGGTGCTATTTATTTTGATGCTAGATACAATTTTATTGTGAGCAGACTATCGTGTACGTAACAAACCAACAGCAATTGCGATGAGCACGGTATGTGGTTCCAAGAGTAGCTAGCGCATACCACGGATCATGTTGCTGCATATGGCTCCTGACTACATTGGCGCACACCGAATCAAACCCGACATACAACTTTATTTTATTCCATTTGTGTCTAGCGGATTAGGCATATGTGACAGATTAAACTCCCTCGTATGTACGGCAATCCAAGGGAGTTTAATCTGTCCGATTAAACTCGTATGTTATCTGAGTTTTGCTTCCATTAATGCGCCTTATAATCCGGTGCGCCTAATGTATGAAAAAAACCCGCAAGCATTCAATTTTGATGCTGCGCCTTATGGTCCGAAAAATACGATAAATGTTCACACTTTCATTCCCTATGTTTTATTTAGCTTTGTATTAAACCTTGTGTTGACGCAGGTTCTGGGCGCTTTAATTTTGCACGATGATGGTAGCATTAGACGTGAATGGATTTCCATTTAAGTTTGTGGTCAAGATGGCACCTTGACGCCCAATACAGCGATGTTAATTCTAAGTGCCTGGTTCATGGAAGAGGTTATGTTTGAAGGTGTCAAGAACTGTTGAGAAATTAGAAATTGTTAAGTTGCATCATAGGCTGATGGGAGGGTAGACTTCAAAAACCTTAGGAATCTGATCAAAACAGGTCATGTTTTTAGAAAAATACAATGTAAACATGTGCACAAAAGTTGTTGTCATAAAGTTATTTTTGTTTTTGTGCCACTTCTGTGAACTATTGCATGCTTCGAATGTACCAGCTTCGAGCTTAGTGTTTGGTGCATCCATTTCAGTGTTGGCAGGTCTGGAGTCTGACTATTGGTCAGGTCATACCAAGACCTTATGTTTTGGTACTGTAACCTTCTTACCTGCTGCAAAGTGTGAAGATTATTAATTACGTGTTCGCAGTCTATGCGTTATTATGTACGTGCACTGTTCTGTCGTTGGCACTTGATTAACACGCACAACGACTCATAGTCGCAACATGATGGGATAGGCCAAATTTAGGGGTTCGCTTGTATGGTTACAATGATTTGTATTGTGTCGTTCGCAGAAAGAGAGACGAAGAGCAAATCACGCTCAGAAGGAAACCGAATTCCTGCGACTCAAACGAACAAGACTTGGTTTGACTGACTTTGAAATGTTGAAGTTGATTGGCCGAGGAGCTTTTGGGGAGGTTTGTTGCGCATTAAGATTTAAATGCTAAACATCTTGCACTGCGATGAACATTGGCCAGAAAGAGACGTTTCAAAATTGCCATTTTTTCCTAGTCGTCTTTACAGTGAGGGGCATGCGCGCCATCAGTGTCTGTTTTGACTGTCATTCAGCTAAACAAAAAAGGGTTGAGAATTTGAAACGGAATGAAATCGCATGGAGATAGTTGTTTACCTCCTTGCTTTGATGAAGAAAAAACTCTTAATAAATTGAATCCAAACACTTCGTTATACTATGAAACGTTACTCTTAGCAGGTTTTCGCTCATTTGTTATCAAGTGTAAAGATATTTTTGGGTTTTTGTTGCCACTTCGTGACGTTTGTGTACGGAATAACCCTGCTCATATCATGTGACCTTTGGTTTCCATTGTTATGGCGGGAGGGAGGGTTAAGACTCACCACCACTTTGGCGGTGTGTGTGAAAAATTCCTGCATGTGTATCCCACCTGAACTTGTTCATACGGTTTCAAGAGCCGGCGGAAGGTGGCTTAAAAACAGTGTTACGATTTTCTTTGTTTTAGGTGCGTTTAGTACAGAAAAAAGATACCGGCCATGTTTATGCTATGAAGATGCTAAGGAAGAAGGACATGATGGAGAAAGAGCAGGTAACACCAGTGAATTGCTTTTTAAATAGTCATATGTGTGCCACGGTGTTTTACGTACTGTATTATTCGGTGAAGTTCATTGTCTAGTCCAGCTATTTCCAACCGAAAGCCCTTACTGGGCCAAAAATTATGTCAATGTCTTAGTAAGGGCTGCACATTGAATGACTGATTAATGTGGGCTGCACATCGACTGAGTTTATTTTCAGCCGAATAAAATTTAGCTCAAGCTGATGAAAGCATGCGAATCCTAGCTGCAGTTGACACCGATTGTTTGACACCTCTAATAACTCCCTAACTATGGTGTCATAGACAAGCTTGGCGCCAATGGAACAAGGGTAGAAATCAGTTTAGTGCCAATGGAGAAAAAGGGTAGAAATCAGAAAAATGAAAAATCAATTTTGCTCCGGTGTCGTTAGACACATGGAAATTTGCCCGTACGCAGTACAGACGTGATGAAGCGGCATAGAGGGCTATTACGTCTAAGATCTCAGATTAAAAAAATGATTAAGATTGTCAAAATAAGGACAGATGGTCGTTTTATTGTACATACACAACAACAAAAACCTTCAACTGGGCCGCGGGTTGGACATAGCTGGTCATTTGCCATCACTGTTGTCATTGTAGAAGTTCGCTGTTCGTCACACTTCAGTTTATCGAACTTTGGGTCCAGATGTATTGAATGAGTGGCGCGAATACTATTTCGAACTGTGGACTGGCATGTTTTTCTTAACAATTTACTGCTTGTTCGAGATTATAGTAGTTTTTTAGGTGACAGTTTCGACGATCCTTACTTTAAATAAATTGCTTTTCGGGGGAGATAGTTTGGGCAACATCTCTGATATTCCTTAACTTCCTCTGAAATGGGAGGATGCATAGGTTTTTGTTGAATCATTTCTAAACTCACAAATGAAAACACCAATTGGAAAGATCATCACAGATATCGAAATTTTATCAGTTATGTTATACTCTATTCGTACCGGTGCAACCCGTGCCCACTCGAAGTCATTTGCGACGATACGAATAAAGTCGCCCTAAGGTGAACAGATGCTTCAATGACTTAGGTGGCTCACGTTCGAGCGGAGAGAGACATTTTGGTTGAAGCGGAAAACGTTTGGGTCGTGAAGATGTTTTACTCTTTTCAAGACGTTTATAATTTGTATCTTATTATGGAGTTCTTGCCTGGAGGTGAGCTCGTGTGTTTTTTTTTGGTTCCGCAAAGAACGGGCCTCCTATTTCTTGCTGTGGTGTAACATCTGTTGCAAATAACTTTATGAGAAGTGCGTTGTTAGGTAGCAGCGTTCTCTCTGTTCAAGCGCGTTTTTGTGTTTTCGGAAAAATTTGCGATTTGCCAAGCGGACCCGAACTGCGTTACTGAAAAATAGTCCTGCGATTAGTTACTGGGTGCGAACTTTCATATCGCGTGAAATAAATTATTTTGTGTGAATACGTCGATTCTTGTTGCTGAAGCGTGTCGAAAACGTAAAAGCGGCCATGCGAAGAGTTCGGGCGTATTTGTCGAAAGTTGTTCGGTAAACAATTGCCTAAGAAGCAATACAACCCGTGCGACAAGAGGTAAAACGCGCATGACGTCAACTCGCCAAAATTTCCCGTGACAAAAAGAACAGGGGTGAGCAAACTGAGGCTCGCGGGCCGCGTGACAGCCACGCGTACATAGATTGTACATGTTTCGAGTCGTACTATGTCAAAGTAATTTTATTGATTAGAGTAGAATTCTCGACATTTTATCCCGGCTATGTGTACTATAGTGTCAATGTGAAATAAAACGATACATGTTTATAAACGTAGATTGTAACTGAAGTAGACAAACGTTTATATATGCGCCCCCCGGTAGCAATAAAGTTTCAGTGTGAACGACTCGCGCCGTATAAAGTGTTTGTCCACCCCCGAAATAGGATATAGTGTTATTTTTGGAAGTGATGTGCTTGTTTTTCAAACATTCGCAAAAATTTTGTCGTTTCAGGTGACATGATGACGCTTTTGATGAACAAAGATACCTTGACCGATGAGCAGACTCGTTTTTACATGGCCGAGTCGGTACTCGCCATCAACTCGATACACGAACTCGGGTTCATTCATCGCGACATCAAACCAGACAACCTGCTCATCGACGCAAAGGGCCACATCAAGCTGTCTGATTTCGGCCTCTGCACCGGGCTGAAGAAGGCGCATCGGACTGATTATTACAGGGACCTTTCCTCGGCGCAACCAATCGACTTCTGTAAGTCTGATTTATAGCAGTACGGAGTTTGTTATAGAGATGGGATTTATGCGATGAGTTCACAGTGCGACTCTTGGCGACAAAATGCGCAACTGTGAAGTTCGTAAAGCCATGAATGCCGAGACTCTTCTCCGAATCAAGAGATCCAGCTAAGTTGTTTCGGCCATGTGTCCAGTTTGGCCCACGAAAGATTCGCGAGACAGGTCCTGCTGGCTACACCCACAGGAAAACGGCCCAGAGGTCGTCCAAGGACTAGGTGGAGTGACAACATTTCCTACTTTGCTTAATCCCGCCTTGGTGTGGAGCCAGCAAAACTAACTGAGATTGCTGTTGACCGTGGGATGTGTCGAGGCCTAGGGCTGCTGCCACCGCGACCCTTCCACTGAGGAAAAACGGGCTCAGAAATGAATGAAGAAGTGTATAGTAGATCTTGTGTTTTTTTTTTGTTTTTTTTTTAAATTTAGTATACTGTTAAAAATGTCTGAGGCCATTGCCCCGGAGACGCTGTCATTCCGAATGAGCGCGGATGTGAATTCGCTGTCAGTTGCAATCCGTTTGCAAGCGGTGACGTTTTAACAGCCAACGCGTTTGTAAGTCTCCGTAAATGATGTGATATCCGTCGAGCACTACCGCTTGAATTACGAGCTGCCGCAAGGTGGAACATTCGCCGGCATTTGAAAAAGGCGTCGTTTGAAAAAACAACGCACTTCTGTGCGGACCAAGCCGCGTGCAGCTCCTGCAACGCCAGGCGTCGATCTCTACACTTTTTGTTTGTCAAATAACACCGGAGCTGTTTTCATTTATCGCTGACGCGCGCGATGTTCGCGGAAGCGCACGCGCCCGCGCAGCAGCGTCCTGGCAACAACGATCACGCCGCGCTGACCTTTGACCTGTGTTTGTTGACCCAGCGACCCGGCCCCTGACCGCGAACGACTCGCGCCGCAAGGCCGAGACCTGGAAGAGCAAACGACGGAAGCTGGCCTACTCCACCGTGGGAACGCCGGACTACATCGCACCGGAAGTGTTCCAGCAATCCGGATATACGTTGACCTGCGACTGGTGGTCGCTGGGCGTCATAATGTACGAATGTTTGATAGGTGAGCTTCTTGTGATCGTCATGGTAATCGTGAGTTCGATGAGCTTGAACGACGCTGTTCTGATTTTATAACCTTTCCGTTTGGCAGGCTCAAATCCCTGCAATACGTAGCTTTCCCTTTGGAATTGAAGCGTGTTTCAGCTTGTACTTTTTTGCGGAGGGCCTACGTCCTATATCTTCTAAACCAGGGGTCTCCAACTTTTTTGTCAGAGCGCCACATAAGCTGCTGTACAACAGTTCAAAGGCCGGACATCTTACCTAATGTGATTGTTTCGGGATACATGGCATTCTACCAAATCAACAAATGTTTCGTAAAAATATTATTATTTCGTTACTTACAAAAGTCTTTGCGCCCGAATGGAATGGCTCCACGGACCGTAGTTTCGAGCCCCCTGATCTGAAACACCCGAATCACCAAGTCCTGGACACATCTTTAACAACAATAACTTATTATCAGTTGGACGAAGGGAGTATTTCGTTCTGCATTTGCACTAACCGGCAGTTCCGTCGCTTTTTTGTCCAGATGAATCGAGATCGCTGGCAGCTTCCCGTACCCACGCAACTGAGCAGATACTTGTTTTAGCGGACTCTGTCTCAGCGCAACGACGTTACTGTATAACGACAGTGGTTATTTTGGTTATAGCGCCATTGATGTACTACTGCTGTTTAGTGCCGCTCTATGCTTGAGCTGTTGTTCTTTCGTGAAAGTTGCAAAGCTGCTTCGGCGGAACTTCGAACCAAGTCAAGCGTGACGCGGTTCTGCGTTGCATCGGTTGTAAGTTAAGCTCACGCCAGTAGCGTAAGCAATCGCACTGAGCTGGCGTCATGCATCCGTTCTACCGGTTACTTCAAACCAACGTCTTCGCTGGACTAAGAACTGCGTAAACAACCAGTGCGCCGCTCGCTTTCGCAACCAACAGGTAGGGATAATCGCGCTGTGACGCGGAAGAAACAATACGACAACGGTTACGTTCAGGAGCGCGAAGTGATAATTACGTCAGCTGTGACCGTGACGAGACCCTAGGCCTAAAGGGTTCTGACAAGTTGCAAATGTCCGTCGAAAGTTCTGTGCGTTGTTTGTTGTTGGACGTGCCCACCAAATATGTCACGTATGGTTGAAAGGAAGTAGATCATTCGGCGGAGCAGCTGTTTGATGTACAATGTTTTTCCAGCAAGCTGCTGAATGCGCAGGGTTCAAAAAGTCGGTAAACCGAAAGGGTGTAAATAAGGAGGGGCGAAGCATCTATTTAAGCTGCTGCGCTTTTTTTTATCTTCTTGACCAAGCTGCGTACCGCAACAGTTCAGAAAGGTGTAGAACGGAGGGGGTGAGGCTTGCGTGCAAGAGACACAGTCTGGCAACTAAAACGACTACCCTGTGTTTTTCATAATCCATGCTACCTTGCACTGCACTGCGCTATTTTTGGTATTTCGTTAAATTACGGCAACTGGCGATGGAAAACTTTTTTTTTATCTGCGATGCGAGTTGGCGAGAGGAGAAACAAAAGTCGAGCGAACAAAAATTTTAAATTATTTTTCAGACTTCTGCTTCGTGTTGTTTCTGACCCTGCCGTCGTTCGCGGTTGCCAGGCCTCGCCCGTGCAAGCGTAGTAGTCTCATTGATTTTTGTCGTTGAACTTGTGTAATGCGAAGGGTTTCGTTGCCGCCGCGCGCAGGTTACCCCCCGTTCTGTTCGGAAAGCCCTCAAGAAACCTACCGGAAGGTGATGAACTGGCGAAACACCCTCGTGTTTCCGGACGAGGTGCCCATCAGCGACATCGCGCGGCACCTGATCGTCTGTCTTTGCACGGACGTCGACAAGCGGCTCGGAACGCACGGCGTCGACTCGATAAAGTCGCATCTTTTTTTCAAGTGAGCGTTTTTTAAATTTTTTCTGGTTGAAATGACTTCTTCCGCCCAAACTTTCGAATCCGATAAAGGGCCGGTGCGGTTGTGATTGTGAGGGCCAAAGGGGCAGACACCCCCTAGCACAGCCGCTCCCAAACGTTTTTGAGCGCAAACCAAACCTGAGTTTGGCTAACATCTCGCGCCCCAAGCCTCCAACAGCGTACGTTAAAGCACCTACGCTGCAGACAGACAGACTAGCAGTGGTAACCTTGAAGATTTTAAAACCCAGGTTTGGATTGCCCAGGTTCGCCCTTCGCGACCCATGCTTTAGGAACCACCGCTCTCGCAGCAGCCTTGATACTGCGTGACCTTTGCACTTTCGCTGCTCAGCTTGTGTTGTTGGGCGTTATCTGCGACGTTTCTCGAAAGAGGTTAAAAGGCAATGATCGTTGGGTGTCGCGCAGTTGACTTCCAAGAGACAAGGCGAAAAATGCACGCGAGGAAGGTGGTGTATCGCGAGTGATGCAGCAGTTATCAGTAATTCTACCAAGAAATAGACCACTTTCCCTCTTAAGCTGACTAAAATTTAGCCAAAAATAGCTGTCAATCTACAAGCGTTGTACTCAACAGTCTCTGCCATCCTTACCTGTGCTTGCTTGAAAGGCTAGACTGCTGTGATCATGAAACGCGGAAAGATTTCAAAATTTATATTTTTGGCGGCTGGCAAGAAAATGCCTTTCCAGGTGAAACCGTCGAACAGCAACAAATACAAAACAGCCGGTTGTCTGGGAGATCTCCAACATTGTTACGAAACGCATGGTCAACAAACAGTCTATGTCGTGCGCGGCATATATAACGCAAGTCCAGCAGTGAAATGTTCCGATCAAACTATCGAAAACGCCGTTTTTCAGATTCGTGTTTACTGTATGTGACGTTTGGCGTATACGGATCCATCAGCAAGTTCAAACACATCAGTCTGATGTGTTCGAAGACAACCCTCTACCAGTAATTACCTAAATACCAGGCGTAGTTTATATCAAAACGTTTTGAATGTCAACTGCAACTGAGTGTTGCCAGGTGAGCAACTGCATCAATGGCATGGCGAAATACTTGTATAGGTCGCTTACACTGGTCCTGTTTTGTTTGGATTGCTGAAAGGTTTAATACCTTTTCCTACATTTTAACGTTAAGTTCTTAGCATCCGACTGTGTTTTAGGTTTCATTGCAGCGAGATTTTGCAACCCTGTTTCAAAATGTGTTGCCCCAGGGTGCCAGCAACTACCTAACTGGAATTTGGTTGGTCAGCTCGCAGGATGTTGCTATTCAAATGTCATGACAATGCATGAACAACAAACAAACCTGAATCAACTTAAGTTGGCAAGATTTTAGCTTGTTTTATAGTACAATTTTAGTTAAACCATTAATCGAAGCAGGAAAGGGTTCCCTTCCTGAATCAGTCGAGGCACTGTAAGGAATCTAGGGCTGAGCGTCGAAATCCCAAGGTTTTGAACCTGTTTTGTTTTCGGTCATACTGTAGACCGAAACGTTTTTGAAGTTATTTCGGTCAGAATGTTTGACATTCTAGGCTAAAAAACAGTCTTATGGCGAGTTTCAGTACAACTGTGAGACAAATGACCGAAATATTTCAGTGACCAAAATGTTTCAGCAAAAATGACCGAAATGTTTCAGCGAAAAAAAATAGCTTTGAACCGTGACTACCCTGCCCCTTGGCTATAGCGGACCGTTTATAAGGGTAGCCTGGAACGCTATTGCAAAATCTGCAGTTATTGATGGTCCGTTGCTTGTTTCGCTTCTGGTTTTTATCTTAAACCAGTCCCCTCACTAGTATCACCCGCGGCACGCATGGCGTCGATCTCATGGCAACGTCTACAAGCGCTTTCAAATCTTTCCTGTGTTTTGAATGAATCCCATCTCACAAAACTGCATTCGTCATATTTTTTGTTGCGCTTCGCAGAGGTGTGGACTGGACACACATTCGCGAACGTCCGGCCGCCATCATCCCACACGTGAAGAGTCTCACCGACACTTCAAATTTCGACGAGTTCCCGGAAGAGGAAATAAAGCTCGGTGTGTATTGTCAGGCCGCGCGTTGACTGTGGACCCCGCGGATCGACTGTGAGATGAGCTTGCTGCAAAATCTCTTCGCCAGATTTGTTTGAAACAGTCTTATTCAAACAGGAAACAGCAGCAAAAATGTTATGTTGTGTTTTTTTTTTAACAATTACGTGCTGTAGAACCAACGCGATGTGCGAATTTTTATGAGCAATCCATTTTCTTCGGAGCTGTAAGCAACGCTTCAAAGCTTGCTCGTAAACTGAACGCACGGCGCGTCACTGGATAGTCTGTAAGAAACAACGACTAACGCTCATTTGCGGTTAACTGTAGGCTTAGTAGCAAGTGAAACAGCTTTGACAGTGCCATTAAAAGATCTAGATTCGCTGTAAGCTTTTAAGGTATCAGTCGACTGGACTCTGCACATACCTGTTTTCAAGTAACTATAGTCTCCACAAAGATGAAGTGTTTAAATCCATCAGCAAATTTTTTAAGTAGGAAATTCATTTCATGTGACACTACGCATCTTCAGTCCTGCAACCTGCAAGCAATGCTGAAGGCGAAAGTAAGAGCAGAGAAAACAAGCAAGCTTAATAACTGTAATGAATATAAATCAGAACACAAGTTGTCGACAAATAAAATGTATATCAGGGTTTTTTTTAAGTAAATGCTAGGTACCCGATGTGAACCTGTAGGGACCCGATTTCTCTGATTCTAGGGACCCGATGCTGATTTTCTCTGATTGTAGGGACCCGAATCGGGTCCCTAAAGCGCCTTTAAAAAAACTGTGTATATAGTCTTTCCCAAACAATTGTTTTCACCAGAATACTAAATGATCAGGGTTATTGATGCAGTGATGATTGTTGCAGAACCAACCAAGCGTAACCTCGTTTGGGAAACTCTGCTGCTGACTTAACTCAGGCGTTAACAACAAACTCTGGCCACCAAGATCGAAAGTAACTTTTCTCTAAAAAAACAAATTAGACCAGCCTTGTTTACGGATGAGATCGTTCGTGCTGTGCGAAGTTTTACGGAGATCTCGTTTGCATTGAGACATTGGGGCGATCCAACAACGGCCACCGGTTGGAAAATTTCAACATTAATTTGCGGCAAAAAAAGCCACGAGGCTTATTTGTCCGGGCGGAATTTCGAACAACGCGTTTAACCGCTCCCTGAACTGAGATCAGTAAACGCAGACTGCAAAAAATCACAGCTGCTTGATCGGTGCTCACGTTTCGCAGAATCACAACAGAGGTGTGCCTGATGATGGCCAGTGGGCGCCAGGAAGTAAAGACGATACTTGACACAAAGCGTTTGTTTTGATCAAAGCGAAGCTGCCACATTCGAAGTGTTTTAAATACTGTTGACGATGTTTGAACGGCGTGCGCGCTGTTTGTCGTTGCAGACCAGATCGACGAGTCCAAGGACTGGGTTTTCATCAACTACACCTACAAGCGCTTCGAAGGCCTCACGCAACGCGGAAGCATGCTCATGCCTTGACAACGAGCTCACGTGTCTTGACAACCAGATCGACGCGAAGCGAACAGCGTTGCTGTTCCTTGACCAAAGGCAGCGCGAATACTTTGAAACCACCCCCCAAACGTTTTTTCTCAATCTTTCTGTTCCCAGATGCTTGGAAGCGGTCAAGGACGGCCGAACATGGCACTCCGGTCGGTCGCGGCCACGAGCGGCCAAACCTGCTGATGAGAAAGGACTTCTTTTATACATCTGCGGCAAAAGTCCGCGCCCCCCCGGTTTGCGCTTTTGTAGTTGCGTCCCGCAACGCTGATGCGTTCGCTTTCGAACACTTTTCGACCAGCACCGTTGGCGCATTTCAAGACTGCGCTCTGACATTTACGCGTTTTTTAGCCTTAGCAGCAACAAGCGTTGTCGTGGTATGTGTTTTTTTACACAAAACGTAGAACGGCGTATCGATGCGAACATAACCATTGTCTTTACTGTTCGGTAATCCTGACATGTGCAGGAATACTATTCGCGTGTTTTGCAAGTAGGTAGATTATGTAGTTTCTAGCGGAAATCAATGCCACTCTGCTCTGCGGATTGGGTCTTGACTAAAGTCCGCACGTTCTTTCTTCTGACTCAGTGCTTGCTGACAGATAGTTTCAACAATGACGCTTTTTTAATAGTCAAATAATTGAACACGTGGACATGGATGAAGTGCTGGAACGCGAAGCAATTCCCTCAGGGAAAATTTCCTTTTGCTTTGTTTTTGTTTAAAAAAAAAACGTGTAAACTTGGTTTCTCACACAATGTTCGTTCAATAACGGAATGCTGTAGAGTCTGTCGTTCTCAAAATTTTCAATTTTTATATTTATGTAGGTCCAGACTGCTGCAAAGCCTCGGTTTTTGTAGCCATGGGCGTCGGAAGGAGGGGTAGAGGAGGCCTTGGACCACTTTTGGCACCTCCTAGAAAAATATTTTTGGATGCCTCTGGAAACTTCCACTATGAGTCCCCCCCTGGAAAAAATTCTTCCGACGCCCATGTTTGTCGCCATGTTGTTCCTGAATTTTGATGGTGCGCTTGTGGGGTTTGAGACCCGGGCTCTCGTCCCAAAACGACGTGACCTCGCGTGACCTCCCCATACCGACCTCCCCATATTGCCCTCCTCGGTTCGATCCCCGCGTGCTGTTCCGCTGTGCGCACTGTGAAGCCCC
>JGI24158J21664_10002708_pt1 | contig 21755 bp, 16 predicted proteins | sample Ectturendosymbi3_FD_21664 | JGI IMG/M metagenome (IMG submission 21664)
ATCTGTAGGAGCTAGAAATAATGAATTTTTTGGATTTATATGTGTAATAAAGTGTCTGTAAGTGGTTGGGAATGGTTTTATTTTTGTAGAAAGGGATTTTCCAACTTCTGAGAAAAAATTGTTCAAATCTTCACATTGTTTTTGGCATTCTGAGTCTTCAGAAAGCCTATTTTTTTTGTTGGGATTTGTTTTTTATTACTATTATTTCATTGACAAGCTTCCATGTTTTTTTTATATCGTGATGGCACTTTTGGAAAGCTTGTTTATAATAATTTTGCTTGGAGATTTCTTTTAAGTGAACAAAAGCAATGAGCAGCGTATAGAGTAGCTACCACATATAACAGATCATACTACTCCATGAGGCTCCTGATTGTATTGGTGCACACTGAATCAAACCTTCACACAACTTTTGTTTTATTCTAATTGTGTCTAGCGGATTAGGCATATGTGATAGGTTGAACTCCCCCATATGTGCGGTAATCCAAAAGAGTTTAATCTGTCCAATTGAACTCAATCGCATGTTATCTGAGTTTTGCTTCATTGAATGCGCCTTATAGTCCGGTGCGCCTTATGTATGAAAAAAGAACAGCTAGCATTTAATTTTTGATGCTGCGCCTTATAATCCGGTGCGCCAAATGGTCCAAAAAATGCGGTACTTCATTGCAAAATAGTAAGATTATTCCTGAATGCTTTCTTTGGCATCGGTAACTTCTCTCTCAAAATCAACTAATTCGTGCTTGGGTTTGAGATAATGACCTCGAGTTTTTAGACCAAAGCGCATTTCCTTTCAAGCTTCTATATATCTGTTCACTCACAAGAACCGATCTAGTACCACCACTTTCACACCTTCGGAAAGTGTTAACAAAACTCTCACCATGTTTTTCTACAACGATTGATAATCCCGAGAATTTCTTCGCAATTCCTTTTCAATGCGTCAATCGAATCTTTCAGACTCTTCGAGTGGTGTTTTAAGTTCTTAAACATATAAACAACTTCAGACGGTCATATAGTTTTTATTTACGGTCACTTTTTGTAAACAATGATCGGTAAATTTTAAAAGAAAGAACTGATGACTATTTTCGAAAGAAATGTTTAACTCTTGAAACGTTTCACAAACGCTTTTTTGTGCAAAAACAAGTCAAGTGTGATGGATCTAGCTAATGTTTGCGGTGGTTTCAAAGAACGTTTTCGAATCAGTAAGATAAAAAAATCGCGAACGTGTTTTTTTCCAACTCTTTTCTTTTACAGTTTCAAACATTAACAAAATAAGCCAGAGCTGAGTGCAACCATCCCTAGACGCCTCGATGCGATTTTCACCGATAAAACAGCTTCGCACATCAGCCGTGATTATCGCCAGTCATCAAGCGTTTTTATTTTTCTTAAAATATTTCACAGTATTTGAAAATCAATACAACTGTGATCCTGCCTGAATGAAAGATCTACTTTTGTTCAATCGAAATGAAAAATATATATTGTGCTTAAGATTTACTCTGATATCTCGTTGCTTTGAAAGAATTGTTTTGATGGGTATAGTACGCAGAGTCGCAGATAGACCAAATCAAATTTATCATCGAAATGATTTTAGCCTGGTTAGAATATAGAGGTAATACATTTCACAAACAAATTTTAGCTCCACCATTTCTGTCAAAGTGAAGAAGCACAGTAAATGCTTCTTACATTAGAACAGCAGAATCTCCAGATTTGATGATTCCCGTGATTGAAAAACAAACTTCTCTGCAACACAAAAAACAGAACTTTGAACAAAATTTACAGACGTTTCATGCTTTCCATTCTATCTTACAAGAGACAATTTCACTGAAAAAAGTGAAAACATTTCTTCACCAATTGTTATTTTTTATTCAAAATATTTTTTGCACCGGACATTACAGTAATTTGCAGTCAACATACGTAGTCTTCATGCAAAACTATGTTGTCACACAAATATAGTTCGGTCATTTTCCGACCAATCTCCAGAATATTGGTTGTCGTAGATGTTATGTGAGAAGTAATTTGTAACAACAAGAGAAGGTAGTGGAAGTGCATTGTATCTAAAAAATAATAAAATAAATATTTCAACTATGTCTACGAATGTTTTATTCTGTTTTTTATTAATATCCTGCACGACACTAGATGCACAAGCAGAAGGTTATTTTTCTGTGTCAGCGGCAGTGCTCAATTGCTGCTATACAAGGGTTACAAAAACGCTGCAGGTTTGTCTGAACGTTGCAGTTTTATTAGCAATAGTTTATGCATTGAAGCGCCGTTTCCTACAAATCAAACAAATTTTAATAAGCTTTGTGTAAAAGCTAACTTGCTTCCTACACCACCGTTTGAAGGTGGTCGCGGATGGTGCTAAACGTAACCCCGCCCACGGCTTTATGCAGTCAGAAAAAAACTAAGAATTCGCAGGTATTTGAGCGTTAGCGACTAGCTGGACGTCGACTTAAACGCAACCAAACAAGCGAGTGCACTGAAGTTTGTTTTTGCTGTCAGCAAAATCGCATTATACCTAGAAATTTTCAGCCCTCTCAAAATGGGTTTTGATGGGCGGTATATCTCAGCAGAATGTATTGGCTGTCGGTATTTTCACATGCAGTAACTATGCTTTTGTGTCTCTGCTGATTTTTGCGATTTAGCCCTGATACAGAACTTAAAGTTTTACATCACTGCAAAGCACGCCACTGTCATTAAGATCAAACAACCTGTCACGGTTTTACTTTCATTATAACCTGCTAATTTATTTATTTTAATTCAACCCTACCTTACTTACTTAATCATCAATTGGGGACGAGCTGCAAACGCAACAATTCAACCTCTCATGAATCTCCAAAATAAAGCTATAAAACTAATAAGACCAAATAACCAAACATCTCTGGAAGATTCTTTCCAGCACCTAAATATATTATGCCTTCCCAAACTTTATACCTTATCAATAGGCAAATTTATGAACTGTTACTACAGCAAACTGCTTCCATACCATTTTGATAACTACTTTATTCCACTCAGCTCCATTCATTCTTACCCCACCAGATTATTCACTTCTAACAGCATGTTTTTATCTAGAGTCAACTCTTCATCAAGAAAATGTGCTCTTACATTTGTTGGCCCAAAAGTGTGGTCTTCAACACCAGACAGTATGAAGTCTTGAACCACTTTTACCTTCAAATGGAAACTGAAGAAACACCTTACACATGAAAAAGATATATAACTATATATTTGAGCAACCTTTCACTTATCAAAAACTAAACGATGAGAGTTTCGGAAATTTGATTAATGTAATATTGTCTGTTATTTATGTATGTGTCTCGTTCTTTCCTGTGCACATCCCATTTTTCGACATGTAATTATAATCCATAGCTTCGTTTTGTTTTGTCTTACTTTTAAACCTCATCAATTTTTTTTACTTCTTATACTTTGTTTAAACATTTTTTGACCACACCAAATTTCCCAAATTAAATTTGACCCACTCCTTTGTGTACATAGGCATGTTCTCTTCATCTGTAAATTTACTTCAACATGTTTTAAATTTGTTTATTTGTTTTTGTCTATGTTTGTTTGTTTGTTTCTGCATTTGATTACCAACTATTATTTTCTTAACACTACACATAAAATGATATATGGGGTTGGTTGACAACATGACCACCACGATCTTTCACCAATTTATATGACACAGTGACACTCGTATTTACATTAATCAGCTATTTTGCCTTTGTGGTTTCATTTATTTTTATTTCCACTAACAATTGGTTTCATTATTGCGCAATGGCCGTCAGTATTGTTCCTGTTTAATAGCTGAGTCATATGAAAAGATAATAATCTTGAAACTAATAAGCACCGCAATTTGCGCATCACTCCTAAAATCCATTTGGTGCATTCAGGTCACCTTAACAATCTTATGGTTGTAAGCACATTCAAACCGCAAACAGCTTGCCACACTGACATTGGACAACGGCAAATATCCAGGTTCTGCAAAATTCTTCGTACTTTTACCGATATGGTCGTTGTAGTTTCCGGTTTTGAAACAAATTTGGCCTCTGACAATGCAAGCTGGTGTATTGCACAGGCTTAAAATTTAACTATTTGATGACGTCCAGTTCTGTTCAAAACCATTTGCTGGCCGTATTTCCGCACTTGACAAAGTTTAATCCTGTTTCCCTCAAACAAAATGGAATCACCACTGACGGTCGCTTTTACGTGCCGTTGCCTTAAACGCGGCTGAAAGTTTTTCGGCCGTTTTTCATACGTTTTTTCTGCATGGAATACTTTTTCGTTTTTTGCGTCACTCTAGGTTCAGGTACGATGAGCGTAGTAGCAAGGCCTCCTAGCGAAACATTCAGGAGACCTTGGTGATACCACCAACTACCAGCGCCGATAAAGCTGCAGTCAAATGAGCTCGCATTTGATAAAAGCTTGTTAACGAACTATTCTCTCTTGCCGAGATCTTTTCACATGATCAAAGTGCTTTGAACTTTACGCCAAAGACAATTTATATTCGCGACATATGACGCGCAACAGGTGCTTTTTCTTTAGCAGATAGACAGTTCATCTTTGTAGGATAATCCTTACAACAAGCATTGAAAAATGCACGTTACAATTTTGATTTCCTTGTGTTTTTTGCCGTTAGTTCTATTAAAACATATTTACTGCAAATTTCCTAGAACATTCCTTCTGCTGCTAATTGCAATCTTCGAACACGACAGTTTGACAGTTTTGACAGTTTTATTTATTTCAGTCGCAAGGCCCACAAGACATTGTTTAGCGGGCTTAGAAAACAAAGTAAGACACTTGCGAATTTTCATCATACTCGAGGCAAATACACACGTCCCAACACACACGAGACGAAGCTGTCGGCGACGTAGATGGAAACAACTCGTCAAGAAGCATTTTAATGATCTAGACTCTAGATCAGATTCGTACTTATTTATAAAAAAACAAACAAAGTGAAACCTTGCAGCCAGGACACCGAAAACCTTGTAGTTATCCAATCGAAGTGCCCCAGCGCAATGAAACATTTCAGTGATAGCCAAAAGTGAAAACAAAGACACAATTACGTATAACAGTGAAACAGACCTGAGATAAGGACCATGGAAATAGTTCTGTTGCCTACCACAAAATGCCAAGCGCCACATTACAAACCACACGAGCAATCAGAAACGCATGCCAAACGTATGCATAAACGATAATACAGATGAAGAGATTATACTTTTCTTAAAAATTTAACAGGATGTATCCAGTAGTATAATTTTCGGACATTTATTCATATTGCAACGACAAAAATGATCGGTATTGCTTGCTAAAGGCCTTATTGGATTTGTCTTTGCATTGATGCTCTACATTTGCCCAAAGAGTAGCTCCTCGATGAGAAATCGTTTTTCTACCAGCATTTACTGAAAAATTTGTTCGAACATGATCTGAAACTAGCATCCTCAAAAATTTCCATTGTGTCTGGAAGACCATCGGCAAAGCTCAGAAACTTCATTAAGAAAATTAATCAAAGATGAAAAGGACATTGGTTTACAAGTTCAAACTTGGGAACAACTATGAAAAACATTTGAATTTATAGAAAGATCGTGTTTGGAAAGAAAGTTTTGCCCATATTCAACACTGATGAAACAGCACTGAGGAAGGTCTCAAAATAAAACTACGAAAAATTAACTATGAAAATCGTGTTACCCAGAGGAATTTCAGCATTGGATGAAGCCTTAAACTATAAATACCTCCCACATAAATGCAATAGTTAATAGTCTCTTACAGGCCTTGTCAGTGCAAGCTGTTCAACTGAAACTGTTGTTTGCGGTAATGTAGCCGTGATTACTGTTGACTGCGTTCGGGATCATGGTGGAAAACGTGGTATACCAAGGCCTCCTAGAATCGATACCAGATCTTTAATTTCAAGCGATCGGAATGCTCGCGCTTGCAGATGTTGACGTGACAATAACGGCATTTCGCGAAGTGTCAAACATCGCATGGAAACAGTCCCCGCTACTACAGGTCTCCTCGTGTTGACAGTCATCGCAAAAAAAACGTAAACAGCTAACGATTTTTTGTATTTGCAGTATTTGCAAGAACGTAAACTGGTAATGATGCGTTTTTCAAGGATGGACTCTTTTTTGACAAGCACTCTTTTGCCACGAGTAGTGTCACCATTCACAGCTGCGTGAGGAAAATACATGCTGGCCTCGCTTTAACTGGCGCGTGTAACACAAATATTGGCAGTAGAACTTGTTTGCAGATTCTTTTAGAAAGGAGCGACACATTCACGCTTTCCCCGGTAAGCACGTTGCTGATCGCTTGCGCATTGCATGTCTTCAGAAAGCTTCTTTTTTGAACCTTTAAGAAATGCAACGCCGAGCAGGTCGTATAAGAAGGTTGAATTTCTTTCAAAACGGCGAATACTATTGCCATCAGAACCTCCCTTATCTCAGCGGTTGACGAAACTGCCGACAGCGATCAGCGGAACGTCTTACGGTTGGAACGCGGCAAATGACGCTTTCAGGTGTCGATGCGCGGACGTTTCATTTCATGTCAGTACATGTAGGTAGTACTCGAGTTCAACAACTATAAGCTCAGGGTTTGATGCAAGGTTTCGAGGAATCAAGCCATGAAGGATCCAGGGGGGCGATTAGGGCGATCTCCCCCTCCCTAAAACCTACGAAAGTAATTTTAATCACCATGATTTTGTATAATTCTGAAAAAAGTATTCTCGATATAAGGCCATTTTGCTGTTCGTTGTTTTGTCACAGCAGTGTTGTGAAGTATTACAGTAATGACTTGACCAGGGTTTTTTTAAGGTGTTTTAGGGACCCGATTCGGGCCCCTAGATTTGCAAATCGGGTCCCTAGAATCAGATAAAATTATCATTGGGTCCCTAGAATATGAGAAAATCGGGTTCCTTGAATCAGAGAAATCGGGTCGTTGCAGATCCATACCGGGAACCTAACACTTTCCTTAAAAAAACCTGCTTGACAATGAAGTTTCAATGAAATCGACTCTCCCCCCGGATTGCCAACTTCAGGGCTTTTCGAAGTACAATTTCTTGCCTGGTTTTACAGCGCCCGCGCCCGTGTTACAAGTTGGCGCGATCTCCTGCAGCTATTTCTAAGTCTACTCTATAGACGCTTTTGTTTCTGACCATAAGAGGGTAACAATAAAGTTACATAATGTGAAAAAAAACTGCCATTTACAAGCGTTTAAAAGTAAATCGAATGGCTACGCTTTTTTTGCACCCGGTAAAGTTTAATTTGCAAATCCTACTACGGCGCAGTAAGAGGACCTGAGAAGAGAAACCTTTGCTCAATGCAGAATAAGAAGTCTTCACAGGGGAATGAAAGCCAAACGCTAGAATACTGGCTATCCAACCCTTACGTACGTGAGACAGCGAAACCCAGTAAAATGTCTCTATGCTATCGCTAAAACTGGGCAACCGTCACACTTTGCATATAATGCTCAATTCGGCTTAAAAACAGGAGCTAAGTTACTGCTGATAAGAAAGATATAATTATGAACAAGGATTTAGCAAAATCATTTTGAGGAAGAAAACGAACTAGGCATTTTGAACGCCTATACAGTCCTGAAGTTTCTAAATACCAGTACTTCCAGAACAGTTGCACTTAGCAGGTTGCATCAAAAATCTGATCAATTTTCTGTTATGTCACTCACGTTCAAAAATACATTGCACTCTCCCTTCAATGCCGCAAATCCATCAGCTTGCACCATTTAGCAAGTGGCGGATCCAGACTTGAATTTTTAAGGGGAAGTCGAAAAACAACGGACGCCAGAAATTCTTTGCAAAATGTTGTTGTTTTCTTAGTCTGGCGTACTTACAAGTTCACTCCGACGTTTTGATGGTTTCAAAAGCTTACAAACAGGAATGATTTATCGATCACCGTAAATTTAGGATGTAGTAAACAGCAGAAACATGGTCTTCCATTTCTTGCACACCGGATCATTACCACAAAGTGTCAGGCATGCAAAATTTTACGTTTAGCTGTTTGTTTTAGCCTTAGCGCATTCTACAGCATTGCGCCAAGTCGAAAAATGGAACACTGCAACCAACACCTCCAAGCGCCAACTCATGGGGAGAAAGGTTTGTTTTGGCAGGAGCTTGCCGCAAATTAATCCTTAATGGTTTCACCACTGCAACGGTTACAATTAGGTGACTACAACAGGAAAGTCTCGATGGGCGTGCCAAAACATGTACAGAAGCAGCTACATCAGCGAAAAAACAAAAGGCCGTCACCAGTTGCCAGACCGGGGACATCAAATGAAAATGGAGAACTTGTCATTTTTTCAACCACTGGCAACGCTCCCTGGTCTTTAGTTAACGCGATAACGGCACGTCTCGTTATGCCCGTTTTGGTGAGCGCTTCGATTTCAGTTTCTAACGATGCAGGTTTGCTGTCGGTCTATTTGTTTCAACACTAATGGCATGGTTCTCAATAGTGGTTCTCAAACTTTTCAGGCAGCGGCAGGGGCGTAGCCATGAGGGGCGAAAAGGTGGGTTCTCCCTTGAATTTGGACGGTTTTCTAAATTTTTAAGTCCTTCAAACATGGATCATTAGGTTTCAGAGGGTTGTAGTCCACCTAGAACAGTGGTTCTCAATGTTTTCGCTGCAGGGAGCCAAATCCAGACTTACGACTTTGTTAGAGAGCGGCATTAAAAACGTTCTAACACATGTCAATGGGCACGTTGTGTTTTGTGGCAGAACGAAGTCTGTTACACAAAATATTAGAGGTTTTATTCAAAGACCGCTGAGGGCCGCACGAAGGGATGCTTGGGAGCCGCATGCGGCTCGCAGAACAGTGGTTGATAACCACTGACCTAAATGGCTAGAACTATGCCCGTACAAATTTTTCAATGGGGAAGGCGAAGCACCAAGTGATGGGTAGTTTGAAACGATCAAGCTGTCCTGGAGTGTAAGCCGCGCGAAATGGTGTTAAATATTAATATAAGCTGCATTGTGAGCCGCACTTGAACATAAGTTACCTAAGCCTCCGAGATATTTCCGCGAACTAGCACCTTTCAAGTTTAATTGGCAACCTTAGTAAGGATTATACTTTGCCACTATAATTGCCTTGTGTTTATCATAATCCCTCCTGCGACGGATTTGCACGTGAATCTGANGAGAACAGAACGCGAAAAGAGAGTTTGGTCGATAAAACGTAGCCAAGGAAAGATCGAGCGTTATCTACACTTTTCGATAAGGTAAAGAAAAAAAAAGTTTAAACCGTCCTTGATTGCAAACCCCATGAAATGATGAAGAAAACTTCATAAGCGGCGGCTTACAACCAAACAAATACAGTATGCAACAAGATAATTCTATTGAAACGCGTGTTCCACCCTGTGCAACGTCACGTAAGACTTTTACGGAGATGCCCCACAGTTATTTAATGTAATAGTACTGCTCACTTCTCGATGTTTTTAAAGCACTTTTGTCAACATTTTGTCAGGCTACTGTTTGAAGAACATATGCTACAGGGTCAGAACAGTTTAGACTGTAGCAGTTTTGAGATGACACATGGTAAATAACATTCACTTACTGTTTGTTGGAAATAACTATAAACGTATTATGTTTTTTACTGTAATTGCACCGTCAGTTGTTGGAAGTCATTGATACACTTCAAAAACTAAATGTTTTCCCATGAGTACAATAAAGTCAATTATACCCGTGAATTATACTTCAACATCATAAATATGAAGACCCTTAGCGAATGTGCACTAGCCCATCTTTTTTGCCATATGTTAGTCACTGATGGGAAATAAATACGCTTTGAAATTACAATTGCAGCGATTAATTAAACTTTGGCAATAGAAACTGACTTTGCAAGCAAAGTTAAATTCTGCAAAAAATTGAATGTTTCATATTCACGAACTTATTTACAAATGTATTCTACTATATTTCCATTTACGCAACACCATGTGGTTTTACTTTGCGAAGCTACAGCAGCAATCTCACTTGAATAAATGTCACATTTGCTGCTATTTAGACTTAATCTGACCAAACACGATTCATTCTGGTCATGTTTTGCGTTTCGGCAAGGTTATTACTTGTTGTCTCTTTTATCTCTTCTCTGTCCTGTTGAATTGGTCTTCAAAACCTGGTGACGTAGGGGGGCACTTAATGTGTGCGCGTTTGTGTTCGATGTTGTGTTGCGCACTCATGATCTAAATCTTACCAGCCTTGAGTTTGACTAATTTTGCAAGGGTTTAATAATATACCCAAACTAAAGCCTTAGGACGCGTTTTTTTACAAAAGTTTAGAAACATGTTTTCCAAATCTCTAAGACGACATTCGGCTGGGCAATCAAGTTTTCTTCAACCTAGTTTTTTTAATTTTTTGGTGTCTCCGCATTTCGTTGATTAGTCGCAAAGAAACATTTCAAATGTAATCTTCGCCAATAGTGATAAACTCAGGTCTTAACCATTCACAAAAAGACACTTACGAATTCCAAGAACTTAGGGCAAAGTCGCATTTGCAGGTTCGAGACAACAACATGACAATTCAATAAACGACAACGCCGAAGGCGAACATGATCATTCCAACGATACCAGCGGTAATTTCACGCAATTCCGCAAAGAATTTTTGATTCAGTTGCAAACCGTTTTGCATATTTTGCTCTGAACTTACTTTAAAAGAAAAATGTCCTACCAATTTTTGTGCAGATCTTTAAAGTTAATGAATTGCAATAGTTTTTGAATGAGTTGAATATGCGATTGTTGTGTGGCGACGTTTCTCAAAACTGCGACTCTGATAGATTTCATTTGATGTACAAGAGATGGTTTCAATTACAAGGTGAGCAAACAAATGCATTTGCATACCAGTTCGTGCAATTTCGCAACATGTTTATTGCTTACTAATCGTTTCTACATCAGCATTTACATATTTTAAAATTTTACTACGTTGAAACTTTGACTGTTTATCACGTACTAGTCTTTTTTATATCATTTACAATTTTCAGGCATTATGTTACGACATGGTGTCAAAGCTCGGAAGTTCCAATACAATATTCCATCCGTAAAGCTCGAATGAAAAGTTGGAGCAAAAACAAGGCAAGCGTTCATATGGCCTTCGACTACCACGGCTTTACAAACCCCTGGCGGTGAGTAGAGAAAAATATTTCAGTCTAAATAAAAACTGATATTATACAGAAAACTTGCAGGTTCTGCTATTTTCAGAAAATATTTTCCTCAAGTAAACGCATGAACGGAAGAACTTTCGAAGCAAATCTCGAAGATAGATAAGAACAACACAAAAGCACATTTGACAGATCGACATTATTGCATGCAGGTAATACTACCGGTACAGCTCCGATATAAAGATAATGCAGTCACGTTTGCACTGTCTGGAGCAACCGTCTACAGCGCGCAACTGCCTCGTCTGGCGTCTGATCATATATCTATACCTTGGTCTTGAGAAGTGGCGTTTGCGTTTTTTGGCATGAGGTGTGATGCAGATTTTGTTAGTTTATAAAAATGAGACGAACTTTAGACAAGAATATAGCTACATTGATTTGACGTTTCTTCAAAGGCAATAAGACGCTTCGTCATAAAAACACAATTTAGAGCAGTGTCGGATCCAGACCAGGCGTTTGGGGGGATGTCAAACACGGGAGCGCCAAAAAGTCTTTACTTGTTTAAATACTCCAGCTTCTCTGCGACAATTGTTGGGTATTACACAAAGGTGGTTACCTTTTCTAGGCCAAGAAAATGGATGTTTTTGTTGTTCGAACTATGCGATCGTTCAGGAATCCCCACAGTTTAAAATCGCCTTTATCTAATTCACAAAAAGTTTGAAGCAGGTCCAAAAAGATAAGTCCTATTTTTCACAAGCTGCACATAAATGAGAACGCTATGGGTGTCCCAAACAATCTTTTAAATCTGCAATAAGTGTTTGAAAGATATACACTGAGGCAGTAGTCCCCAACCCTTTTGTAACCGCGGACAGGTCAACGCTTGACAATTTTACCCCGGCCGGGGAGTGCTCTCGCAAATATGTTTCTATGGGAAGGATCGACCAATCACATGCCCGGAAAGCGAGTGGTGTCACCATCAGTGTACATTTTGTAATTTCGCGGCCCGGGCTTAAGGACCACTGCCATAAGCATGCTGCTCGTTGGTGTTTGACGCTGTTTTGGATATACGCACATCGGAAAAAGCGTATTCCGAAATGCTTAGAAGTAGAATAGGTCTTCTTACACTAGGACAGCGTGCTCAAACCGTGGCCCGCAAGGCCCTCTGGAGTGGACCGCGAAGCAATTTTCGTTGCAAAGAAAACTGAACACTTTAATCATTTAAGAGAATTTTTTAGAAAATTTTTATTGAGATTACTAATTCTTGTGGCCCGCGAAGGGTTTCTGAAAGACAAATGTGGCCCACGAGCCAAAAAGTTTGAGCACCACTGCACTAGGAAGTCACAACTCAATTTCCAAGCTAGGCGCTGAATAAATAGCAAAATGACGATCACATTTCCAGACGAAGCTTGTGCAGTTACATGCACATGGAAAGCTTATTACTGCTGAAGCGGCAATTTAAAAACAAAAAACAGATGGAAGAGATTTGCTTTGACGTTGCTTCCATTTTAGATAGCTCTGCTGGCTATCGTAAAAAACGATCTCATAATCGCATGATAGGTTCACACTGAGCCTGAAAGCATATTTCCTTAAAATAGATTTAACGCCACTGATACAGATAGAATTTCGATCAGGTATTTAATACTGCTTCACATATTTTGACATTGGACTGCTGATGTGAAGAAAAAACATCAATCTTACTAGCCCCGATTATGAAGGTAAGGTGTGACACTGTTCAAAAGAAGTAGGGGCAGTCGAGATGACACCATCAAATCCACAGTCAATGCCTCCAAACTCAAGGTCTAGTCTCTCTGATAAAGTCAATTTTCAAGTTTGTGCATACTAGTACGACCCCCAAACCAGCTTTAAGCCGCTCCCAATGCTGTTGGTCTGACGATGGATCTGCTTCTATCCATGCCAGCAAACACAAGTGAGAAACAGCCTATAATCCATTTAAAACCATGAATCTCAGTCAACCCCACAGATACCAGAGAAAATGTTAAAAATGCATTGTTTTTCTGCTTGTCTACTCAAATTTATGTGATTTACGCGGAATGATCGATCCCAAGGGTCTCCAAACATTTTATCCGAGGGCCAAATAAGGGCAATACAGAACATGTCGAGGGCCGAAGGTCTAATGCAATGTGATTGTTTCGGGGTATGTCATGTTCTACCAGATCAACAAATTTGCGTAATTATATTATGTTTTCATCAATGACAAAATTCCTTTGCGCACCGTAGTTTGGAGACCATTGATCTAGCCAATAAGCTTACGGTTGGTTGCAGATTTCGCTAAACATGCCGAATTTGTCTTTTCGTTGCCGGCGTGAGCTGTCAACAGGTTTGCACTTGCAACAACAGGATCAAGGCAAAACCATATTGCCATCAGTCACTGTTGCCAGGTGCGTAACCAGGAGGGGCGATAGGCGCCGTACTCCTCTCAAATTTTGAACCGCAAATATTGAACCGTTGAGCAAAAATTGTCATGACCGCGTACAGCCATTTAATCATTCCACCAAGCTGCAGATAGTTGGTATTTTGCCGACGTTTCTGCGTTAGAGCTGACGGCTGAGTGGTGAGTACCATGGTTTGTTGCGGCGCGTAGTACTACCAGGTAGCGATTCTATACTACGCTGCGCTGTCTCCGTTGACGGAGTGAGGTGTTGCAGAATTGCATTGCTAGGTCATAGCTCCTGGAGCTGCTGGAGCACGCTCCCGTTTTTTTCGCTAAGAAATTTCTGTCCCGTAATAGTATTAAAACTCGTCGTAACAGTATTCACCAGCCTGCGTTTTAAGACATTGTGACTGAATAATTGACTCAATTTTTTTCGGTCATTTGAAAGGCAAAGGGGGAGGGAAAGGGGTGCACAATTCCCTGGGCCCCGAATCAATATGGGGACGCCGCGTCACCGCAGTGGGGGCACCGGGTTACTGCGGAGGGCGCCGAAAAGTCCCGACAATGTCACAAGTGCTTTCTTCAATGCAGTGCATTTGCTTCCGAAAGACGCCAGGTTCGAACATGGGAGGCGCCAAAGTTACTTCTTGCCGCGGGCGCCATCTAACCTCGTTACGCCACTGCATGTACATCTGGATAGTATTTAAATTTATTTAAATTTTGCCAAGCACACACCTTGCATCATTGGACCTCACAAATTCCTTGGAAATATCTTGCCAGGGTAATTCACTTAATATATCCCAATGCACATATTAAATAACGACATGATTAAGGCGTGCTTGGGTAATGGTAGAGCGCAGCCATGTTTTCAACCTGCGTATAGGGCACTGAAGGATTGCACTGCTTCACAAGAATTTTGCAGGTGATATCAAATTTTAACGAACACAATTATCAACAATCATGATAATTCAGTTTACATAGTTAATCTGCACAGTGTGTCTGTAGACAATCCAGTGATAATGTATATTCATTCGCCGGCTTTATCCTGGGGGTTTTCAACAGTAATGTCACCACAAAATTTGTGCAACTACATTATTTTTATCACAAAATATTGGGGAGACAAAATATATTGTGTCCCCCCTTGTCCGAAACTTGGGGGAGATATGTGCCCCCCGTCCCCCCTGATACTCAACCCTGATATATTAGAAAAAAATTCTGTGCTGGTGGTTAATTGAAGAATAAAAATGAGGAACACTTACGTCATGCAGACCATCTTCTCTGCGGCGCGGCGCTCTTGGTGCTTGGACGTGGCTTGGTAAGTTGATTGTGTTGGAGTGTTTGGAAAGGCTGTCTAGCATTTGACAATAGTTTGTATCAATGAATGACGTAGAAACAAATTTTGACTAAGAGGTCATGAGCAGCCGAGCAGGGGTGCAAATAAGATTTTTGAAAAAAAACACATGCACTCATAAAAACAGATTTGAACAAAAAGAAAGATACACAGAATCACGTGAATGTTTCTACTAACTGGGTATCAGTAAGTCACAAATAGCGGTAGTGAACATATAACTTTACTTATTTCACTTTTGTGTCTGAATCTTTACGTCGCAGTAACATGGACTTGCTTGCATTTCTAAGGATGATGTGACAGAAGTAAAATCTACGCCCGCACTGTCCTGCTGCAGCCAATCTTTGAGATCTGGATCTTTCAACCGCTCTACCTCAAATTCCTATGTTCACCACTTAGTGTTTTTCTTTGGGTTTACTTCATTAGTAGCCTATCTCTGTCACATGAATTCATTGCTCCTATAGGTGACATAAGATTGTTGCAAAGCAACATGATATTGGAGTTTATACGATATCTGTGGCTTGTTCATCAGGTGAAGACTGAGACATCTAGATGAAACAGATAAAGAAAGATGAGACCAGAATTAAAATGTTTAATCAGTCATAACCTATCAAAAATCACCGCTGCGCTGTAACCATAAAAATCCCAAATCTTCAAAAGAAAAACCCAGAAAGACAATAAAAATCCCAGATCTAACGCAAAACCTTATGTTTAGCACCACTGATTATGAGGCAGAAGAGGCCAAAACATCGTCCACTAAGCAAAGTGATAACGCAAAATATAGCCTCCCCTTTTCAGCTGTAGTGATTGTTGCATATCTGCATATGAAGTAGACTCAGTGCAAAGCCTCTCCTACAGAAATGCGTCCACGGCATGGCCACACGTGGTGCCACTGATTCTACAAAACTGCTGCATCTATGACGCGGCCAGTTTGTCGAAGTCTCCCATATCAACTATACACAAGCGGAGCCCCACGTTACGCACGCTATTTAGGGAAGCGAACGGAGACAGCGCAATGTTTCATTCTGGGAGACTTGAAAGCCACGCGTAAACGGCAATCTTGCCACAAGCTAGGGACTGGAAACTAGAACATTACTTTGCTCACAGGCAAAGAACATGAACTGGTTGAGGATCATAAATGTCTGCATCATTTCCGATGACTTGTTCTAATCGGTGTTAGACGTTCGTGTCAAGGGATGCAGAATTGGCGACAGATCACCACTTGGTTGTCGACAAATGAGTACATATATACGTCTGGAAAAAACAATAGGGCTTACACGAACAACCTGGCTACCAGTGGCGTAACTGACGGGGGGCGGGGGTGCGCGCCGCCCCCCCTGGCAAGTTAAATGTAAAAAATGGGCCCCCTTAAAGATTTCACGAACTGTGGAATATGAAAGTGCTTCTGCAAATTTTTGAAATCCGTTGGTCTTCACGTTTTAAATACTGAAATACTGCAGTGTTCAGCAAACCAACAGTCATCAAATGAATCGTAAATTCAAAGTTGTTGCAGGGGTGTGCAGTGTACAGTACATCATCGTTAACGTGCGTATTGTGTGTGATGTAATAATCGCCCGTAGTTGTGGAACGTTGCCGGCATTTGCGGCCATTATACTTCTACTTGCTTTGGACTGTGTGATGCAGTTGTGAATACGTTTACGTCTGAAAGCTGTCGTGTAGGCTACTTTTGCTTGAGATTTTGCAGTAACCTTGAGATTAGAATGAAAAGAAAATTGTGTAGTGACACTACAATTTTTTTTTGCAAAGCCAATTTAGCAAATCTGTCTGCAATGCACCGCTGGAGGTTGAAACAGAGGTATTGATTTTAGCATCTCGGCTGTAGGTGATAACTTTGTTTTCTGGCCATCCCAGCGGGTACCGTGGCTTTCGTCTGCGCAGCGCACTTTGCACCTCCTTGAAGTATCCGATTAAGTGACACAAACCTACAGATTAAAACAGGTCTATGCGTTTAAGGCAGTGGTTCCTATAGTATGCGTCGAGACCCAAACAAGGGTTGCGATTTCGCGAAGGGTCAGAAAATAGGTCGCGCCGAGGCGATCAAAACCTAAACTTGAGTTGTATTTTTTCAAACTTGTCTTCTTGTCTGTGTCTGTTTGTAGTCTAGCGTAGGTACTTGAGAAAAGAGTAGAATGGTGACATTGAAAACGAACGTAGCAACCTACTGCCAAATATCATCAACACAATCAACATTTTTGTCATGTTAACATACGCTGTTTGAGGCTTGGGACGCAAGATGTTCACCAAACTCAGATTTCAGTCACGCTCGAAAAAGTTTTGGAACCGCTGGTTACTTAAGAAATGCGCAATTATTATCAGGAGTCGTCTGATAACCATCCACATGGGGATTCATTGTCATTTCTCAACTTAAACCATTGTCCATTACTGCGAACGCTCTGCATGGCAGTTTGCCACTAACGTTATCAATCAAACATTTTGGTGTGTATCCCATCTCTTTACTTAGTGATCTTTGCAATGTTGGTTATATAGTACAGATTGCAGTTTTGACAATGAAATACGAATACATGGAACATAAATATACAAAGTAGGAGTAAATATGAAATCTGGTGCTCAAAAACGTAAAGAGAATGCACAACAGCAACTTTTGCTGTAAAGTCCAGGAAGCTGACAGATTTTTTGCTGCTTCCATCACCCTTACTAACAACAATTTAGCTGAAGCAGGCCAGTCTGAAAGGTTTTACTAGTAATTATCCAACTTCAAAGACAAAGTTTTCTTGCCTTTACTGCTGCAAATTCATTGAATATTTCATCAAAAAACTGATATAATTTAAAAGGCCACATGTATTAACATAGGAAATATCTAACGCCATAGGCGCTGCGTGAGAAGTTCTAGGTCAGCAATTTGATATCTGATTTTCGACAATTACGTCCACGGAAATGTTCAGTTCATGGATCGACTCAAATAAAAAGCACATGTAGCAGTAACTGAAAAGTTCACATTTATGACCAGTATACTCAACGCTATTGCACAGTTTCAATTAATATCTTGTAAAAGTAGTCAGTGCTCAGTTCATGTAATCACTCTTTCACCCCCGTCATATTGAAGATGTGCGCAAGAAAATACGTAATTAAAGTGATTTTATAATTAATGCCAACCGTCAAGTCGTGCTTCAAATGAAATGAAAACAAATGGTTTCCGGCCTCAAGCTAAAAATATCTCACAAAAACATTTGATACTTTAATCAAAACAATTTACATGCTTTTGTACGCCAATGAGCATCCCCATCCGACACTTTTAGCCGTTTACTTCAGAACTTGATGCTAAAATGTCTTCATTGATTCCCACTGCCGGATTAGTATTTGATCATAAGTGAAAGCAGGTATAGGTGGTGCGCTGTTTCAGTGTTTGGCATTCCCCTGTGTTCATGGGTGTCCGCAAGGGGGGCAAAATGGGAATTCGCCACCACCTGGAAATTGGTACTAAGAACCAAAAATTTCTAGAAAACCTGAAATCAGCAACTTAATTGACTTAATTCTTGCAATGACAGTTATATTTTCCGATATGACACTCGCACTGCGCAAGAGCCGGGTTCACTGTTGTGGTGTCATGCACTTTTGAGCTTGTAATTCACTTATGTCTGTTACATTGCCTGCAGAGGCAGGTTGCGAAACTTGGGAGCGGATAGTTCTGAAAGTGGTCTTTATTTCGTTGCAACAACATAGCAACAAAGGTTCACTTCAAGTTACGGGAGTAAGCGTTTTGCCGCATGTGACTGTTGAAAGAAGACATCTAATGACTGCTGACAGCAGTAAGTCACGTGCTTTCGTGCTATGTGAAAAGAAACATCTGCAAACGAAGCGCAATTTTGGGACTGTTGCCGTAACATGGNGTCATTTTNTTTGTGGTGCAGACAGGGTAAAGCACTATGTGAACGCCCATTTGCATTGCATCGTCAGCAGCCTGTATCGACTTTGCCTATCCGTGGAAAATTTTCTGCGGGCCCGCATGCCTGTGTTGTTTGTGTTAATAATGTAACATCTGCTTTGTACTGCGCTATAAATAACTATATTTGTGTTATTCGAGTACCCTTTGTTGCGACCTGTCGGTTAGCTCGACGTTGAATGTGCGATTCACCACAACGGGGTGTGCGCGAAGACGTATGCTCACATATACGTGGCGCGAGCCCATGTTCATGTAACGTATGTGAGATTTTGGGAACTAATTATTGCATTCCCAAACGGTGGCCGATGGGCCCCTTTCAGCAAAGTTTGCCCCCCCCCCGACTCAAACCTCTAGTTACGCCACTGCTGGCTACAAGGCCTGGCTTCAGAACAAAGTTGCAACTGTTGAAAACTTCCGTTTTGTGACCACGGGATGATAAAGCTCACGCAACACAGTACTGGGCTTGCGTTACAATCCCTGGATCAATCTCCTTGTTATGCCTTCTGTCACCCGTGAATTTCACCCCGAAATACTTGAACTTCTCGACATACTGCAGTGTATTAATGCTTACTTATAGCACGCACTGACCTGGATTTTGGAGAGACAAAATACATCCGCTTTTCAGTGATAATTTTCATTCCAGCTTGATCGCACGTAGTTGAAAACCGATCATGTGCATGTTGAAGGCCCTCTTCAGAGGATGCAAGCAACACCGAATTGTTGAAAAGCCTTTCGGTGTTCCAACCTCACGTTTTATGTTATTGGTGATGCACTTGTGCATTAATGATATCTTGACTGGCGGCTAAACTTGAATGCAATGCAATCGTCAGAAAACATTTGATCATGCGGCTTACAACAGTGACAATCTCATCTACGTCTACTCGGCTTTGAACGTCTAACAAATTCATATAGTCTACGAAGAAGACTGGTGAAAGCACACACTTTTCTTGAAGTTCATCACCCACAGTCAGGGGCGTACTTACGTTAGATGGTGTACGGGGAAAGAAGCAAGTTTGGCGCCCCCATGTTCGAACTTGAAGTCTTTTGGAAGTAAATGTACGGTATTGAAGAAAGTACTTGCGACATTGTTGGGACATTTTGGCGCCCCCAGCGATTCGGCGCCCGGGGCATTGTGCTCCCCTTGCCCCCTCGTTACGCCCCTGACCACAGCGAACGGTTACGAACGCCGCAGACATAGACACAGACGTTTCTGAGCAGGAACACTAGACATTCAGTAAAAGATGGCCGTCAGCACCGTACTCCCGCAACTCTCCCCAGATTTTTTCTCGTGGTACTCGGTCGTATGCTTTTGCGAGGTCGCATCTTTTGCATACTTCCAAGCATAACCTTACAACATTGGTGAAACATTGTTAACAGTGTACATGTTGAAACCAGCCAGTCTTGTGTTGGGGGGAGACGAACAGCAAGAAACTTGGGAAGATTTTACTCGTCAATTCTGCCATTGAAACACGCGTCGATAAGTTCGCGAATGATATTTAGTTTAAAGTTCTCGAAAAGATACACGCATAACCTTTTTCGCCATTCAGTGTAAATTGAGACAACTGCTGTTGTCCAACTGTGTCAGTTGTCGCCGAATTGAAGGGGAAATGCTGTTTTGCAATCCCCTAGAAACCGACTTCTAAGACGGGAGATGCATTTAGAGTGGTCGCCATATTTTGACAACAATGGGAGAAATAGGCGAAACTTTTGGGTGTCTTCACTGATGGAGTGGGCGTATTACCAGGATAAAGCGGAAAAGTCCGAATGCAGATGGATTTCACCAAATGATCCACCGAGCGACTCTGGCCTCCAGGACTTCATCTGCACTGCTACAATGAAAGAAACGTTTGCAATAGACGCATAAGCCGTCAACGTCGTCAAAACAAATGCTGTCAAAACGAGTGTGTTTGCAAAGCTGTGCAAGGGCTTGGATTCCAAATTCCAATCACGAGACTCTGCTGTTTCATACATCTTTTCGGTGGTTATCAAAAGGTAACATGTTAGACCACGTGTATGAAATGAAAGATAAACTGGCGGTCTTTCTTTAAACTCATGGGTAACGTTTCTAACATTCACATCAGAGGGACATCAGACTGATGGTGCGTTGAAAAACTCGAAACTAGTTTCCCCGTCAACAAACTGTGACTGATTTACTTGCCGCCATCTTTGTAGCATATAACTATGAAAAATACACTGATGGTGAGTTTTCAAAAGGGAAACTAGTTTCCCCGTCAATAAACTGTGACTGATTTACTTGCCGCCAACTGTGTGGCCTATAACTATGAAAAATAGACTGATGGTGCGTTCAAAAACGCGAAACTAATTTCCCCGTCAATAAACTGTGACTGATTTACTTGCCGCCATCTTTGTGGCTTATAACTATGAAAAATAGATTAATGGTGCGTTTAAAAACGCGAAACTAGTTTCCCCGTCAATAAACTGTGGCTGATTTACTTGCCGCCATCTTTGTGGCCTATAACCATGAAAAGCAGATACTCTTGCAAGTTTTAATCGTTGCAAAAGAATGAAAGCAGGCAGATTCCTCAGAAGCTTTCCGCCAGGCTAAAGTTTGTTTGTAGTCACATCAGAGGGGTTTCAGCTGGCGTTGGCATGTATTCCTAGGACCCTTTCAAAGCCCTTAAACAATATTCATTAATCCCCAGCGTATGATTTTTCATACGCAAAAGTGACCTTCTTAAAATTCACATAAAAGGAAAACTAAAAACGTTTCACTATCATTTTTGGTTGGTATGTTACTACCGAGAAGCAGTTTATGATCCATGAGAGACTGAAGTTTTGAAGTGACAACAAGTTTGCAAATGTTTAACAATCAAATAAGTAGGTTTTAAAAAATGAAAATTTTAGGGTAGATACTGACTGGTGAGGTTTCATACCCACAACATACCTTAATACAGTGGTTCCCAACTGGGGAGGAATTCCTCCCCAGGGAGGAATTTCATGTGTTCAGGGGAGGAATTTCCACTTCATAATTAAACTACCTGTTCATTGTAAGTGTTGAA
>JGI24158J21664_10002709_pt1 | contig 21752 bp, 19 predicted proteins | sample Ectturendosymbi3_FD_21664 | JGI IMG/M metagenome (IMG submission 21664)
CTCTCTAGCGCAATCGGCGGAGGAGCTAGGGCGTTGGTAAGGCAACTGAAAACTGCTGTTTTTTTTGCGAAAATCGCCAAAACCACCCAGACGCCAAAGAGTTAATGATGACTGGAATAAAAAAATGNCTGTTTGGTAAACTAGATTCATGCCCAAGTATTTTGACACTGTCCAGTCCTAGTCATNCAGTGGTTTGTGCTCGTTGCATGCTTTGCTTGTTGCAGTCTTGGCGATACGAGCTAACAGCTTTGCCCAGGCAAACCAAAGAGCGTAAAACATGCAGTCGATTACCTCTCTCGTTTATTCTTTCTAATGTGCACACATTTGCATTAACACAAATGACAAGAAGTGTTTAAAAGCCATTTGTTTGAAGATGTAGTATGGCTTCCAGCAAGAAATTCAACTTTTGATTTGTTATCTTTTGCCCTCATAATAAGCAGTGATTAATGGCAAAGTAATGTACGATTTAATCTGTAAATCTTGGAAAAAATAGAACCAGTTACCATGCTGAAAACTTCAAGGAAAGTCCACATTTGTTTACACTGCATTTTTAAACCCTCCTGAAAATGTACTACCATACAAAGCAATGCTAATATGTTACCAAAAGCGTTATAACTTACCTTTCATGCTATGCTAGTAAATATAATTGGTTCCTAGTAAACTTTGCTAATAAACCTAGTGGTTTCTAATAAAAAATCTTACTTTACAATGGCGTGCCTTGCATTTCACGGTAAGGGATGCAATAATATCTTATTTGAACCATACTCTGCTAATCAGGGGTGTAACAAGGTTAGATGGCCCCCAGGGCAAGAAGCAAGTTTGGTGCATCCATGATCGAAACTTCTAAGGTCTTTCGGAAGTAAATGTACCGTATTGAATTGACTATTGAAGAAAGTACTTGTGACATCATTGGGACTTTTCAGTGCCTCCCACACGTATTCGTTCCCCCCCGCAGTGATTCTGTGCCCAGGGAATTATGCCCCCCTTGTTATGCCCCTGCTGCTAATACTGTTGCGTTGAATATGTGATTCACCACGAACAGGATGTGCGCGATGACCAACACCCATATATATGTGGTGTGAACAAGCAATAATAAAGTGATTGCAGCGCATGATCTCTATTGTTGCTTGCTGCCACAGTGTGAAGCTTTGTGCACTTGCTGCTCGGGCTTTCCAATCGCAACAAAATGGTGCTGTGACTAGGATGTGAAGGTCGTGCCAGGTGCAACCTTCACAAAAAGAACGTGCGGTTTGTTGTAAAAGGAGGGGATGTTGTTACAACCTCTCCGTTGGCATTGCGTTGAATATTTGATTCACCACGAATGGGATATGCGCGAAGACCAACACCCATATATGTGTGACGCGAACAAGCAATAATAGAGTGATTGTGGCGCACGATCTCTTTTGTTGCTTACTGCCACAGTGTGAAGCTTTCTGCACTTGCCACTCGGGATTTCTGATCACAACAATACCATCAGCATGACTACACAGCTACAATAGCTATGAATATTATATACCTACTGATTTATAGCTTAGTTCTTTTTAGATCGCTACATTACTACAGATGCGGTTTGATCATTGTGACTAGAAATGAAGATGTGGTAGTTACAACGTTTCTCTTCTATAAGTAACACCACACCTGTCCAGCTGCAATTTCCACAGCCTTAGCGATGATTTAACGACAGAAACATCAAAGACTTGCTGGTGCATTGTTGTAGTCTGGTGCTGTAATTTGTAGCAATCGTGCTGAGTTGTGCTATCAAGAGCACTGTTTTTGTTGAAGTAAGTCTAGCTTTAAGTAAATTTGGCAAAACTGTTAGCATCTAGAAAGGGCCCCAGACCTACCTCTCAAACGCTCTAGCTCCGGCTCCTAAATTTTGAACTGAGCTCTGGCTCCTGGCAAATGCTTAGCTCTGGCGCTCCATCTTCGCAGCCCTGGTTATAAGAGTACTTTCAGACTACCTTGCATGCTGTCTTGGGTCTTGAATCAAAATTACATTGTCATGAATAGATTTTAGCGTTTTTTCTGATACTGTGTTTGATTGAAGAAAATTGTAAAAGAATTTGTACAGAGATATGATTAAGCATGATAACAGAATGGGAGACATGCATGTTTATGGCTGGCCATTATGAATTTGGGAATGAAGGTACATTTACATGAAATGACACACAATCATTAATGGGCCAGGGGTAGTTGATTTTTATCAACTACTGTTTTATCTCCATGTAAATGCTGCAAACCACTACGTTGGCACAAAAGTTGTTTCCTAATGCTAGTAGCAATATAAAAGCTAAGTTTATTTTTTCTAATCTCAAATTTCATGATCACAATATGAAAGTCTTGAAAGAGTTTAATGTTTCTATTCAACGATTTTTTGGTATCCACACCAGTGACAAGTTCTTGGAACACTATGCTGTTATGTGACGGCTACAGCTTTTAATTGTTAAAGCTGCTGATTGCAAGTCTCATGGCACTACAGTGGTTGTAGAAACTGCTGAAGTCTTCTGTACCTTTAAGTCATCTGTAGCAGTATTACACCTGTTCAGATACACCACATATATAAAGTATATGCAATTGGTTTTGATGGTGGCCCTTCAAAAGATTTTTTAATGTGAGCCAATAAAAATCATTGCAAATAGCCAAACACAAAAGAGTGACATGTCAAATGATTAAAATTTTGATCGTTAGTGTGACATAATCAGCAGACAAATTTTAAGTCGATATTATTGAAGATCTGTAACTGCTGCCTGCACCAATGTTTTTAGGTTTTGTAAATTTTCATACTGATGTAATGCTTTTCCAAATTCGCATCAGGTTTGCTAATGTCCAGGTTAAAACAGCAGACAATGTACAGTAGATGGTATTTGATCACAAGAGGTTTTAATCTTGCTGTTAAGTCAATGCTTGTATTGAAAGTGCAAGATGCTTGAAATGCAGTGAAGTATATGCTTCCTTTTGTTGAAGTGTGAAGCCTTTTTATTTTTGCTGAAAACTTGCCTATCAATGATTGGGAGGTTGTGATAATTGTGTAGATTTGATTGAGTGATCACATAAATATTTAAAGTTGGCATTAAATTATGGGGACGCACTGGTCAAGTTAAAAGTTTGTTGTAATAATTTGCTGATGGTTTTTAATAACAATCTGGTTTGTTTTGCAGATATGTGGTATCGTGGTTTTACATCCCAAAACGAATCATTAAAGGTAGGGGGTGTGATTGCATGCATTACTGTGGTTTGTGATAAACTGTCGTGTATTGTGTATAAAACATTTTTTGTGGAAATTGGTTTGCTGTAATCAATTTATTTATCTGTAATACCAATAGCCGTGATTGTTTTCATTGCTGCATGGCGTAATGCCAGCTTTTGTTTTTTTTGCAGGGTGTCTTTCCTGCCAGTTATGTGCATCTGAAAAAGGTTGTGATGGAACGAGGAGGGTGAGCAACAGAGCTTTTAGCTCAGATTAGCAGAAAATGCGTTTAAGTTTTGGCCCAGTCATGGTTTTATTAGTAGAAAACGTACCTAATCGTTATGCGGAAGCATTGTCCATTGCTATTTCTTTATTGTATTGGTGCTAATGTAGGCTCAAATTGTGTCATTGAATTTTGCTGCAAATCAGCTTTTAACATGTAAATGAGAGATCGTTTTGCGGCCGTGGATGTGGTTGTTCGTTTCTTCAGGAAAAACGAAAGAAAACTGTAATATTGCTTACAGTGCATACTCACGTTTTCCAAGAAAAATACGTGTGCCTGGTATCTTTAAGTTACACATAGTTAGTATAATATATATTTGATGCGGTGGTCAATTACGTGAATACTGCGTGCTTGCATTTCAGTTGGGTGCAGTTGTGATCGTTAGTTAAGCCAGAAATGTCACGCAGTATAATTGTTGGTCACGTGTTTGTACAGTAAAGCTTGGAGTGCCTACGTCGGTGGTTCTTCATTCGTTTTGCACCTCTGAAACCCTGCAGAAGGAAAATTAGTTTCGTACCCCATGCACCGTTTAACAATATTGTTGCACATAATCGCTTGCAATCTGGCAGAGAAGCTCGCATTTGTAGAATTCCCGTCTCGTATCCGCAAATGAGAACCGCTGGTCTGTGTACATTTAGTTTTTTCATTGAAAAATGTTGTCGAATGCGTTGCTGTTTTTCAATTCGGAATTCGTCTATTGCACTTCAATGCAAGTATTTTTCAATTTCATTTTTAAGCTTCATTTTCTCTGTAAGCTATCCATTACGGTATTTGGTAAACCTCGTAATGTTACGATCTTGGTCGGAAAACGTTTTGAAATCAACTTATGTTGGCTGCTATAATTATCGATAATTTTAGACTCTGAGCCCTTACATTATGCACGTGTAATATTTTTGTAGGCTTTTTATAGCCACTGAGGCACAAGCAGCAATTTAACTTCTTGTATTGCTTCATTTACCTCCATCAGTAAAACTGGTAGTTGCGCGTAAATGTCGTGAAAAAATTATGTTGCCATTGAATCACCATTACTTTGGTGAAGTATAATTTGCTCCGTTTGATCACTGTCAGGGCATCCGGTCGTTGTTTTGGAGAAATTTTTAATGAAAGTGGCTTGAAAGAGTTTTACATTTGGAGGTTACTGATATGAGGCTGCAGAATCCTGCTACTATTGCGTTTTAATAGCAGCCAAGCAATTCAGAATCACTTTTGTGATGCTCCAGATTAGCTTAGGACCGTTTAACAGTTTTTCTCTTTCATCACCAAACAGTGTTTTGTGGCTGACAAACTTCATTAACAAACTGTTCTGTCTTAAATTGATTCCTAGGATGTGGCGCCGTGCCTCTATTGTTGCTATACTGAAACCTGGCAAAGACTCAAGTCAAACCTCCACAAAGCTATCGACCCATTTCACTGCTGTGTACCTCATACAAGCTACTGAAACGCATAGTTCTGAACAGAATATATCCTATTGTAGACCCTTGTCTACCCAAGCAGCAAGCTGGTTTCCGTCACGAAAACTCTACAGTTGATCAAGTTATGCGACTTACACAGAACATCGAACTAGCATTCAACAACAAAAAAGTGTGCGGTACTGTTTTCCTGGATTTGACGTCAGCTTACGGCACTGTCTGGCACAAGGGTCTTCACATGAAGCTGTTAAAATCATCAAGTGTAAGAAAATGACTAATGTTATAATGGAATTACTTCACACAAGAACCTTTGTTCTAGTAACTAGCGATGGTCAGAAGAGCCGCCCCCACAGGTTAAAGAACGGCCTGTCACAGGGTTCTGTCCTAGCCCCAACATTGTATAATATCAATGCGTCGGACTTCCCATAACAGTTGCTGATCGGTACATGTATGCAGACGACATTGCTATGACTATTGCTGTCCCTACATTCAAGCAGGTAGAAGAAATCCTTTCTCATGATATGAATATTGTGCAAAATTTCCTAAAACGGTAGAGGTTAAAACTGTCAAAAAACAAAGCTGTTTCATCTGCCTTCCATATCCGTAACCACCAAGTTAACAAGCAACTAAAAATTTGCTCGGATCAACAACAAACCATCAAACATGAGCCTACTCCAAAATATCTTGGAATCAATCTGGATCGCAGCCTAACATTCAAACGTCACGCCGAACAACTGAAGAGCAAAGTATCAGCTAGTGCCAGAGTGTCCCTGGTTAAGCGACTGGCTGGCACAAAATGGGGAGCATCCTACAGAGCTCTTAGAATATCTACTCTAGCCCTGGTATTTGCACCAGCTGAATTTTGCGCACCAGTCTGGTGTCGCAGCTCACACTCGCACAAGGCTGACGTGGTGCTGAATGAAGCCATGCGAACAATTACAGGATGCCTGAAAAATGCCCCAGTAAGTCATCTACCCTTCCTGGCTGGAATCTGTCCTCCAAAACTCTGACGTGACACTTCATGTCTTAGCCTCTAACACCAAAGCTAAACTTGTTGATCATTTATTACATCGCACGCTGTATATGCAACCAACTCCAATTCGTTTAAAATCGAAGCGGCTGCTACGGCCATATGTGGAGCATCTCGAAAGAGAAGGTATTGCTTTGCCACAGGTCCCCTCACCCTTGAAACTATACATTGATGAACTGACACCAAAACCAGATAAATATCAGTGCCCCAGAAAAGCATGGATACAACTAAACCGGCTCCGTGCTGGAGTCGGTCGCTTTAAAGCGAACATGGTAAGGATGGGCCTGGCAGCATCCAACCAATGTGAGTGTGGCTCTGTCCAGACCGCAGAACACACATTGCAAGAATGCCCTATACTGAGAACTCCGTGCAGCATCTCCGATATCAACTGGGAAGATCTACTGGAATATCTCCTGAACATTGATTTTTGACAACTCGCTCTGTATTGTGCATACGAAAGAAGAACAGTTTTTCTGAAATGATCAGGCCACTCCCTTAGCCAGGCTGTAGTGTTTTAATGTGTACAGTGTAGCTTGTTGACGCTTAGTTTTTGCGCAGGAAAACTGAAAGCCTTGTACCGGCCGATCTTCCGATTGCTCAAGAGGTTGCCAACAGCCTGAGGGAGTGGAGTGTGCTGTGGAAGGAAATGTTCAAGGTGCGAAATAACTATAATTTGACATTTAAATTAATCTCTTCATTCGTTCCTTTTTGATAACGAGATAAATCCGCGTCTATTTCACTGTTAACAATATGCATTTTAGCTTCAGTTTTGGGATGCGATCGGATAGGCCTGGACATCGTTTGGTATAGAACTCATACTTTTTTCCGCTGTGCACCATTGCGTGATTTGCAGATGAACCGCAAAGAGGACGTGTTTGAAAATTTGCGGAAGTTAATGCGAGAGCTGATCGAAATGAGGCGGAGGGCAACATCTGGCACACTCCCCGCCGACGAGCTGTCGCGACTTTCTCGTCAGATTTCCGAATCCTTGGATGAAGGGAACAGAATGCTTAATCTTGATTTGAGCATCCGCGATGAAGCAACTTGCACTCCGGCGGATATCCGCTCCCTGTCGGCGGCACAAGTTTTCAAAATGGTATTAATGCGCGAAACAAGTAAAAAATCCACCGGCAGTAATGTGATATTTTAGTGTCCTTTGTTTTTTTATTGTAATAAAAAGCAAGCAAAAAAATGAACCAAAATGGTTTTGTTTCATATATAAATTACCATTCCCAGCATGAAAAGGCTTCCACCGAAATCGACAAACGAGTCGATACGTTGACTGGCGGCAAGGGCATGGCTTCCGGCTCTACGCACGAGAGCAAGAAAACCTACGTTTACAGGTAATCGGCTTCTGGTAAACGCTCCTTGCAATAAGTTCAGCCTTATTCATCAGTGTGCGTTTTTCTGCTTGAGCAGCTTGTACATGATGGTGAAGAACTTCGTGTGTCGCATCGGTGAAGACGCCGATGTGTTCATGTCGTTCTTTGACGGAAAGGACGTCGTTCCTATCAGGTACTTACGTTTGAACTACTGTTCGGTTCTGTTGAACCGTTGCGTCTTTTATTGTTGACTGTTTCTGTTTCAAATTGATGTTATAGACAGTGGCAATTTTTCTGATATTTTTGGGCCGTCAGTGCGCTATCCGTTACCGGTCTTGTACGTGAACAACATAATGTTACACGTTTTAGAAGAAGTGCCAAAAGCTTTGTTTGGTGCTGTTGTGTTTTCTAGCTCTGTAATTTTACGTTTATGCAATGTCTGCTTTCTGTCAATTGTTTCACGAGTTTAAATATGTTTTATTTTGCAGTGAAAACTATTTGGTTCGGTGGGGCAGTCAAGGCCTTCCGAGAAACATTGAAAGACTCAATAACTTGAAAGCCATTTTCACGGTATGTGCTCCGGTCCTTAACGCCACAAAACGTTGTGGTTTGTGTCTGGATGTATTTGTTTCATTTCTGCAAATTGAATCTAAGACCCTGAGACAATCTGGAATTTGTTTGCTATGATGCTGATGTCATGACAACCACAAAATTTTTTGTTGGATTTAAAATCACCGTGTTTCTTGAATAAAACCTTGTGACAAACTTGCTGCAAGTAAGATTTGTTTGGCTCGATGACTAAAGTAGCTCTTAAAAGATAAAATTAGTAATTAGTGTGCTTAAAATGTGCTTTTCAAAATCGAGTATTTCAGAATATTGCAGTGTTGGTACTCCTTGCTGGCTGTTGGTGAAATTTGACATCGCTTCAATGCAAGCAGTGGGTCCCTCATTGGTGTAGTTTGGGAGCGTGGCCAGAAAAAATATCAAGGAAAACAAACATCTCGCTGAATTTTTACCTAATTTGTTTTTTGAACAGGACTTGGGCACCAAAGATTTGGAAAGAGAGAAAATCTACCTCGTTTGCAAGATCGTGCGCATAGGTGAGCGGCAAGATGCTTAGTGGATATAAGGAAGAAAACTTATATGCGGACCGGTCTACTGTATTTCGGCGGACATTTACTTAAAAAACATGGTTCGAAGCAACTGGTCATAGCATGCGATCGTAAATCCACTGTCAACCTCGACCGCTTGTTTCACAAAATCGATTGGGCTTAGTGATCAGATTGCTCACGCCTGAATTAAATTGGTCTTAACCAACGTTGTGCTTATCACCAAACTATTGCCGGATGAAGTAACCTACAAATGGTTCAGGCTCAATCCGGGGTATTGGTTCAGAAATCAAAATCGTCATGATTCGTGCGCGCAACTTCAAGAACTGACCGGAAATACGGTGATCAGCTGTTGTTTTTCACCCAGACATGAATTCTGCGCATAGCAGGGTAAAAGTCGAGATACCGGAGGGCATTTGATGGTCTTTCAAGTTTTGTAATTTTTTGGTTTTTGTTGATTACTAGCATACAAACTGAGCACCCTTTCAACCAATGTTGCTCAGCGTTTGAATGGGTTAAAAAAACTTTTGCTGTATTAAGAGTTAATTTTTGCGGCTGAGCTTTTTTGTCATTCAACTGTCTTTTTTACTCGCCCCTACAACTTCCAATTTAGTTTGTCGCGCAATAGTCGATGTGAGTTGTCTTGAAAATATTACTTTCGGTTTTCATAGAGATGAAATGTATTTTACTACAATGTCTGGCCGGTATTCCGTCTCTGGTTGTCACAGTACAAAAGCATTTCATTAGTCATGGAAATCTTGTCATGGAACTTCAACCGGATAGCGGCATCCTACTAAATGCAAAAAAAAAACTGTTTTAGGGCGAATGGAATTGAAAGACGCTGACAGCAAGAAGGTGACGTTGGGTTTACGACGAGCCTTCGGAGCAGCTGTAATGGATATAACGTCGATTTTGAAGGGCGACACGAAAAGCGACGAAGAAAAGCAACATTTTATTCCCTTCCTGCAGTAAGTTTCTGGAAATATTGGTGAGCGTTAATGCTCACAAGCAACTTTCGCATGTTTTCACGTCCTTTATCTCGAAGAAATGTGAATTGGGACGGAAGATGCGCAAGAAGTGGCGTTGATAAAATGCTGCTGTAATGAAGCAATGCGTAATCTTTCCAAAGTTTCTATCCATTTGGCGGGGTACTTGGACCCATTCTTTCATGTGCGCACGTCGAACCAATGAGCAGATTAGCAAGCGAACTGTTTTGTCAATAATTGTACTGGTCGCAAATGAGTCGAAGCCCATGCGCTATGGCCGTGGATTTCCATGGACGTGGCAGACAGTAGGCCAGTTCACATGGCGCTTAAGTGGCAGGGTCACAAAAGTTCTTTACGGCACACATGCAAAACAGTTTTTGCTGATCCACTGCGTGGCTGAGCAATTGAGTTGAGCTCTTAAAATTCCGACCACGGCACGCTTGTTGCTTGGTTGGTAAGTGTGCTCGGTAAGAAAACCGTGTATGGCTGGCATCTACACCCAGCCGCTGAAAGTAACGCACAGCGGTGTTTTCTACGAAGGGAGCCTGAAGAAAATAAAATAAAAGCAATAGTTATTGTTGTTTCCTGAATGTGCGGTTCAGTAATGGAAGATTTAATGAACGTTTGTTTCCAACTGCTGAGGATTTGTGTTACGCCACTCTACCGTTTGTAGGCTGAGGTCTGATTGGCAGTCAGTAGGATTGGCGCTGCGGACGGTTGCACCTCGTCTGACGTACCGATTGTGTAGTTACCAGTAAAAATACGTATTCTAAAATGTTTTACAAGTTTTTAAGTTTTGACAGCCCTGTTGCCATGGCGCTTCACGAACGGTAGATTATCCCAAAGTCCATGTATCTATGTGCGTTCACGGATCCAACGCGTTCGTTGTGTTTCACTCTACTGACGTAGCTAACTTCCGAATGCGATTGTAAGGCCTTGTGGCATTGTGTGCGGTGCACTGACACACACAGCGAGGGCAGTCGCTCTGTGCTATAGTCATCTCAAGCTCCACTGTTTCGTTGCTCACCGCCGGTTACAAAACCATCCGGCAGAATAGTACTGCTAATCCATTGTACCTGCGATTAATAGCTTTTCGGGCGGGTGACAACTGCGAAATTATCTGTTAGAACTTTGCCTGTACAGAACGAACGTCCCGTATCAAAACTTGCTGAAAAATTGCCTATACTCATCAGTTTTCTGTTCTAAGCCATAATGTCTTGACAATTGCATATGCTATTAGGCCAAGCTGTCCATGCGCTTGGTTTGCTTCGTCCTCCTCAGCACAACCGTCAAGAGAGAAAGTGCGGAAGCACTGCGATGGAATTCTTGCTAGCTCGATTACTCGCTTTGATGTGTATTTGATCAACAAAAAACGTGATGTACCAGCGGACGGCACGCTCATGTGTGTTGATGAGTGACTCAGCTACTCTGCATAATCCCTATGCACGACGCCCCGATGTTGTGACGATCACTAGATATCCTTTTTTGTAGGGTTCTAACTTCAGGAATGTGGGACGCTGCTCCTCTACATCTTGACGCGTTCGTAGTTTCTCCGTAAATTCAGATTTCTAATACGCCTCGCGTACCAACCCCACACGCCGGTATTGCCTGTTTGACAATCCGGCGGTGTTTACCGTAGTCGTATACCAGGAGCTGTGTGCACAATCGCTTTGTGCCTTGTGGTTGCTGCTTTCGGTGCAACTTTCCATTGCTGCGTCAGCAAACTTCAATATGAACGACAGCATCCGTATAGGGCCAGCACTGCCATTACGCGACTTAGATGAGTGCCCAGAAGAAACTGACTCACTGTCTCAATCTTATTTAGCTCATATGATTTAGTTTTGTACATTAAAATGATATCAAGAAGGGCTTTGGGTTTTCGTTGTTACGTGTTGCCGAAACAAAATCGTTAAGATGTTGGTGTAGAGCTAAAAATACAGCTCGTAGCAATTTAGGGTTACCAACCGTTAACTTAATTTTCAGGCAAAACGTTTTATCAGAGATTACGAAAAACATTGTTAAAGCCAAAAATTAAGCAAACGCGTTCGTGCTACAGACCCATGTGTAAAAATTTTCCACTACTGGGTATTTTGCCATGTTTTTGGGGGAGAGGGTGTCATTTTATTAACTGGCAACGTAAAAATGTATTTTAGATAATGTCACACTCTAATCTACCAATGACAACCTTTTAACGCAGCCGCTAGAACAGTAACTTGGCCTTAACCTGTGGAGTCTACTACTCCAGTAATGTTAGGTCATTTTTTGGCCAAGGTCGGAAAAACTTAGTAAAAAGCTGAAAACTGCTGAATGCAATCCTTAAACCATCCTAAACAACACACTAAAAGTCCCCGTGTGTGCTACCTGAGCTTTTTTCTGGCACAACGTAATGATGCCATGAATGTCATGGTAGTTAATGTGTTTCGCACTTGTTCATCATTTAATTGTATTGCAGGCTACATGCAGCTTCATGGGCGAAATTAAGTAGGGGACTCGAGGGACGTGTCCCCCAATTTTTTTAGACGTTGAGATATAATATAGTTCATCAAATCTCGCAGTGTGCAGAAAAGGTGTCCAATCGCTGCTTAGTTCTACCACAGACCTGCGACTTTCGAAAGCCCAATGTGCTTCCGTTTTATATTTTTTTTGTGGGAGCTCTTTATAAAACGTTGTTGTTAGAACCTGACATGGGGCGATTACAGCACAAATGTAGTCGATTACGATTACTTGCCGCCTGCTCGATTACGATTACGAATGAAGAAAATCACAATGTAATCGATTACGATTACTTGCCGCCTGCTCGATTACGATTACGAATAAAGAAAATCACAATGTAATCGATTACGATTACGTTGAAAGTAATCACAATTACAATCGCGATTACATTTGCCTTGAAACATCTTCAGAACGAAAACAAACCCCATTTGCATGGTTTGGTGTAAATATATTTTCAGACAACATACGATATGAATCATCAATGCAATAAACGAAATTACTAATCTGTAGGGATCAAACACCTCAAAACAAATTACAACAATTGTTTAATGAGATGTTCTTGCAGTCAAAAAACCAGTGGCGTAACTAGAGGTTTGAGCTAGAGGGGAAACTTAGCTGAAAGAGGCCAACTGCCCTCTGTAGGTGACCTACAAGTCACCACTCGGAAAAAAAAAAACTTGAGAAATAATGGTGAATCCGGGTGTGGATGGCTATACTAAAACCCCAAATCAACGGAAAATCTCCGAAAAACGCAAAAAGATGACAACCTACTGAAACTAAAAGAATACTAAAACCGAAATACAAGCTAAGTGGAGGTCTGGTTTTATATTTATCTGGCCAGGGGAGTCATATCGCCCCTCATCCCTCTCTTTAGTTACTCAACTGCAACAAACACTTTAAATATTAATTAAACAAAAATGATCAATGTTTAAAATCTTCGTTACAGTTGATAAACATCAAGGCTTCAAATCTTTAGCAGTCAAACAACGCCTATCAGGCTTGAACATTCGTCGAGTAACGCTGAAAATGCGTTTGTTAATAATTTCAGAATTGTTGACTATTTCTTCCAAGTGCTGGTTGCGATCGTCTGCAAGAAGGCAGCATAGCACTGTGCAGCTTTTCGTTTGAAATGAAATGAACAGTGACGCCAGTATAGCTGCGCATCTGTCCATTGGACCAAAGGACAATGGTCAACAAAACCTCACTCGTTTCGTTTAGTTTTTTTTAGCAGTATCTGGTGGATCACGGATGACAGGCTAGTTGTCTGTGTTGTGAAAAAAGTACTTTCGACTAGGATTAAACTACTTTATTCCTCTGAAAAAAAATCTATTTACTGCATATAAATTACTGTACTAATTAAATATATAGCCTATCCAGCACTTACATTCATAGGTTCACTCTGAATACATATAAATAAAACCAACACCTCTCCTCGTAATGTCGCGCTATGCTGTTGCCGAAGTGTCAACCCGTCTTTAAGTAAAGCTCTTCTTTTTATTGCTATGTCTCACTAGACACGCTACGTTACATCTGGCGGGCAACAAGCAGGGTAGCTGCAACAAAGCGAGAATTCGCTACAAACGCTGTGCTTGCCGCTGGACTATCTGGATTTAACGCTAACAGATGGGGAAATAGCCTCCCCTGAAATATAACCATAAGAAACGATGATAAAGGAGGAAACCCAGCCAACACAACTGCGGTTCAGAGTACAGTGATGTAGGGTGAAGATATCCAAGTTTAATCGCGAACGTAATCGTCGATTACGATTAAATTGGCAATGTAATCGATGAAGATTACATTTCATTTTTGGTCAATTCAATCGATTACGATTACTCAAAAAACTGTAATCGATTACGATTGACGATAACGATTACCCCATGTCTGGTTAGAACTTTGTTCAGTTACCCAAATGTAGTTATATGCAAGTAACAGAATTTATAGACAGTGTGCGTTAGTTTCGTATGAAAACAACGCCTGCTGTTTGCGATTCGACCGAGGAATTTCGTGTTGGTAGCAATTGGTTTGTTTGTTTCCCAGAGTGGCCAACGAAGCCGAAAATCTGGACCAATGCGTGCAGAGGGTGATCAGCAGCAGAGGCGATATCAATCACAAAGGCCAAGGTGAGCGTGCGATTGGAATGGCTTATAGTTGAGTACAAATCGTTTAAGGCAGGGGTTCTCAACCTTTCGAGGCATGTGGCCCAATTAATAAACAAACAGAGGGTCCGTGACCCACCGACTATACATCTTCTCCAATGCGGCAACTGTTGCATATGTACAGAAGTGAAATAATAACAAGTAAAAACAGCTTTTAATAACACAATGTGCGCTTCAATCAATGCGAAGAATCAGCCAGTATGTTGTTAGAAGGCATAGACATTCGAAGTTCAGTAAATGATAGTGCACGGATCAGGTCATCTTCCGCATTAAGCCTGCTGCTAGTTTCATTTTCATGACAAGACCCACCTGTCTGCCTCAAAATGCCTTAAGTAACTGTATGTTGTGCACAGCATGGTAGGCTACGTGGAAATTTACATGTCGCAGTAGTTTATAATGCAGAATGACGAAATAGCATATTATTATGACGTTTCTAGCTGAAGAGCTACCTATGTTTTCGTCAAAAGGTTCAACTTACAAAACGTAGTCAATTTGAATAATACCAGGCCGTAACCCGAAAAATGTTTCCATGGCTCACAGGTGAGAAACCCTGGTTTAATGATGTGCAGGTGTAGAATACGGACGTTTCACTCGCGTTATGCTATAGAACAGTGGTTCTTAACCTGGGTTCGATCGAACCCCTAGGCTTCGACGGAGCCATTTCAGGGGTTCGACGACGGTCATCTGATTTTAGTAAATCCATTTTTTTCTTTCTGTTATATTGGGTTAAAACGAGGTTCGGCAAAAGTTTGAAAAACTACGTAAGGGTTCGGCGTGTTTGTAAAGGTTAAGAACCATTGCTATTGAAGTACTACTACCGTTAAGGCACTGTTGACTTTTTACGAGAATAGTTTTTTTTATTATTTGTATCATTAATAGGACCTTCAATTTGTTCCAGGCTTGTGGGTGTCGTTGAAGCTGCTGCACGGCGATCTGAAAACAATCCGACACGACTTCCCTCATTTGGTCGATCGAGACACGGCTGTTGTGCGGAAGATGGGATTTCCGGAGATTATAATGCCGGGCGACGTGCGCAACGATCTTTACGTCACAATTGAACGGGTCGGTTGCCGAATCGTAGCGGTGTATTGCATATGAGTTTGAAACGCGCAATCCATTCACGGTCGAGCCTAGAGATGGAGCTGAAATCGATTTTATTGTTTTAAGTGAAAAAGGACTACTGCTCCTCGAATCCTTGGGACTTTTTCATTAACCTTACGTTTGCAGTGTTTGGGCCAGTGTGCCTGCTTGCCTGCGTCCAAACGTTTTGTGGAGTTTGTTGTGTTTGTGGCCGTGTGCATCGTTTCAAGCGTTGTCTTATTCTGCTGTTCAGGGCTGCTTGGTTATAGGAATGCTTTTGTTAACTTCGTCTTCCGCCTTGCCTGTCAGCTTGATAGTCAGCGTTCAAAAACTTCCGAAGCGTGATGAACTGTAACTCAAAGTTTTGTCTGAGTTCTGCCACACTTACGCGCATGTTCTGATATAAGGAACGATGCGTGGTTAGTTTCCTGTGTCTTAGACAGCATGCCCTACAATTTTCCCCTCTGCTTAACGTCGGAAAAGCTTATCAAAGCCCATCTTTTGCATTTAAAAGGGTGAGTTTGAACGTGGAAGCAAGACAGCCCACAAGAACGTGGAGGTGACCATGAGCGTTTGCAATGACCAGGGCACAGTAATACCGGTATGTGAGCCTGGCAGCCGTTGACAATCGTGTGCTACGCTCAGCTACTTATCGAGCTTATTTGCTGTTCTTTTACAAATCCGTTTTTCTGTTGTCACGGTGTTGAAATAAAAGAATCATCGGCACTTTTTTTCGTTTTTGTACATTTACCGTTTCCATTTTTCATTCGTCTGCCATTGACCATGTGTGTCATTGCCACGTCCATCCTATTTGGAAGAAGTTCATCCCCTTCCCATTCCATTTCGGCATAATAAGTGAGAAGTTCTATTCTTCTGGACCAGTAGTTTTCAACCATCGTTCTGAGAGCCGCGTACGGCTCCCAAGCACCCTTACTGCGGCCCTCAGCAGTCTTTCAATAAAACCTCTGATATTTTGTGTAACGGACTTCGTTCTGCAATAAAACAAAACGTGCCAATTGACCTGCGTTAAAATTTCTTTAGTGCGGCTCTCTGACAAAGCCGCAAGTCTGGATTTGGACCCCTTCAGCGAAAAGGTTGAAGACCACTGACCTAGGACGAAAGATGCACTATCTCTAAAATCTGTCTGCGCGAACTCGACAGTGAGATGAACAGCGCATGGGTCTCCTGGCTTTTTTTTAATTCCAAAACTTTTCTTTCCAGATCGTCGTAAGCTTAGGATCCGGCGAAGACTTCGAGAGCCAATACCGCTCGCACATCTATTATCAGAACAAGGCGCCCAAGTGGATGGAAGTTGTGAAGGTGGGCAGTTTTGCCTTGTACTCGCTGAAAAGCACCGCCTCGCATTTGTCGCAGTGGCTGAGGCCGCGCGACGGTTGCGAAAGCGTTTATTTGCACATAAATAACTTGGCGTTAATCGCCACCGTAAAAGTCGCTCGCCTTCGCTGGTCACGAAGCAGGTTTATCTCGCTTGTGCGATGAAACATTGTGAAACGAAACTAAGCGTCTGGTTCCCGATCAAACAGCAAAGCTTCGCCAACTCGGTTTGCTTGTTTCGCGAACCTCACACCCAGTAGCTTTCGTTCCGTTGCCTAGCTACGTTTTGATGCAAAACTAGACACTGACGACATTCACAAGGTTCTTACTGTGAGCGCAGTTAGCCGATTGCAAAAAATCATCAGTGGTGAGTCACTGACAAACCTTTACATGTCGCGTGTTGTGCTTGGCTCTTAGTGTGCCAAGGCCCTTTTGCGTCAACGCAGGCTCGCCTGTTTTGATTCGGTAGGTCAGGGAAACATTTCTTCATTGTGCATTGTTGCCAGTCTGTCTGTTATGTCGTTTTTCTGCGTGGCCAGGCTGTCGTTCCTATCGAAGACTTCTACAACGCCCACCTGCGCTTCACCTTCCGTCATCGATCGACGCAAGAGAACAAAGACAAGAACGAAAGAGACTTCGGCCTCGCCTACGTCCGTCTCATGAGAAGCGAAGGCACAACTTTGCGAGATGGAGGCCACAGCCTCTTGGTTTACAAAGTAAGCTCCTCAATGCTTTTGATAACGCGAATGTGACTCTGTGCAAGCGCGCTTGTGCGCAGTGGCGAAAAGCTCTGCAAGGATGTTTTGCTAAGATAGCCAAATTCCTGCAAAAATGTGTGTCAAACGTACTTAAAATGAAATATAACTCTAATCCCTTTACTTGCTGTCTCGATTGCATTGTTAGTGCTCCGTGGCCAATGTATAATAAGATATGTTGCTTTTTTGACGTATTGCCATGCCTGAGGACTTCGAGGATGTAACTTTGACTGTAATCTGCCTAGTAACGCTGCATTCATTCCTATTTTAAACCGCCCAGAGGAAGTAAAGTTTTGGAAAAGTTTGCCAAACGGAAGTGTGTACATGGCACAAGCACCATGCAATTGCAGCACCCAATGCGGGTTGGATGTTATGGTGTGGATGTATGAGAAAGACTGCAGATACAGATCAGTGCAACCAGGCAAGTGTTGCGCTGGGGGCGTTTGTTAAAGTCGCGCAGAAAATCGAAAGAGCAAATATTCTTGTGTGTGCTCGGTCATAAAACACAAAAATAAGCCCCGCCAGCCAAAAAACACACGTCGAGTTTTTATGGTTTTGTTAACTTGGAGTGGGTCATCGACCCCAGGAAATGACGGTACGCGTGCTTTTATTTAAAAAATAACAATCTCCTTGTGTTCAGATCGAGTCGCGCCGCCTCGACGCGTCCGACGCCAAGAGATACCTCACGTTGCCTTCAACACGCGAAGAGTTGGACCTGTTGGCGACCAGTGGAAAGGGGAAAGGGGGCACGTCCCCAGGCGGCGGCCGCTCCATGAACCCCCGCGCCGAAGGATTCACCCTCAGCCGTGACTCGTTTGTCATTTCAACGCTAGTGTGTTCCACCAAGCTCACGCAAAACGGTACGTCCTGCTCTAGATATTTACTTGTTCATAGTACGCCTTCATTTTTTACCCTGGCCATTTTGTGAATTTCCTTCGGTGATGACGATTTTTTCTTATTGAAGAAAAGCGATCACTCCCACACCCGAACCGTAAAGCTTCAATGTATCGGCGTTCGCGTGTGAAGCGTAACGGGAGTTATGAATACTCAGCAACTTACGCGAGCAAGCGCCTGGCTGAAATTTTAACTGTTCAGAACACTTTGTTTACAAATATTGAATTGTTCGTAAACAGTCACCTGCGGCTTCAGCAAGAAGTTTTTGTTGCTCACATTCTTATTATTGCGCGACCACTTTGCGCCTCGCGGTACAAGTGAACGATCGGCGGTAGCGACGTAGTGAAAAGCGCACGAGGCCAGCTCGTTTTGTTCGGAACGTTTATTTATTTGTAATGATGCGTTCGCCCGCTGACGGAAGAAACATTCTATTTGCAGTCGATCTTCTTGGCTTGTTAAAATGGAGACAGCAGCCCAATCAGCTGAAGAAGACCCTCGCCTTTATGATGAAGGTCGATGGGGAGGAGGTTGTCAAGGTAACTCATTGTTTGTGTCGGGTTCAAGAATGTTATTTCAGGATCGATATCTTTGGTCGGCCGACAAAGCGTTCGGACAGTGTGAGCTTTCACAAGTTTTGCCGGTTTTCTGCTTTTCCCCTGCAGCAGTGCATCTGTGTATCAGTAAGCATGGCATGTAAGAAACACTTGTTGCGCGCAGTTCCTGCAAGACACCTTGGACGCCTTGTTCAACATCATGATGGAAAATCCCGACAAAGGCTCCTACGACTCGATGGTTTTCGACGCCCTGGTAAGTGTCGCTGGCGACCTGTTGCGTTTAAAGGATGACCTTTTGGCCGTCCACGGATTCTCCCTTTGTCTGCTGTCCTGCTTGTGAGAAGTAGTTGGTGGGAACATTCCTAAATAATTCGCATCAGCAGACGGAGTGCTTGTTGTTTTTTATTTTGTTGCTGTTGCAAAGTAGTTATGGGCGTGAGATGTTCGTTGTGGCGAAATCACAATCACAGTGGTTTCTGACATTGCAGGCAAACGGTTCTCCTGAAATAAAAATGAAGCGGCGATATTTTCGTCACTGCCAAGCAGCGTGCGATCAAACTTGTGCAAACGGCTGTGTTGCGGTGTCGCAGTTTGGTGTTGCAGTGTCGCAGTTTGGTGTGTTTTGTTGCAGGTTTACATCATTTCACTGATTTCCGAAAACAAGTTCAGCCACTTCCGAGCGGTGCTGGACAGCTACATTCTCGACCACTTCAGTGCGACACTTGCTTACGAGTATGCTGTTTGTTTTCGCTTTGAAACCAAGCGATGTGTTACCAGGAATACGCCTATTGAGGACAGTGGAAGCTTATAAAAAACAAAAAAATCGTTACCAATTACGCTTGTTTTTGTTCAGCAAAAATGTTGACCTCAAAAAAATAACAAAAATTATAGAAAACTATTATTTATTTTTTAATTTTCTGGGTGTGCGAATAGCTGCATTAAGCTTCTTTCCAGTCGAACTTGACAAACCATGAAATTAGCTTATGATATTGTTATGAAAAGACACATCTGCCCCCGTCATGCCCTCGTTTTGAAAGAGCAGAGGGCAAGTCCCTTATCATGCCCCCATTCTCCGGCGTCCCTGGCAATGTCCACATCCCAGTCGATATGTTGATGACCCGCCGATCATGAGCAGCTGGTAAAAAAATTCATGTCCCTGCTGAAACGAGGGCGAGGGTTCGTGCTCATGTAGCTGAAGATTTTAAAGCAAAACCTGGCACGCTCCAAAGCGACCAGCACCCTGGTTCTTTCGGGGAGTTGGATCGGTGTGCTGCAACAAACCAAACTGAAAAAAGTCACGTAGAACACCGAAGGCAGTAAACAGTAAAAGGATTTCCCGTAGGTCTGTATTGAAGACATATGAGCGATCTGATCGAGCGAAGCAGTTGACGTTTTTGCTGACTCCGTTTATTCGGTCGCAGTCATTTCGTATTTGCCTGACGTCAACGTCGGCGATGTCACACTTAAAGTGATTGTTTGTTCATAGAAAGCTGACGAAAGTTTTGGTGTCTCATCTGAACGAAGCCGAAGAAGCGAAAAACCGAGACGCCGCCGACCGAGACACGCTCATGAAAACGCTCAAGTCACTGGAGTACGTGTTCAAGTTCATCGTCCGCTCGAGGATACTTTTCCTTCAGTAAGTTTATCGACGTCCAAATGAAGAAATGGTTCTTGTTTTGCGACGGTTGACACTCGGGCACTTATCGCAAAACTTCAAACGTGAGTTGACGCCAGTTGCTGTCTGCGCTCGACTTAGCACATTGAAAATATAAGTATGAAAGTTTCGGTTTCACTGGCGTTCGAGACGTTACTTTCGTTTCTGTTCATCAGCAAGTATTCCCCGTCTTGAACAAACCCCACATTTCACTGGTCACGTCGCGTCGCGTTTATTGCTATCGCACCAGCGTCAGCCAAGCACACAACAGCTTCATCTTACGATCTCACGCGACTTTCAGATTCGACGACAAAGGCCGGCAGTCTTTCGAGGAAGGCATCTCCAGCGTGTTCCAAGCGATCAACAGAATGATGAAGATCACGGATGGCAACATGATCACGCTGCAGGTTGGACAGCAGTTGATACGGCTTTTCAGTTCGAGCGATCCCATCCAAACCCTTTGAATGTAATTTTCGTGGTCTTTGCAGGTCGTTTACCAGCTCTAATGTTTGCTCACGAGATCGCGTAACTTCGGGCAGCTTTGTTCAGTTTTTGGCGAGAACAAATGGGCGCGCGAGCGAGACCCCAAAATCACGTGACGAGTTGTCTCGGTCCATTGGCGAATTAGTTGTGTGTTCGCATTCAATTCAGCGCATAATTTGCTCTTTGCTGTCGCGCAGGCCACCGCGCTGAAGTACGTGCCGTCGGTGATAAAAGATGTCATTACTGTTTTTTCACCAAAGCGTCTCAGGTGAGTAAAAATTCAAATAAAAACAGCATTTTTCCCTAAAAGCGACCAGTCTTTCGCTCATTCGTGTCTTGTTGACTTCATCCGCAAATGCAGTTGCGGTAAAAGAAAGAATTTCGTCTTGTCTCGTTTTGTGTTCCCCCCTGTCATATTGTTTTTGGCGATCTCCTACGGGACACCCACTTTGCTCAATGAAGACCTTTCTGTTTAGAGTCCCTTATGTTTTCACCTTGTGTTTAGCATTTCTTAGTCAAAGGCGTATCACTTTGCAAATGTTGGTACTTCTCAGGGTCAAACTTTACCACTTCGTTGCAGCATCACTTGCACGCCGCATAACCGAGCTGCACAGAGGACGCTGCGCACTGGTTGCTACTTTATTTCTTTAATGAGTTCAGTTCTTGCCAAGTCGTTTCCCATCAAAACGTTTGGCTCACGCCCTAATCCTTTCCCTGCAATCTAAAAATGAAGATTCAGAGGCTTGTGTCTGTGATAGACTTTACTATAAGTGATGAAAATTTCCTGGAAGCTAAAGTTTCAAACTGAGTTTTCCGAACCCAACCGGTACCACCCGTGTTTTTGCAAAAGCTGCCAAGTCGGCGGTCTGTGTTACATTGCTGAGTGCTGCCGAGGGCAAAAAGTTGCTGCTGGATTGGTTCAGTTCGCACAACACACCAGACCGATTCAGCGTCTCAGCCTCGCACTTACTATGAACGTAGCAATAATAGCGAAGCCACAGCAGTGACCACACATCAAGCGA
>JGI24158J21664_10002711_pt1 | contig 21749 bp, 15 predicted proteins | sample Ectturendosymbi3_FD_21664 | JGI IMG/M metagenome (IMG submission 21664)
CACAGGCCTGAAGATAGAAGCATCTAAATTACCTGAAGTGTCCATGTTCAGCAGGTTTAGGAAGCACTTTGAAAGCTTACCTTATACCCACAAAGAAACACTCACATTCCTTGATAACTCATATTTTTATAAAACAACGCCCTTGTACAGGAATGGGCTAGTTAAGCACTTCATCTTGCATCAGCCACAACCACAACATTGCATCAACGTGATAATTACAAAGAGTTTTTAGAACTGAGCACGGTAGGCTGTATTTGGATGGATTTGACAGTACATGCCAGTCTTCTGCACATGTTACTACAATTATTTATATGTCATTAAATGGGGTACAACGATCAGGGCAGGACAACTGGGCACATCAAGTTAGATACAAATATCAAGCAAGATGCAAACTAAAAGATGTTATTAGGTTTTTTTATGGCGTAAAAACTTGAGAATGTGACAATTTTTTAGAAAATATGACCTTTTATGACCAAACAAAAATATGAATGAGCTAGAACATACAACTACTGTACAAAGAAGAATTACCACTGAATATAGTCATAAGAGATGGTAGCCCTGTGGTTTATTAAGGCCCCACTAAAACAAACGGCTCAAACGATGAGCAAAACATATAGTTTGGTTTGAAGCAAATTGAAAACATGCATGGACATTGGTTTATTTCTTTGGGGCAGCAAGAACATGCATTTTTAGGCAGTGCATTACGTTTCATACAAATAACTTGGTAATTGGTTCACCTACATCTTTGTCAACATTCGCAGCATCCCCAAGTAGGTTGAATGTGCAGGATGCAGCTAAGACCTCGTGATATAGTAGTTTCATCTAATATTTTCAGATTGTTTTAATGGTTTCCTTATTGAATTAGGTTGAAAATATCCAAAATATGACTTTTTGCATGACCTAACATCAGGGTTTTTTTTAAGGAAAATGTTAGGTACCCAGTATGGACCTGTAGGGACCCGAGTTCTCCGATTTTAGGGACCCGATTTTCTCTTGTTCTAGAGACCCGATGACAATTTCCGCTGATCCTAGGGAAATGGGTCCCTAAAACACCTTAAAAAACCTGCCCGAGATGTTAATGTTAGAGGTAAGGGGTTAATTGAGAAATATTCGGAAAATCGTTGAAGTTGATACTTTTCCACGTTTTGTCATTTCATTACATTACTTCTATAATGAACTGCACGCACTTGTCTAGTCATAAAATACTGTATTAGTAGCATTTTTGCAAAATATTAATCTTGATATGTTTCAATTAGTTTTAAAAGTTGTGTGGATTGCATAAGTATGTGTGAACAATCTGTAGCAACATTTCTCGCTTTTCAAACGAACATTTTCTTTTTTGGATTTATTATGTTGAATGTCTATTTTTCAATCTCAGTGTGGATCCGGTACATATCAATTAAAATTTATAAAACTTTTAAAAATTTATTTTCTCGAGGTAGAACATTTTTAGGGTATAGGTAAGAGAATATAAAGAAATTTTCAAAATCATGGGGAATCTGATGCATCGTTTACTGAGTGAACAGCATTGTTGCGGAATCGCAATTATTTGCAGTTTTTTGGGTGGAGTTAGAGTCGGATACTTATAAACAATATATAGGTGTCAGAGTCGGAGTCGTTTTTTTTTTATCTGACTCCGAACCCGGGAGCCCAGTTGAATTATTTTTACATCGCACTTCTAATTTAGCAATACTAACTTGTGCCTGTTGAAATGGTACAATTTCTTTTGAAACTTTTACTGAAACAGATAATTATTGCTATGCCACGATTTCCATTGATTGTTAGTTGTTACAAAATTGTTGACAACCAATCTTTATTCATTTTATGTTGAGGAGGAGTCAGGAGTTGGAGTTGGTGTCGGAGTCGGAAATTTTGGAAAGGTTGATGTCGGATAATTTTGGAAGCTAGGCGTCGGAGTTTTAGACGGAGTCGGACATTTTACCTCCGACTCCGCAACCATACTAAAAGGCAGGCTAGGCAAAATTGTAACTTCGTGCACAAGCAGTATAGGCATCTTGATTCTATGCGATACGGGATACGGAAAGACAATCTGGGCCAGCCATAATATTTTGTCAAAACAATTATTGCACAAAATGCCCTGATCAAGTGCACGTCTGATCACTGGACCTCTGCTTCTATTAGATGGTTAGATGGACTAACCTCATGTTCAGCACTCCAAGGACTGAAAGCTGAGTCTTTGCGATCAAATGCGTTTAATACTTCACAAAAGTATAAAAATGATCAATCGATGTTATTCTGGATCACAGCGGCAAACACTCATGTCATGTGCTACTCGTTTTCATTATCGAACTGCGATAATATTGTGGTAACGCAATTGAGGAATCAAGTTGAAAAAATATATTTACAGACAGAACTCTGATTGATTAAAAGCCACTGATTTTTAGTGTTTGAACATGTCCACGAGTCTGTAAAGCCTATGATCCATTTCAATTACAAATTGACGATTACGCCACTTCTAGCCATGAAAATGTAGGTATAGAAAGAATTAACGTTGTTTCTTACTTGGTTGTTGCTTCTTATTGGTAAATTCTTTAATCGGCTGATTGTAATTTTCTATAAAAATGGTTAATATATTAAAATTTAAATGAGTACCGTAAACACATGCATACGATTTACTTCAACCGGTGGCAAGTCGTTCTCTCTCACCAGGCCAATCGAAGTTTTTGACCATGAAGAGGCTTAGAAAGTCAGTAAGGAAAATTGGAAAGGATACCCTGACTCCACTAACTTATCTATGCTTCCATCTGGAGATGTTACGTGATTGCTGTAATGAACTAAGTTAGTGCAACTGAAAACTCAGGAAGAATTGATCATAAATAATCAAAATCCTCGCGTAGAGCAGTTACCACAAAAGATATTTAAATTCTGCTTTTTGTGTTTCACGACCTTCGAGGCTTCTCTCGTGTTTCCTCGTTTCTTTTTTAACATTGGCTTAAAAGAAATCATCGAGTGTGAATTTAATTTTGAGACTATTCATTATTTTTGCTAAAATACAAGAATTGTATCAAATCAATATCGAATGGAAAGTTTTTGCAGCAAAACAAAATGTTGTTGAAAACTGAAAACATTGCAATGTAGAGTTTATCCGAAATTTTTTTGCTTTCTGATCCAAAAGTGTTGATATACTGGTGTGGTTATATTCCAGGAGCCAACTATTCCCCTAAATATTCCGACTAGATCAAAACAATTCATTGCCTGTAACGTGCAATTCTTTTAGTCCTCAAAGCATATTTAAGCATTCTGCTAAATGACAAAACATGTTCGGTGGCTTGATGATGTGTCAAAGTGTTAGTATGCGATGGTACAGCAAGATTCAACAGGGCATGAGGTTGCTTAGCAGTGTGTTGTATTCGAAAAAAATTGAGTGGCCGACATGGAGGAACAGAGTAATACTTGACGGTGAACCTATACAAGCTCTTGACTGCGGTTCTCGATCTGTGACTCAAAGCTTCCCTCTTGTAGCGTCAAACCCTGTTTGTCACAGAGTAGTAGTTCTCAACATATGTCTATATGTCCGATACATGATTAACTTTGCCTTTAAAAATACATGTCTATGCTTTGAACAAATCATATTATAACTTTCCAATTACGAAGGATTCGGTGAATGCTCAGATGAAATGTGGGTGGTTCAATCCATCAATCAACATTTGAGAACCACAGCCATAGAGAGTGATTGGTGAGGAGAACATTTCTATTTACTTTAATTTAAGTCTACTTGTGATTGTAACGCAGTATGGTACAAATAAAGTATCGAAAACCAATTTCAGTAGCAGTAATGAAAATCATTTTCAGATCATTCTTGTTCCGACGCAACAATCCGCGTTTGTTCTAGCCTTGGACTAGGCCCGTAGCCAGGTTTTAAGGTTTGGGGGGGCATTATACATTTTTAGGGGGGAGATATTTTTGTTTTTCTTATATGTTTGAAACAATACTTTCTGGACACAAATAAAATTTTTGGTGGCACTGACACGGAAAGCCTGCCCGTGGCTACGGGCCTGCCTTTAGACAGAGGAAGTTTCGACTAATTGCTATAATCTGGTATTAACACAAGTTTCATAAGGAAGAACATTTGCTTTTTCGAAGAAAAATACAGTTGCCGCATAAAAACTTTGTTGCATTAGGGAACGAAAACTTTCTTCAAAAAAACAGCAGCCTTAAGATTCTAACGGGGAGAATTTCATCCATTGCAGGAATCAACCTAAAAATTGTTCAATGAACCAATAATTATCCTAGGTGGAACTATTGCTTGAGCACGCGCCACTGAAGCAGGTAGGCTGAAGACTTCAGCAAGGATACTTGTGGCCTGCCCGTCTCGTGCGTGGTTTTAAGGGATGGGCACAAGGAAATGGTTCTCGTGCCGCCAATTTGTCATTCGCTACAGCCCCTTTCACAAGCAAGTGGAGATGAGGGCCACTGACCACTCCTGACACACCAATGGGGGTACAAAGCGAAAGTGATCAAAATGAACTTGAACGGAAGATTCATACAGTTTTGTGCATTTATTTACAAGATATAAAAGCGTGTCAGTGTACTAAAGAGTTGTTCTTCAGAGAGACAAAATGCAAATATGCTGTATCGCTATAAACGTTGCACGAACCTGAATATCATTTTCATAAAATTTAGCATAAAAAGAAGTTACGCAATAACACAAGCAGTAGTGCCAAGCAAGGTTGACACAAATTTAGCAAAAATATTTTTAGCAGATAATTCGTTTCATTCGATGTTAGGCTCAGAAACCATCACTTTGTCCTTCGCTGGAAGAACAACGGTTGTAGTGTGAGTTTGATGTAGACCAAATAAATCCTAGGTATAAAGAAGTTTCCCGATTGCCAACACCAAGAACACCATCATTCTGTATCAGACAAGTCAATGTTCACATTTTAGCAGTTTTAGCAAAGTTCTCACTTATATCAGCGAACAAGTATAGGCCAAGGTCTTTGAAGTCATGTCATGCAAAAACTTCTTTTATAAACCTTTTCTTCGTCTTAGACCATAGCTAAACTTTCAACATTTACATTTTTCTCTTAAATATTTTGCAAAATATCATAGAAACAATCCAATTCTGAATCATGATTTTCCATAAAGAATTTCAAACCACATGTTCGCACCTGGTCTTAATTGAATTTTTCCTATTGAAAGTGATCCTTGTTGATACACATCAGCCTCTATTTACAAGCAGAGGGAACTGAACTGACAAGCTGGCAAATTCCACAGAACACAAGATGAGCTCCACTTTTGCAAATAAAGCGAAAAACAACAAGAGAATCAAGAAATGCAACAAAAACACTTTTTAGACAAGCTGCAAAAGTTTTACAGCAAATTAAGCAAATAACTTTTCGACTTATGCCAGTTGGGACAACAACATGAGGTCGTTTGCTATCGGACACGATCAATATACTTAAGCAATTTAAGGAGGGGGTTTGAGAATGATTTCAGGAAAAGTTACAAACGTTTCCCAAAGTGCAAAGCATAAAACCGCTTCCTTTCAAAAAACAGAAAGGAGAGAAATATTGATATGTTTGGCTTAAGTGGCAGTTTGAAGTTTAAAGGAAAAAACAAAGTGAAGATGATGAGGAATAAAGCTGAGCTTCAACATCGTGATGCTATGACAGAAAGAAGGAATACTTGGAGCAGTAGCCGTGGCAACGTTTGCACAGTCGACGAAGTAGTGACTGACGAGCTGAAAAACACAAAAAGACAACACGGTTTAATCGCTTTGCACAGGGAAACATAAATATTACCTGTGTTTCTTCTATGCAGCTAAGAAAAATATATGTATATCTTACCGTAATCTAAAGCAAAAGGTAATTGCAGAAGAAGCTAGTTGTTAAAGGATTCTTAACTTTAGGCAGGCTCTTAGAATAATATTGTTCAGAGCAGATAGTGACAAAAAATCAGGTGAATTGGAACAGATCATGTAAATACTTCTATTGTAGGATTACTAGTAAAATGTTTTAGGGGCTCTCTGTACTTTGTTCACTGTTTCGGTTTTAATTGCAAGTTGCAGAAGAGTGAGTCGATGAAACTGTACAGCAGATGCGTGATGAATTCATTTGTTGTTTTCAACATTGTTTGCGTATTTTGCGGTAATCGCGTGTTCAGTACATAGAAGAGAATGCAGTTTTTCATTTTAAACCACATTCCTTTTCAAGGTGCTCGTGAAAGATGCAGGGATATTGATTTCAGCTTATACATGCTACTGGTGAAACAAACTCAGGTTGAATGTCTACAGAATCAGATTTGCGTGCTTAACACATTCAGCAGTCGGTTTAACAATCTCACAGCACTGTGGAATGAATTCATGCTTTGAAATCTCGTTGCCTTTAAAAAGTTCAATAGGTTCATGCAAGGCGTGCTCGGGCATTGGTTCTTGGGTCAATATTTTCACAAATATATGAGGCACTCAATGTCTTTCTCACTTTTTCATGTACTTAGGCAAGTCGAGTCCAGCATCGAGTTGATTACTGACTGGGCAGCAAACCCGTGAAGGCGAAAGTTTTTTGATAAAGCGTTGTTTAAACAAATATGTAGATATTACAAGGTCAAATTTCGATCTCTGAAATCTCCGCATAAAGTAAATTTGCAAAGGCCGTGGAGTGGACTTAAAATCGTATTGTGATGAGGTTTATCTGATTTTCTGCGCTACAAGGCTAAATTGCATTCGTTCTCTTTGTGCGTTCAGCTGAATAATACTGTGAGCAAAAAGCCCTCCGCGCCAACGCCCCGCATTAACATTGAAAAGTGCATTGGAAATCTCTTGCCTGGTCATGACAACGTGGAAGTATGCGAGCCCAGGACGCACTTTACTATGAGAACTGATTTCAACTCCCATTCACCTGGGAATAGTGTACACTTCAGGTTTGCTCAAAGTAGATCAGCGGGATAAAAATGCGATAAGATGGTTTACAGCAGAAACAAAGGGAGGAGAACGTCATTTTGAGAGGATTGTTTTGAGAGGATTCCGGTATTCTGGGCGGAACCCAGCGTGTTTGCATAACATTTGCACTGCCAACAACAAGCGCAAACGTCGGCGGAAAAAACGTGATCTTTGCCTGTCTGAGATGCTAACATGAAGAATGGTGAATGCGGAAATATTTGTGCAGAAATATTTAACAAACGATTTCGATTATGAGCATGCTCCTTTATGACGACTTTCATTTTAAATAGTAATACCTCGGTTTGTCTGCGCACGCCATGGATTCTGATTTTGTTCTTAACTTTTCTAGCATTTGATTAAGGTATTGCGTTTTTAGCGGTTTATTTTTGGTTGTGTCCTTTTGCATTTACCCCACAACCTTGTTCCTGCAGTGGCTTTTCATTTACATCTTTTCTCTGCTTGGCAGGTGCAGTTGTGGAACCGACACGGCTTCAAAAAGACTGCTAGAGAATTTGAAAGATAATAACAATAATTTTGCACTTTCTGTACGCGTCATTTTCCGTTAGTTTGGAGCTATTTGAAAGAGGTTATAACAAAAAAAAAACATTTTCAAAAGCAATATTTAAAAAAATACGAGAACTAAATGTTGAGCTTCATCCCCGGGGTAGGAGAAATTTTCGACATTCACGGTTAGAGGAGAAGTTCATTCTGAAACGGTGAAGCAAGGACGTCGTAAGCGATTGTGGGCGCTGTCTCTCGTGAAGCCAAGAAGCCAAGACGATTCATACGTGCACTTGAAATCAAAGGCTTGGCCGCGACACCACCGACCTCCATCGTATCTCACGGTTCAACATATTAACCTCCCAGTTGCGTTTGTGAGACGGTACTATTGCGTAAACCTCTAATTAAAAGATGTCGTGTTGTCGGCGAAATTCTAAGCGAAAATGACAATCACAAGTGCAAAGGGTCACACAGTTCACAAAAACACATCAAGGTATAAATTGTGGGAGAGAAATTGTTAAACCGCGTAGTGCTGCTTTCCATAGAACTAAAAATATTACATACGACATTGTCAGTAACTGTAGGCAGTTACTCTTGCATTGCTAAACTCGTTTGAAAAAGATAAAAATCCTGTGTTTGAAAAAGGAAAAAATATGTCAGGTTTTGCACGGGAAGGACACGGGCGAAAGGGTTGCTCTGTTGCGATCAGAAATCCGGCAAGACCGCAAAACTTCACACTGTGGCAGCAAGCAGCAATAGAGGCCACACGCCGCGATCACTCCATTATGGCTTGTTCGCACCACATATATGTGGTGTTGTTCTTCGCGCACATTCGGTTCGTGGTGAATCGCGCATTCCGCGCAACGCCAGACGAGAGGTTAAACAGTTCTACCATCTTTGGCGTCCTTCAAAAGCAACACTCTCCAATCTTTTGCTCTGATCGGGTGCATGACACCAACATTGAACTCATTGAGCATCAGGACACTATAATTGCAACTGTCACATTTTTGGACACAATCAAGGCTAGGACGTATAGTTTTTAGAACATTTTGAGGGACTGTGGCCCCAACAAAGAAATCAAGTTCACTTGCAAATGACCACGTTTATTGAAGTGCTATTGCATTTGCTCTACGTAAATCAACACAGTCAAAGAACAATCCACAAAGTGCTCACCAGTTTTAATTTGGTCACTGATCTAAATCAGTGCAATTCATTACCGTTTTCTGAGAGATAAGAATTTAGGCTTCGCAGCTAAGGGAGAAGTTGAACGTATGGTTGAATTGTAAAATTTTTTCAATTTTGGAAGAATTACCTGTGTAAGACTTTATCATGTAAAATACTTGGTGTTTTGGATAATGGCAATACAAAATGATGAACAGCAATACTTACAGCTTTCACTACAGGAAAAAGTACAAGCAGCTTAATTAGAAAGTTGTCTTTCATCGGCTTTGTCTTGAAAACGCTTGTAACGTTCGTAAAGTGTCAGACAGTTTGACAGAGGCATGTTTCAAAACGTCTATCAGATTTCTCTCACGTGAGAGCAAAGACTTTCGAATTATTTGTACTGAATAGGTGGTCCATCATTAGCGAAGCAAGCGTACAGCAATTATGTTGACATGCAGCTGCATACCAGACAGAAGAATGACACTCGTGTGTGGATGTCTTTTACCACCCCAGCTTAAGCTTTTTTCCCTGTGATGGTGCGCGAAATGTGTTAAGCTGTAAAAACAAATTAAAAAAACATTTTTGATGTCTTGCCAAACGACGTAAAGCATTTTTTATGTAATCTTATGGAGTGCAAAAGCACGCTACCAGAGGTTGGTTGTTATGCATCAATTAAGAACAAAAATGCAACCAAAGGATGCCCGTTACCAAAGTGATCCGAGTGCCGTTTTAGGTTGATCTAAGGGCGTTTATGATTGAAATGGTTAATTTACTTGACAACAGCTGACTTAAAAAATTTAAAAGTGAGCAATGAATTGCAACGAGATATTCTAACGATGACTGTTGTCGTCAGGAAGCGGTAACGTTTTATAAAATGCAGGATGTGATTACAATTGTTTTCAAAGAGCTTCACTCCACAAGTGAAAGAAGCAAGGAATCAATCACAAACTTTTAATAGGAAATCGCTTTCACGTCACACTACGCATCGCCAGTCATATCATCTGCAAGCAGTGCTAACAGGTGTGAAACGTAGAAAGGCCAACACAAGTTCAGAGAAAGTAAACAACCTCAAGACTGCAACGAAAAAACTGCGGAGACCCAACCGCGACAAATAAAACAAAACCAAAACGTCTTACTCTTCTACATGCAAAGGCTAAAGCCTCAAAACCCTGCATAAACGACAAAAAAGTACTAAAACTCAAAGCCAGCTAACGATTAACACCACAGCAAAAGTCGCATTCTGATAAAAGTAACTCTCTGATAAAAGTAACTTTTTTTACCTCAATTTTTTATCTCAATTTCAAAGAGCTTTTTTTACCTCAATTGGGCCTAAGGCCTAAGCTCTTTTATCGTTGATACTTCAAACTCTAGCTTTGTTTGTTTTTGATGGAAGACGTTTCAAAGTCTTGTTAGTCGAGACAGTCTAAACATATTGCCTCTGTAAGGAGCAGTGATATAATCAGTATCAAGAATGGTAAAAAGCGTGTTTGATAAAATATATAAAGTCATAAACATCATCATTTTTGGAACTTGTATTAAATGTGTTCAAACAAGTTTGCACACGATATTCACAGTTACAATTTGTGATTTTCAACCACCTCAATGTTTACAGAGCGGTTCATTGCAACGACATTGTGGCAATCGATTACAGTTCTAGCGGAACAATAAAACATCCATTGAAGTGAAGCTTTCACGCTGAAACGGACGGTTTACACGAAGTTTATGTAAAAGATTAACAAACCGAATTTTACAAAATCTCCCCAAAAATGAAAAAATACAATTTAGTAAAAATGGAGCATAAAATTTGTCAAACTGAACTTTGAGTCTTTCCATTACACATACTTTGAATTCTTGGCATCTATACTTTTCTGATTGTCATGGATACAGAAATGCTTATTTTCGTTCTAATAGACACGGTACAAAATAACTCAATCAACCAAAATTTGCTGTGTTATCCAAGATGAAAGAAACTAATGTTTTACAAAACACAAAAATTTCAAGACCAAATATCTTGCCATTAGGAACAGCAATGGCGAATTTGTGTGCCACTGCACCATTTTCCCAATGCGTTGTCAAAATTATTAGAAGGAAAGTTACAACGAAACAAACACAGACTGTTGGTTTAAACCCACTTTGAAATTGCCTCGTGGCTGCAGCCGTGCAGTAAGAAGAAAGCTGCAGTTTAAGCCACTTTGAAATGTGTATGATAATTTCAGTTCAATCGAGATCAAATGAATTTTTTGACAAGAGAGCCGAGTTTTACAGCACCGTGGTTTGTTGGAATCAAAAATGGAAAGCACAACTGACGAAAACGTTTTAACACTTTGACACGATAAACCAACAAAATGCTGGTGTCTGCAGAAATATTAAAAGTTTTCATTTCCCTTCATTCCGTCACGACAAAACTAATTGCCAAAAATGACCGACTGTGACCAATGACAGTTATTTGCAATAAAAAGTGAAGCACGTCTTGATGTGTCACAGTGTTATCGGGAGAATAGCGGCTGGTTCAGTGAAAATGCCGATTGACTACGACGGTGCGCTCTTTATTCAATACCACGTCTTATAGAATTAAGCAGTGGATTCGTGTGCAATCCAGATCAGGGTTGCAACACGAAACACCTCCCAAGAAGTAGTGAATGCGCGCGAAAATTTTGTTGACAGATTAAAAAATAACAAACTTGTTACTTGCACAGCGAAGCATGGCAAGAATACGGCAAAAGTGAATAAAGCAATCTGGACTTGCCAATAAGTTCATTTGTTGATGCCGAAATCACGAGTTAATACCTCCCAATCCTTTCCTTTTCTGATATGCCAACTATTGCAGTTATAATTGCGTGTTGCCAGGCAAACAACAGGTATATATTTTCACCAAAGCGTTAATTCATTCAATAACCAGCTTTGTGAAATCGGTCTCCAAAAATATAATAAAATGATTTTAAGGCCTGTTCGCTGATAACGAACAGTACTTCTAAAACTATGACCTGAGATATATTGCTTTTTAGCCATTTAAATAGATAATAAAGATGTTTGGTTCTCCACAGTTGGAACAAGTCTTTGATTCTTAATTGTAGTGAAAATTTCAGCAACATTTTCGTTAAAATTCGATTAAATGCATATGAAAATATATGCACTTGTTTTAATTACAAAGCACTTTCGGCAATTGCTTTCACCTAAAAATTATTTTTGAAAAATGTACATCATTCAAGTATGAAATTCCGTTATGGAGCAGTCATCTTCTTTGGAAACTTTAACTTTTTTCAAGTCTCCGTAACAACTTGGGACAGAACATAGGGAGGACCGAATAAAGCGTTTCACAAAATGTTGCGCAGCAGCACAAATGCAAAGAGCACTCACCGTCTCTTCGCAATCGCCTGTAAGGACATCGCTTGCAGAGGTGCTTGCACTGAATGCGACGAATTCTTCCTGCTTCGACGCGATTTTCATCGATGAGCAAGTTGAGAATGATCAAAAAAATCAAGAAGACGCAAAGGAAACGACTGCAATGCATCTTCAACCCAGATCCCGAGAGAGGAATTGATGCAAATTTAGTTTGATCGTAGTTCGAAGCAGAATGTGTTAAGTTTCACCGAAATGGTTATCACTTAATTGATTCAGGTTTTTTGAAGCCACTATGACCTTAAAAACAGAGAAAAGTATTACTGCTCGTACAGTGTTGGAAAAGGTTAGTTGCTTTGAAAACTGAGCTCATTTTCGCAGAGCCGTTTTTCGCCAGAAATTGCAAGTGAAAGTCCTAAACAAATTGAAGCAAAGATAAAACAGAGAATTTTGACAAAAACTCTTTAATCATGTAGAGTTACTAATAAAATCATCAGTTTCTACCAAGCGTCAGTGAAACGCTTTCGTGGAATATGCGTGCACCATTATCAGTTATAAAAATAAGCGCATCACAAATCAATCGATAAGAACCTCGACGCACAAGAGAGGCTTAGTCAAGCATGAGCCTAAGCCTTATGTACTTGTGAAGCTATTTTATCAACGAGTACCTTTTTCTCATTTCGAGACCTTCAGGTCAAACTCTTTAAGGTGCCATTTCTTTCAACATGTTTAAACTTCCTTGGTTAGTAATGAAAATGTTTAGTCCTGAATGTTACATCAACATCTTTAGAAATATTACATTTTCCCCTATTGCCTGGCAAGATAAAGAATTCTAGAACATACGCTAATGTTATTATCAATGTACCATAAATTGCTTTGACGTTACTCCTTTTCATATCATATGCAATTTTCGGTTGCACAAAAAATGCAATCACCTTGTTGCTGTCGTGAACGCTATGATTGTTTCGCTGTAAAGGTTAGCTATATTTGAACATTGCATACAATAACTCTGCTGCCACTACAGTGCATAAAACAACTTATAACTGCACCAACGTGCTGGTGATATCTTCAGCAATATTTTCGTTCTAACCCAGGTTGGTAGACGTCTTATAATAGCCCTAAAGCTGATGTTAACAAAATGGACAAAAACTTCAAAATATTTGGTGCCGCAATCGACCTTTGCCAAGGTTTTAATTTGCGCGCTGATCCGTATGACTCGAAATTATAATTGGACCCAATAATGGCCCTTGGCCGGCTTTGTGCGTTAGAAATCATCAGTCCGCATCAGCAATTGTGAAAAAAGAAACTTTCACTTTGCCTAATTAATTGGATCTTTTCCGCTTAGCAAAGAGCCGGAAATCAGACCAGCATTCAAACAGTTAGCGAAATAGAATTGGATGGGATAATTGTTGCCGTTGTTGCCGGTAAAAATTAAGCACTATGGGTTTGTTCAGTCCCGGGGAAATCGCAGCGCTTTTTGAATGAAAGAAGAGGTGTAATCTGAAAAACGTCACGAAAAAGACCCGTCATCTCGGTGCTGTTTATCATTTCTAACTTCGTTTTTTCCACATTTTGTTCTTAATCATTGCTTTATTAAAATTCGCCCAGTGAACACGTCAGCGCTGGTATTCAACCGTACATGCGGGAGCTTCAGCCTGACCACGTAACAAAGTACTTGCCACAAAAATGGCAAACCTCAGGTTCCAAGCACCTTTTCAACATCCAACGGTCCGAGTACTGTGTTTGCTGCCTAAATTAACAGCATCAAGCAAATACTGAAAAAGATCTTTGAAATATTTTGGCCCCAAACTCTGGGACAATATTGATCCTTCCTTGTATAAGCTTTCCCATTTGCATTCAAAAAACTGTACAGAAATATGCTAATCGCTGCGTGTTAAGTTTGAGCATATGGTGTTGATGCATCGCACTGCAAACTTGCCCTCAGCCCCTTTTCTTTAAGTATTCATTTGATTTATTTCCCTTTTGTACATATTTCCTTTGACTTCCACACTTGGGTGTTTTCTTTTTGCGTGTGGATTTGCGTTTATGTGATTTGTTTTCTTGTGCTGCTATTGGTACGCTTTTGTTTTGCAGGAGCAGCGCATAGACACCGCTGATCAATTCTGGTGGTAGATGAAGTTCGGACGAGGAACTTTCAAAATACCCGACTCCACGAGATTCCAGACAAATCATTCCAGCGACATGGTGGCTGTATTGGATGACTCAACCAACTGGCTCATCTTCATTCTACAACCGCCGCATACAATTGCAGAGCTTGCTACATGCGAAAGGGTTATGACAACCCGGAAAAAGTTACATTTTAGCTGGGTTTACACTCTCTATGCCGCGCCGAGATACACCGAGAGAGACCGGTTGCGACGCAGCTCTCCCTGCACAACTGTGTTGAACATCTGGCAGCTCTTTCCCACTTATACGCAACACTTCAAGCTGAACCTGGTTTATGATAAAGATTATCCACCAGTCAAGGGGCAACGGTTCGATGACCTTCCGTTTTTTTCCCGTGCCCAGGCGTCTTTAAAATGATTCCTGGTTCGTGTTGTAAATCCCCAATTACTGCCAAATAACCTGAACTCAACTCAACATCAATACGAAGAAGTATAGGAAAATATGCATCAATGGGGCCTATGAACACTAAAATGCTTATTACAGATATGAGACGTGAATAATTTAGCTGTTCCCAAGGTTGCAATTTCCTGAATAGGTTGGTATGTAAAGTTCATGCGTTGGACAGTTTGATTATGTAGCCCGTTAGCGGTTTCAATTCTCGATTATCAGACGCAAGAAAAAAATTAAACCCCTCTGTTCACTTTGCCGTCAGTATGCTGGGCTTAATATTCGTCATATATATTCTTTTGCATTTTCCGCGCAATAGCTCCAGGTGGAGTTTCATCATTGTTGCTTGGAAGTTATCAAAAAATTGAAAAACTTCATAAGTTTACATGAGGACGTAGCAGAAGGGAAAAACACTTCTAATTTTGATCAACATCTACAAAGCTTTACGGTTTACACAACTGGTTTGACACCTGAAAGTGTTATCTGTCCTAGTGGTCCCGGAGCATTTGCAGGTTAGTTGCAGAAAGATTGCAGCCCAAGACGAGCGGCATCATCTCATTGAAGACCGATCATATCGATCTGCTAAGTTCATCAACCACTGTGTTGGTTTCTGGGTTCCTGCAAACACCGCCCTTCAATTGGTTCATGCAGAGGGCGTTAGGCTAGACGACTAATATAGAGTGTCGGTAAAAGCGAATAGTTCTTATCTCATCAGCAGTTTGTTAATCGGTTCATAGAACGATGCTAATCTCCGCACACAACGCCCCAGCGTGCGTTTATCACCTACATAGTTTGGCGAACTCACGATTTGAGGTCGTTTCGCACGCGCTAAGGGATCTAGTTCGTTAGTGTTTCAACTTCTCAAATTGAACTGACTCACGCGCTTGGCGTTCAGCCATTCGGGCTTCCGCTGGCTGCTGTCGTCTGAACCGGCCTTAGTTAGACCCACCAAACGCAAAGCGAAATATTTGGCGATAAGCTGACTAACTAGCTCGGTTATCCGACGTTTTGGCGAGACAAGCAAGATGATGCAACACGAACATAATCTAAACGTGCCAGCTGCAACTGGGTGCGAAACTGAAGCAAATCGTTTCTCTTGATCGCAGTTTCTGACTCTATCCTGATCTTCACCGGAACATAATGACTTTTTTCGTCGTCACTCTTTCTTATGAGCGGCTGATTCCTTTTTTGCTCGAGTAGCAATTATAAGAAGAAAATACCTCAAGATCGACAAAGCTTTGTCATTCAGCTTAAACCTGCAATTGTGATATAATATTTCAATTTCACTTACTTTAGTGGGAGCTATCAGTCAAAGTGCTTTTGTACAAAGTTGTTCAAACTTCAAACTCAACATCTTCTTGAGTTGTTTTGAATATGTTTTGCGAAGTGAACTTTCTCCGATCACGTTTTCCGGAACGATTTTGAAATGGAAGTCAATAGAACAATCAGTGATTGATTACCAACACATGCCTAGAACCTTATCTTTTTCAGCTTTGTTATATATTTTTTTAACGTCACCCCAAACCGATTAACGAGCAACCTCTTCGCAGAAAAGGTGTACACTGGTTAAGTTTAATGATTGGGAGTGTTTTCCACAAGCAGAACGCCGGAAAACCTCAAAAATTTTTATTGCATTTTCGATCAAATATTGCAAGCTCAATACCGCAAAACACCTCCACCACGCAATTTTTCCACCCGGAAATATCAACTGATTGCGACCTGTGCAAGCTCATGAAGTAAAAGTAGTGATGGGGAAAAAACGAAGTTTGAGAATCCCCGTATGTACTGTACTGCAAACATGAAACATCTAAACAAAGTGGAGGCAGAGCTGAGCCAGAAGTTGGATGTCAAGAAAAGCAATGTATGATTTTTAAATAGACAAGATTCGCTAATGAAGAGAAAAGTCTCCACACATAGGGCGAACGTGTAGGCCTATCGCTTTCCTCGACTTTCACTGCTGCTCCACAGATTGAAGCAACCTAATACAAGCAATTTGTCTATAGCTATATTGTAAATCTGAACTATGATTTCACGCTATGCACCAAATCAAAGCTTGCAGGATTTTTTTCAAAAAGATACATAAAATCTGAGCTGTAGAGAAAGATAGAAAAAGCGCAATCCAAGCTATAACCCCGATCCATAACGCTGACTGCTTGTTTGTTGCAAACGTCGAAATTTTAACTGCGTGACCTGAAATTTCTAACGGTCTGTTTCATTGCCTGAAGGTGTCGACAACGTTATAGATTTTTTACGAACGCGAAGTGCTTGAGATGAGGCCTCACCTCGCGCCACTTGAGAGCAGAAGCTACGAGGTACAATTCGGTGTTAAACATGGGAAAACTCGTGTGGTCTTTTAAATATATTTGCACACGAAGCTTTCCAAGCCGTTAGGATGTTCGTATGAGTCGGATCCAGAAGTGAGTAATCGACGTAATCGACGCCTTCTTCAGATTTGTTCGCTGTTGTACTTGTGACTAACATGTTTGGAACCTTCATAAAATGCACAATGTCACCGTGATTTTTTGGTTGCTGAGTAATATCCAGCAATATATGTCATTGCAAGCAAAACTAGTGTTTCTCAATTTTTATATGGTTTTCTGGAAAAGTAGATTTTTCTCTCAGAATAACACATGTAATTTTCTAAAATTGCAAAGGTCACGGGCGAGGAACACCAAAAAAGCATGGGCAATTTTTAAAGGCTTTCAGAAGAACATGATATTTTCTCTTTTCACTTTAAAGTCCACTTTCATAAAAATACAGCAAATTGGAATAGAAAAAATTTTGAAAGGTATTTTTTGTTCGATTGAAAGACCTGCACACAAACCTGCGAATCTTACACCTGGCGGCAAAAGCACATCTTTGCATGGAAAAGAAGAGACACCAATTTTATATTCAAGAGGTCAAAGACCTTGTCATCTTTTCCAACAGTCAGGTCAACATTAATCGCAAAGAAGAGACTATAACTTGTAAGATCTAATGGCTAAAGAGAAAATGAGCCTGGCTGCAAGTACATGATTGCTAGCTTAATTGGAATGTTTCTCCTCTTGATTAATTCCATTGAAGTATTCGTTTGGCCTCAAATGTTACAACGTAGCATCATGGCACGAGGATCGGCATCGGGCCACACACTTGAAGGGTACTTAAAGCAGCCAATCTCTCCCTAATCTGCTCGATCTCATGTCGTGACCTTGCTTGTTCTCACAAAACCGCCTCATCTGCTTCTTGCTTTACCTGGGATGGTTGCAGAAACATCTGGTAAAACCCAGGAAAAAGTGCAGAGAGCTGATTGCAACAGTATTTTGTTTATTTTTTTCTTTCATAACAAGTTGAGACTGCCCTTTCATTTACAGCAAACCCTGTAAGATATTTTTTGCAAGTTAACTGCGTGAAAAATCCAATACACTTGAAACAACACATGCAATTTTTTAAATTGGACTGCAGTTGCCGGGACGATGGGCTTTAATTTGCTTTTAGTTATAGCTCCAAGTCATTCCACCCCTCTCAGTCACATCACTTTCGTGAAACGAGCAGTGTAAAAGAATATTTTGTTGAAGGCTGCGCACGGCTTTTCCGTAAATTGCACGCAGAAAGCAACTTTTCATATTGCTTGAAGGAGAAAAGCAAAGTAAGCGTTTCATTGCTTGTTTGCAAAAGCATGGACATTTATTTCACCTACTTCTTTTGCTTGATACAATTGAAGTCTGTGCCCATTATTGAAGGCACTGTAGTTCAAGTTCCTGCTCGTCATGTCGTATGACCAGCCTTCAAGTCGAGTCGGCAGATGAACAGTACACTGCAACGTGAACCAAAACGCCTGCGTTTTACGTGATTCTAAACTGTTACGATGGAAGCCCACGCTTCACTCCATGCTGAGACAGACATGAGGCAATGTCTACAACACACAATTCTTTATCAAATGGCACCTGGCCACGTTCGACGGCACAGCCCTTGGCACAAGTGCGTTCTAAAAACAGACAGTCAATCATGAGTCGACTGCAAGTGCGGATGAGTGGCGGCACTTCAGCAGCGATATGAATACTTGAAAATAAACAGCCCTCGACCTTGACGAACCCACGAGCAAGTGTTCGTGGATTCGTTTACTATGTCGAGTAGGAACACGGATTAATTTCTCGGCTAATTAAAAACTTTCTACCCCAACGTCATTTTGCACTTACGTCAAAAAACTGTATCTGAGAAACGCGCCACATTCGCGAAACTGCAATTTGTTTAATGGGAAGGGCCGAATTTCATTTTTTATGATTACTAGCATCCTCCTCACGTTTTTTCCCCAACTGCACTTTCAAATTCTATGTTTGTTGCACTTGATGGAACTTGTGGTATTATGCTACAGTTTAATTAAAACAATGTGGTTTAACGTACGCTGCAATCAAAATTATGCTAATTTTATCTTCTGTGTATATGTTCATTCCTATACATTTAATTATTGATCAGGTGGAAGCCTACTGCTGCAATTCAAGCATACACTGCATTTGATATAAAACTTGCAACCACGCGGAAACATTTCCAGAAGCTGAAAAAAGAATTCCCCAGTGATGAGTATATTCCCTGAGACTTTACCAAGTCAATGCAGTGAACGAACTCAAATTCCTCGCTCAAACTTTTATAAAAGTGATTTTCATAACATGCCAAACGTAGCAATGTGTTTTAAATTAAGCATTAACTTTAGCTGAAAAAGCTGTAGGAAACTGAATACAAAACCCAATTGCAATATCTAGTAACGAGGAAACCTAAATATATTTGTAAGTAACCCATATTGACCTGCTGAGAGCAGATCAAGTAAACAGCTGCTCTGTTGTTGATCGCAATTATGCTCTTTCAAGCAGTTTACCCTGTGAATTTGTCGAGTGGTAAAACGCAAAGGTCAGGGAAAACTGAGCAGTATTTGACTAAACGTTCCGTGCCTTCCCCAATGCAGTGGACCGCGATTTGTGCCCAGCATTGCACAGCTGCACTGTCAGGTTTAGGCCCTTGGAAAGACAAAGTTCATAAAAAGAACAAGTAAATACTTTGGACGTGGAAGAAAACACGCTGCATTTGTTTTTTTCACTGCGCAAAATGTTATAGTTCATGATAAAAATTTTCGTCATGTAGATGCTTGCTTTTTTACTCGGTTTATGGATGTTTTTGACAACTCTGTGTAATATTTTTGTTTTCCACGTCATTACCGCTTTCACGTTTAGTTTTGTTGCATTTTATATTTTTGTTGGAAAACTCGAACATCCTCCATCACCCCCGAGCAACCACCACTTTCCAATTAGTGATATCGCTACAAAGCGGTTAGCGCAATTTACGTTTTAATTGGTATAGCATAAATATTACTGTAACCAGGAAGGTTTTCATACTTTCCAGTGATACCAAGTATATGTTGAAACAAAGCTAGGCATTAAAAGACAATGGAAGTAACGCATTTTGCTTTAAATACAGCGATATTAATATCTTATGTGATGAGACGTTGCGACTAATTTTATAAGGAAGGTAGATGTGTGTTGAGACTAGTGGTAAGATTGTTTTAGCTACAAATTTTGCAAGTGGAATAACCTGATGAGGTGTCATATATTTTTCATGCAAAATCAAAACCCTTATTTATTTCATAATAAATCGTATCAATAAGAAAAAACAATATTTTTACGCAATTCATCACATACGGGTAAACACCTCAGTCAGCTCATGAAAACACACATGCCATGAAATGGTAACGTTTTTACTGTTGCTTTGTGTTTGTATATAAATCGGTTGATGTGCACTTGATTAAGCATGTTGTTTGAATGATTAGGAAAAACTATAACACAAATTTTTATCAAAACCGATCTTTTTGTAGCACAGGAAATTCGTAATTCGCACATTTACTTCTGAGCTTAATCATCAACGAAAATACAAAAAGAAGGTAAAGTGCGCTGATTTGTTTTCCACATTTTTGTTATCAAATTTTGCCTACAATTTGAAGTGTGGTATGCTGAAGCTGTCGGTGAGTCAAACAATGCAGAAATCACCAATGGCAGTCGAACAATGAGGCAAGCATTTTGATCAAAATCGAGACAGGAATCAATCTGTGTTCATGCCTGTCTGAAACATCTCCATCCAAACAACATCTCCAAACAGCGAGAAGGTTTGGGTCAGGAACCACAAGTCAGGCCACGTCACGTGACTGCACTTTGTGTTTGTCATAATCATGTTTGCTTGCGGTAAATAGCAAGAGATGTCACTCACTTACCAAAACCAACGTTGAGTACAATAAGTGATAATTTGTTGTCCACTTGAAAATCGTTTCGTCTCACACAAGTTTGATGAAGAACCATCTTTTGTGACAATGACAAAGTATGACAAGGTGAAGGAGATTGACAGACAACCACTGCACGTTACTGCGAAACAATTACTTTGTCAAACGCGAACTTTGTACAACATTGTTCTGACGTCATTCCTTTAAAAGGGTAGCTGCAGACAGTAACCGTGAAAACCTCTAAAAGTTTTTTCTTGCTATTTGGGCCACGACAACCATTTCATCTGTGCTGTGGAATCAGTGGCGTGACCAGGGATTTTAGCCAGGGGGGCACAAGTTAGCTGAAGGGGCCCAACTGACCACCGTAGTGAGGCCATTAGCCAACATTCAGAAAAAATGTTAAGAAATGATGGTAAATCCGCATGTCGCGGATGTCTATACTGGCTAAAAAAACAAAAACACCCCGAAAAACGCAAAAAACAACAACGCACTNAAAACCAAAGGAATNTTAAATATAAAAATGACAGCTAAGGGGGGGCCCATTTTTTACATTTAGCTTGTCAGGGGGGCGGCTTGCTCCCNTGCCTCCTGTCAATTGGCCAGTGGTTGGAAGTAAACAACCGACGGTTTAATTTAAGTTCACGTTGATCGTATCTCAGGTGTTGGAATCCACCTGCAGTTTAATTGCAACAAGAGTGCAGTAACGTCTAGTTGATGATGGAGCAGATGAAGGATCCCGTTAAAAGTAGATGAAACAATTACTAATAACATTTGAAAATATTTATGTACTAAACAGCCAAATGTTTGGAGCAAACAAATGCTTGGAGGGAAAATGTATGAATAAAAATTAACGTCACGGAGTACTTTCTAAAGTCATTTCCTGCCACGCTACTACTTGGAGAAAAACGAAAGAGCTTTCTTATTATTGTATCTGTTGCAAGAAATTGCATTGTTTATTTTCATGTATCCGGTAATAGTTGGTGTCCAGTAATAAACGTTTAAAGATATTTGACATCCAAATCCGATGTTGTCGCA
>JGI24158J21664_10002713_pt1 | contig 21747 bp, 15 predicted proteins | sample Ectturendosymbi3_FD_21664 | JGI IMG/M metagenome (IMG submission 21664)
GGCCTAGCGGTTGGGCCCTAGGCCAGGCAACATGAGCCAAAATGACCCCAAAACTACTTCACTTATGATGTCAGTCACAAAAAATCCGCAACCCCCAACCAAAAAATATTTTTCAAGTGCAATCTACTAGACTGGCCGATTCGTTTGAGCCCTTGAACAGCTCTCTAGCGCAATCGGCGGAGGAGCTAGGGTGTTGGTAAGGCAACCAAAAACTGCTGTTTTTTAGGCCAAAATCAAAGCACGAATATATCGTATGCCGGCTCTCAAAGTGTTAATGTTTGCTAGTGCAACATACAGGTGTTTTGCAAGGTTACCCTGAATTCTCTCGGTTATATGTGTTGGTTTCAGTTGGTTATACATTGCATTAATGACTGAGCCACCATATTTTTATGTTAATGCTCCATTATCTTGCAATATACTTTTACGATTGTTTCAGCACGGAAGGTGAAGAAAAATCAATGTTATAAAATTAAACTGTGATAAATTTGCTAATTTGGTTGACTGTTATAGAAACCAATGTAAAAGTAAATTTGTAAAAACAGTTGGTTTGAACTCTGCTAACACTGTGTATGAAACATTCAAATGGGTAAGTCTGCTAGCATCAACTGTACTGACTGAATCTTCAGCTTTCAATCAGAGTGTTTTTCTGCTTGTAGCTCTTTATTCTTTATTGAAATGTTTGTTGTGTTTAGGAAGTTTCGTGCAACAACCTCACTCTGACATGAATGTAAAATTACAATGATGTTTCTTACAAGTGATTTATTAATGTCACTGTATGTTACAGCAAGTAACACAAGATATAGTTTCCAATGTGATAGGTTAAATAAAAAAGAGTGCTCAATGAAGTCATTGTGCAAACACCCAAACTGATGTTTCCTGACAAAGCTAACGTGAGCAACTGCACGTTGGCACTCAAACTACTACATATGCAGAATATTTACACAAAGTGGCATATAGTGCAATCTAGAGATCAGTTAAAAATGATTTCGCGACTACTGTACTGGCTGCAACAATCAGCAAGAGCAACAACAATGTTTCAAACATGTCATGACCAATTCAACTGTTCTCTCCCCTCACAAATTCCATTTTCTACAAATTCTAGCACTCTGTAGGACCTGGAGACATGCCATAATTAAGCAACTTCAAGAGTAGCGATTGCTTGTCCTTTGCATTACAAGTTAACACCTTCACTGCAATTGCATGATATATTCGGAACTTTGAAATCCTGCATGAGCTACTGTTTTCACGTTACTTTGCAACTCTATTTCTTGCCAGTCAATTGTGTTAAAGAGCTGTCCAAACCCTCAAAAGATGTGACGAGTCTTCTATCTTGCATTTGAAACTGTATTGTATTGTATTCAGGTTTAGCTGCCAGTATAAGACATACACAGGAACATCAACAAAAATCAAAAATGGGGCTGGGACACAGAAAAACTGGAAGGTTATCATGTCAAGGTGTCCCTAAAGTTGTGTAAAATACTATAGCCAGTATTATGTGACTATTATTTGCAATCAAATGTTCAAAACAAAAGAAAAAAAGAATAATCGATATACCAAACAACAATAAACTGCAAGAGCAAATTCAATCTCATATACAGTTCATTTAGCCTAACTTGAAAACATAGTACAGTCCAGAGACATTATAGTACAGGTAATATTTAGACACCAATTGTTAGGAAAAACAAATATCAGCAAAAAACATGGAAGACAAATAATGAGCATGGGTAGTTAATTTGAAATAAACAAATATCATCTGATGAGAGAGTAAACTAAATTGTCATATTCAAATACAGAATGTAGTTTATTACAAAAAATCAAGCTTGTTACATATTATAGAGCGCGATAAGAAACTTTTTATAATTTTTGGAGAATCTACCACATGAGAAATTTTTAAACTCTTGTGGTATGCTGGACCATGCCACTGCTCCTTGCTGTTAGATTTCTTTTACCCAGAGAAGAACCAACTCTTGGGACAAAGTAATTTTGGTTTGCAGCTAATCTAGTGAAATGACAAAGAGTTTCTGTAATTTTTTGAAAGAATGTATTATATGATTGTGGTAATGTGTTTTTATGAAAATTTATACATTAATTTAGATAGCTCTAATTGAAATATCTTTTATTAAAAAAACAGTTGCTTATATAAGGGAGTTATGTGGCATTTCAAATTACTGAATGTGAAAGTGTGCAATGCATTATTCTGGATAGTATTTAGCGGTTGAAGCACAGAATTTCAAGCTGTCCCATAGGATACAACACAATATTGGAGATGACTATATACGAAACAGTAATAGATTATTCTTAAAGCATTAATTGATGCAAAGTTTCGAATTGTATACATCATACTTGAAGCAAATGATAGCTTAGATTTTAAGTCTTTGACATGGGAGGTCCAATTCAGTGATTCATCTAACAAAACACCTAAGTATTTAGAGACGTTTTCTGATGTAACACAACATTGTTAATGTGAAATTTGAAATTCCTTTTTTCTTCATCAGCTTTATTTAAATGATTTTTTCCTTTTGGAAAACACATGGATTTTGCATAATTTATAGATAATTTATTGAGACGCATCCTTTCATCTAGTTTATTAACTCATTATTTATCATAAGTTCTAATTGTTTAAGCTTACTATGTACTAAACATAAATATGTGCCGTCAGCATGTAGTTTAGTAATGAATGAAGAACATTTGGCAAGGTCATTTACATACATGATAAAAACAATGGGCCAAGATTGGAATCCTATGGAGGGCCACATGTAACTTTATTAATTTTAGAAGTACATAAAAAATCTTTTTGGATGATTTTTACCCAAATTTAGTTTTTTTTGTCATAACTTTTGAACCAGAAACGCTAGAAAGCTAATCAATGGCACAAAAAACTCAGATTTTGGCCTAGTTTCCACTGAAAACTTCAGTCAAAAAATTCCCTCTAGCAGTTGGGGCACAGGGCCCGATTTCCTCTACCAGAAAGGCTTTAAACCTATCCCCTTATGGCGTCTCCCACAAAGAAACCAAAACTTCTAAGTTTTTTAAAATCAAAACTAGAAGACTCTCTGCATCTTGAGGGTTTGAACAGCTCTCTAGCACAGTCGGCTGGTGAGTTGCAGAGTTGCCAAATGACATTCGAAGCATTGTTCATACAAACCGTCCTGGCAGCAAAAGTGTCAACATGGTCAGTATATGATTATGAAAGTGCAATCATGCTGCAGCGCCATCTATTTGTTTGCAGTTGTGTGGGTTGCTGTTGGTGCAGTGGCTGCTGTTTGTCTCTTTCGTTTCTATCAATCATTCCGGCAACATCTGGACACTGGTGGAAATGATGGAAACCTGATCAGGTTGGAACAGTGATCATTATCATTTGTCAAATAATACAAATCAGAGAGCTTGTATATGTTGAATTTAAATTTATATAGAGATATTTGTAAAGGTGGGTGGTATTAAGAAGATGGTATGTTTTTAAGTACCATTTTGTGTAACTTTGCATGTATTTATTTTTAACTGAAACTGATAACAACAACTCCATGGCATTCTTACATCCTTTTTGCATGCTCAAAAACTTGACTCCATTTATGGCAGTGGATCTCAAACTTCAGCTGATCATTGCCCGCTTCATAAAATAATTTTCAACCCAATAAACACTCTGCTGGACAAATGTAAAATTTGTAAAGTGAAGGGTTCCATCAATAAAATAGCAAGGAAGTACCACACATGATTTCCAAAACAAATTGTGGAAATCACATGTTTCAAATGTGTTAATAATAGAATATGCCAGTAAACTACAAAGAACATCTATAATGAATTTGTCCCCTCATTTTCTCTTCCATTTGGAAGTCCCAGTGATACCATGCAGAAGGTTTCCATGAATCTCCAAAATTTTTCCATGAATCTTACTGTATGAGGAGCCATTGGCTTTTGTTGCACAACTCCTCGTTTGTGGCTTCCCAGCCAAGCTTGTATTTCATGCATTTTATTTCACAGCTATATCAAAGGAGATTACTTGGATACTAGCAAATGCGAGATAGAATGGGGTGAAAACAAAGTTGTTGGTGGAACATTTTCATTTCTAGTAAAAGTGAGATATTATGTATCCTGTGATATATGTTTTTAATGTGTACTTGCGGGTGACCTTAAAATGTTGCTGATGTTTCACTGAAGCTGAGCAACTCTGTAAAAACATCGCTATAGCACCTTGAATTCGTTGTTTGCCAAGCACTCAGTTAATCTGATTGAGTGATGTAATTGTCTTCTGCTTGTAAAGTGATCAAAAACTTGAACCATGTAGCTGAAAGATTGGTGTGTTATGCTTTTTTTGCTGTAATTTGTTGTTCCTGTGCTATAACACTGGTGGAAACCGTTAATGCTAGTGTAACATATGCAAACTTTCTAGTACTGCATGAGTGAAAGCCAGTGTATAAAGAGTTTTATTCAAGTTGAAAAGATTTCGTCTAAGTAAGAATTTAATGCAGTGCATTTACTTTCAGTTCTTTGCTAACAATGGTGAACCTTTTCCCATATCAGACGCTGATGACGTCAATATTCGGATTGAAGTTGATGCCATCCCCATCACGTGTGTGATGGAGTACATTGCTTCAGGTAATTTGCTGAATCATGCATTAATTACAAAACTTGTGTTTACATCAGTTTTTACTAAATATGTCTTGTTACTATGGACTGAACTTACAGGTGTTCTGTAAAGTTTTGGTAGGAAGAAATTTATAAATAGATTGCCAGTGGTTGTAGCCAGAAGTGCCATAACCATTTTGACCCTTGAAAAACACAGTTCTGATCAATCTTGTCAATTTATAACAGAATGAGGTTGTGTGAGAAACATTTGCTACTGGGTGAAATGCTGTTATTTCTCCTTTTTATCTTAGGAAATTGCCGGTGGGATTACATGGAAATAATGTTAGTTTGGAGGCATTTTTTATTAGTTACAATTTTTTCTTGTTTTGAATGTGGAAACGGAAGTGAATCTATGTTGAATAATTCTTTCGATTTCACATTTGTTCACTTTCAGTACATTTACTTATGAAGTTAATGTTTTGGCTCAGATGCTGTACAATTTCTATTTGCTTACGATAAAAATTTAATTTTTTGTAATTGCCATGTATTTTTACAAACCACTGGGTTTGATCGTTATGAAACGATATGGCAGCCAAAGTGAACACAGTTTGTGGAACACAATGTTCATACATTATACTGTTTTGTATTCATGTATTATACTGTTTTCACTTCATGTGAAGCATACATAACAAGCAAGACCAAACTAACCGCTCAAAACTTTTGCAGGCTGTTTTAGCGTTAATTGTTGAGTAGCACCTGGGAAAGGTAACCCAGCTGTACTAGCATTTAAAGATCACAACAGCTGTTGAAGTGCACTGGTTTCTCTTTCAGCCAAACATCCTATGCCAAGCTGCTTTGTTATTAGTACCACATCAAATGCTTACCAAAAGCGAACAAGCCAAAGTGTAGCAGTTTTCGCCTATTTCATGTCATGGAATGCTCTCTTTCATGTCATGGAATGCTCTCTTTCATGTCATGGAATGCTCTCTTTCATGTCATGGAATGCTCTCTTTCTTGCAAGACTTGATTCTTTTCGAGCAACAACGCGAGAACCTCGAATAACATTTGAACCTGTTTTTATTGCGCTTTCTGCAATGTATTGGGGCATGAGCAAATTTTCTGCCATAAGTTACGGTCACGAAACTAAGATCGCTGGGTTGCTAACAAGAGCTTGCTTGGCAACACAGTGCGTGACGGAATTCAAGCAGTTAAAAAATGCGTGCGGTCGTTTTGTCTGCACGGGCCATTTGGTGACTCCGCACGTCGTTCCGTAGAATTCCTTTCCCCTCAGGGTTCCCACGCGGTATTGAAAAAGTATTGAATTGTGAAAGTGGTTTCCAAGCAATTCCTTTCGCCGATATACATTGGTCTCCTTGGAGTGATTGAGGAAGTGCTGCCAGCTTTGCAGTCGTCTGTTGTGACGCAAGCACAGCTTTCCAGCGGTGGATCAACTGGGAAGATTGCCAAAAACTTAGTCCCGGAAGTTGCTTTCTCATTTGATGACAATCCGATGTACTGTAAAAGCTTCTGCCAGCAATGCGCCTACGCGATCATCCTCCCCACCCAGTAACAACCTCCTCTTCAGTCAAAAAACAAGATATTATCAAATGTTGCGCGAACTGACAACCACATTAAATAAATGCCAATAAACGCGTCACTGCGTTTCTTTAACTTCTGTTCAGGTTCTGTTTTTTTTCAGCCTCGTCCGGTTTTCGAATGTTGCTGTCTAGGTTTCGTGGCACCCGTACATTCGGTTTCATGAAAATGAAGCGGAATTTTCAATAACCTACGAAAAAAGAATGTTTTTTGTGAAATTTATCGAAGTTTCATGAAAACGTTGCTTGAAAACAGATAAGCCCAACTCAGTGTGCTAGCTCATCTGTTGCGACACTGGGTAGTGCGCTAAGTCTGCTTTCAAGCGCTTATCTCATGCACAACAGTGAAGGATCCATCTGTAGAAAAACACATGCATGAAACACGTTTTCCGACGTTTTGAACATTTCATTGATATGGTTAAAGACAATGCTATTAAGTTCATGAAGTTGAACAACATACTAACAGGATTGCGTAAGTGTCAAGGATGGAAGTGTCAAGGATTAAATTCAATGTATTTGTTACTCATTTGCAGGCCCGGATGTCGTAAACGTCATAAAGGCATCGTTTGTCCTCCGACGTAGTGGGAGGTACGAAATTATGTTGAAATATGGAGAGATTCCTCTTTTACAAAGTCCATACTTCAGATACTTCGAGCCTGGTAAACACTCACATAAGTTCATTCCGTTGCAAGCGAGCAGATGATATTGAGACGTGTTTGGAGTTTGCTTCAATTTTGCACTAAAACCAGTTGAACGTCTCAAGTCTGTTGGTGTGATATCATTCAGTTTGGCAGTTTTTTTTCTAATCGTTTGTTGGTTGGACTCATTCACAGATGAAAGTCATCGCAAAATGGATTTTTAACGAACAATGCATTTTCCAGGTTGGTTGAGCGCCAGGCACACACAGCTTGTGCGGTCCACACATTCAATGCTGTCGACCGTGACGATGGTCGAAGTGAAACAACATGAGATGAAAATTGTTCCGAAGGATGAGTTTGACAACAACTGCTGTTGTCGACTCGGAAGAGAGGATTTCGATGAAAAGTTTAATTTCCAACTTACCGATGTAAGTTTTCTGCTGATGGTTGAATGTTCAATGAAAGTGAAACAATGCTAGCCTTGCACAATCCGACTTACCTTTGCGTAAATATTTATTTCAATTATACGTTATCGATTGAGAATCGGTCGCTGACAGAGCAGACTAGTGTTTGCCAACGGTCGTCATGCCTCATTGAACAAGTCGCAATTCTTATGTTCCGACTGGTGTTGGAGGAGTAGTGCTGTGAGTTTTGTTGCGTACAATGCAGAGGCATAACGAGGGGGGGTAGGGGGCGCAATTGCCCGGGCGCCGCATCACTGCGTGAGCAGGGGCACAACAATGTAAGATGGCGCCCGGGGCAAGAAGCAAGTTTGGCCCCCTCGCACTTATTCGGCGCACGGGGAATTGTGCCCCCCTTTCCCCCCTCGTTGCGCCCCTGTATGTGGGCGCCGAAAAGTCCCAACAATGTCACAAATACTTTTTTCAATACAGTGCATTTGCTTCCGTAAGATCTCAGGTTCGAACATGGGGGACGCAAAACTGGCTTCTTGCCCCGGGCGCCATCTAACCTCGTTACGTCTCTGCTACAATGGTAGCAAGCAAGAAATTGTCCACGATGCACTATTTTGCATCAAAATGCGATGCAGTCATCATGTTGTTCACCGTCACGTCCCGGACTTGGGTTGATAGGTTCAAACGGCGACAGAAACTGAATTTAAATTTAACCTTTTTTTTGTGAAACGTCGGAACTGAATGTCGAAGAACTTCAACTGTTGCTGCTGACGTCACTGCTGCTGGAAGCTTGTGGTGTTACTCTGTGACGTTCAACAGTGGACAATGCGAACGAAGATGTTGTTTTGTAACCTGAGAAGCGGGACTTGGTGCGTTTCTCAATTTATTATTTAACTTTCATTCGGATCGCCAGGTGTCAAATTCGGATTCGAATCCCCCGTTTCTGTGGAATGTCGAAGGTAGTTCGTCGTCAAGGAATCTCTTCCTGACGTTGACGATATTCGAGGCCGGATGTTACGTCGCAGAACTCAGCTACGACGGCCAAACAGTGAAGAATGGATGCTTTGATATAATTGTTCTCACTTGTGAGTGGAAAACTAAGTGTTAATGTCGTGTTTTTGTGAAGCTGATTGGCTGGTAGTCTAAAGTTCTTGTGATTTGCCCTTCGGCTTCTGAACCATACTCATGTCGGTATCAGTCGATGAAATATACTTTAAAGTGTTGCTTTATTTAATGTATTTCAAGTCTACGTCTTTTGATCAAGTTGGGGTGTGTGTATTTTCAAGTTTTATTTGAACATAAACGTTACAACCCACAGCAATACTAAGAGATCGAACAGAATTCAGATTGTTTTAAACATAGTTTTGAGTGAATAAGAACAGCTTGTAAGGTTGTTTGTTGATGTTTGAATGTGTTGCGATCTGAAATCCCGAACGGCATGTGCGTAAAGCTTCGCACTGTGGCAGCAAGCAACAATAGAGTTCACATGCCATGATCACTCTATTATTGCTTGTTCGCGCCACGTATATATATTTTTGTTCTTCGCGCACATCCCGTTTGTGGTGAATCACACAATCAACGCAACACCACCGGAGAGGTTGCAACAAATGAACTGCTCAAAGATTGTCTTGTGACGCATGCGGCTTCAATAACGACGAGAGTTTTGGCCACAGCGCCAAGTTTCATATGGGACCAAGTTATATAAGTTAAATGGGACCAAGTTATATAAGTTAAATGGGACCAAGTTATATAAGTTAGATGGGGTCGAAGTGTTACCATTCGTAAAGTTTTAGCGAAACACATTGTTGTTGTTTATAAAACATGCGCCAAAACAATATGTTTTAAAAGCAAAACGTACTTTTCAGCTTCTGAGTTCAGCGAAGTGGAAGAGAATGTGCAGAAGCCTCACATCCATGTATGGTTCGAGTGCAGGTTGATGGACAGCTCTGCCGTTGAAGGAATCATGGAGGTTTGCGTTTGAATCCCTGTGATCGTTTACGAAGCGGTTGCTGGACGGGGTGGGGGGTAACGAGGGCGGTGTTGGCATCAACTCAGGTCTTGGTGTTAAATTGCCTGCAGGTTCCTTGCAATAGAACATCTGACGACACCGGGCGTCACGTTACAACCGCAACCAACAGAATTCCCGGGAACCAAAGCATGAACTGTTGACGTCATGTTTCCGTTCATGCTTTGTTTATTCACGAACATAAATCAGAGCTGGACGCAAACATTCCATCGATCCATTTTTAACCTGCATCGAGGCGTCGTGCGTCATCCGTGACGTCACACAGGCCATCGCCACCGGCCCGTGACCGGTTGGGTCACGTGACTGCTAACGCTTCATCCATTACGTCACTGCCGTCACAGTACTTTCCCACTTTTCTTCTATTTTCTTACATCATCCCTCCCACAAGAAGCGTGCAGGATGCACGCACTGCAACTCATGTTTACTTATACAGGTGGTGGGAGGTGTGGTTACAAATGGGAGGTGTGGTTACAAAAACGTTTTCGAAGCGTCTCTGACATCTTTTCATTCACCGAACAGATGGTTGTCAATTACACTTCCTGTGTAGATATCTAAACAAGGGGTCCTCACCTGCGGTTACGTGTACCGTAGGTGATGCATCATTTGTGCGGCTCTCAGCACTATTTCAATAATATCTCCAACAATTTGTTTTCTGCTATAAAGCAACGTGCTAATTGACTTGTGTTAAATTCTTTATTGCGGTTCTCTAACAGAATCGTAGGTCTGGATTTGCCTCCCTTAAAAGCGAAATGATTGAGAACCACTGACATGACAGTTTGTTGAATGTCAGCATCAGCACTCAATGCAATTTCACACCATCTTGTTTGATTAGATTCAAACCCACAGTTGGCAACTGGTGCTGCGTAGACACAGACGCTGGTAACGTAATGTTTAAGTTGCAGTAGCAGAGGGGTCAATGTTTGGTGAAGATTGGTCTCCAGCGTCTTTCCAAGAAGACCTTTCATGACGGAATAAAGTCATTTGCATTGGAAACTGAGCTGAACGCGGAAGTTTCATCGCGTTGGTGAACCGATGTGTGAATGCACATAAACCGATGTGTGAATATGCATAAACCGATGGATGAATATACATGAACCGATGTGTGAATATACATGAACCGATGTGTGGATATACACGAACCTATTGTGAATGTACATGAACCGATGTGTGGATATACATGAACCGATGTGTGAATGTACATGAACCGATGTGTGGATATACAGGAACCGATGTGTGAATGTACATGAACCGATGTGTGGATATACAAGAACCGATTGTGAATGCATATGAACCGATGTGTGAATATGCATGAACCGATGTGTGAATATACATGAACTGATGTGTAGATATACATGAACCGATGTGTGAATATACATGAACCGATGTGTGAAAGCGCAAGTCCCTCAATGAACGGGAAGTAACAGACGAAATATTGACAAACAGCGAAACATTGAATCTCTGCTTGGTATTCCTGAGCCTTGTGCTTTGCAAGGAAGCGATGAGGTCCCGGTTTGATGGGTTTTATATTTGTGATTGGATCTCCTGATGGTACAATATAAAACGCTTGATGTATCCACGGATAGTAAATCAGGTTTGCTTCGATGGCGCCGAATGTTTGGGTTGAAACTTTGTGTCATTGTAGATAAATGTTAACGTGAACAATACCTTGTGTGACGAACAATCAAACTCGATCAAGCGACAGTGGAGCGTTTCTAGTCGTGTCAAAGCCAGGGTATGCCTTACTTGCTCAAAAGCTCAAAAAGTTTTTTGTTGGAATGCTGTGAACTTCCCCACCCACCGTGGAGCGGTCGAACATCGGGATTTCTTTCAACAGAACTTCAACAGTTGTCGCTAAAAATGAAGTCGCGGGAAAAAGCTCAGTGGTAAAGTGTCCGCCTCTCAATCAGAAGCTTGACCCTTGGTTCGAGTTACGGTCGTGGAATGAACGAGTATGGAAAAGACGTGGAATGCGCTTCTTTGATTGGTTCAAATTACATCGCTGTTCGGACTTGGAATTATGACTATGGCGCTTCACACAACTGATCCTCTGCATATGTGGCTGCATTGTATACCCGGAGCGGAGGTTGTCAGACTCAATGTTTATTAAATCCAAAACGAGCCGCCACGAAGGTCAATCTATCTGTTGATTAATTATTTTACTCCTCATTCGTTTGGGAACGAGCGACTCCACATTTCTGAACAGTTCGAACCGAATATCAAGTTTCCCATCAGCGGGAAAAAATAAAGTCACGAGGGGTTGCTGTCAAAGTACAACCGGTCCTCAATCGCGTTTTGCTCATCCTGAGTGTTACGACTGTTAGGGTTAGACTTTGGTTGTGTGCCTGCTTTGACGACAAAGGGTTCGACCAGTTGTTCCTGAAATACTTGAAAGGTTTCTGCCTTTCAAACATCAAAGTCCGACCGCATGCGGCGCTAGCTTCCCACCGTGCAGTTGTGGACGGGACAGCTTCACTGCATCTTCATATCCTGTAAGTGCGTGGCTAATGTGGAAAGTGGCAAGGCTTGGTTTGTAGATTGTGTGGGATCTCCGTTTTCACACTTTGTGGTTCATTGACTTCCAACTTCCGTTTCGCTTTCGTTCGCAAACAGCGATGAATCGCGTGAAAATCTCCTCAGTCGCGTTGAAACGAAACTATCTGCTGTGATCTCCAACAGGTTAGAATAAGAATTGCGCATTTCCACGACTGGCTTGCTTCACTCAGTACAGCTTGTGCACTTTTCACCAGGATTGTGGAAATCGAGATCGTTGTTCTGGATCTCTTGCACGGATATTCTGCTGAGTAACAAGTGGGCTACAGAAGATCATGACTCAGCAAGGGTCGCTTCCATATTTGCTGACATCATGTAAACAACAGGCGGTAATTCTTCGCGCGATCTCACTGTGGTCTGGGTGTGAATGAACCTTCGTGAGGAGTGTCAGATAAAGTATTTGCACGCCCGCTGTGGTGGAAGTTTCGGAAGTTTTTCTGATGTTCGATTAGTCGTGCCATGATTGCATTGCATGGTTCCTGTGTCTGTACAACATTGAGGAAGCTGCGTGGAGGGAGTGTTTGTCCCATGAGTTGCTGCCTCGTGATGTGTGATGTGAATTTGTGGAGCTGCTTGCACCTCAGCATCAATAAGCATTGCATCGCGTTCATGCTGGTATAAATAGAATTGTCTAAATTTACATTTCTTTGTCACGTGCACACATGCCATCGTGTAGCCGCCATTCATCATTGTTCTGCGTCATGCGTCACAAAGCGCTTTGTTGACCGATGCTGCGTTTTTGTTTCTTCAGCTGATTCGCCGTTTGTTGATGTTAGGAATTGCTTGATGCAAAGGAAGTTAGTCTCATTGCAGTTCATCCACAACAGCATGAGTGCTTCGCAGAAAGTGAAACAAGTGTTTCACTTCCAACTTCCTTTGCGCGAACAAATCAAAAGTAAACACTTATCATTGTTTGCGGATCCTATTCTGACAGTGAATCTGACGTGGTCGCAGGCTTTGCTCACAAGAGTAACGAACCAAACACAATCTACAGAACAACATCAATCAAAATCGAGAGCAGTGTCTTGACTAAGTATCAGCCACTGCGGCAATGAATATACATTTTGCTTGCTCTTTAAAAACGTTCTCAACTTTTACTCAATTGGGATGAATGTTGTTTGGTTTTGATTGGCCAACTGCATGTTGGGGTCAACACCGTTTTCATTTTACAGAACCGGCAGCAGTGGTATCGCGTTGGTGAGGTTTGTTTGTTCTATTCAAGTGTCCCCCCATATTTTAATGTCTCATTAAACTTACCATATTCCTTCCATCACATTATATGTATTTTCTTGCATTTTAACTCCGTAAGACTTCTTTATGTTTTGACAGGAAAATTTAGGTCGATCGCGGGGTTTTTCTACAGGGGATGTTCGCGATGCCCCCCCAGTGAAACGGCCAAGGATAAAGTCTGTGGCCTCCTCATCCAGCAAGATGAAAAAAGTTTATTGTTACGTCACGCCTAAGGTGAGTAGTGATGTCACTATCGAATTTTCGGAATGTCAACATTCGGTGAAATCCGCGATTCCATGAAAGCGATCGAAGAAAAAAACTCAAACGTCTTAATTGTGAAAAAACTAGGTGCATGACACAGACTTGTGCAATATTTTAATCGCGTTACTTTGATGTTGGATCTGCAGCTTCAGCCTGAGTGTCCCTGGTCTTCACCAAGCGATGTGTGCTCATTCCAACAATGACTTCGGTGACAGAAACGTGGTGCAGTTTAACAATTTGCAAACTGATCAAAACTTTCGTTACGTTTGCGACAGTTCGTTTATTCGTTATGTTATGAGAAATCAATGGACCACACTTTCATTTGTTTTTCGGCCGCAATTAGAGATACTTTGAACGTTACATTTGATAAAGAATCAGTTAATCGTCATTTGTTGTTGTTACTTTTCAGCAAATTATCATCCGCGAATACTTTTTGAAAATCTTCTACAAACGAATCTTCACATTCCGACTTAGTCCAAATACAAAAGTAAGTATCGTCACGCCTGGGTAAGCTTTGATCATGTGATCAAAACGACATTCATCGAGCGTGACGTTTCAGAAACCGCATAGCAACAGAAACACGCATAGTAATTGCGCCTGTTTATGATTAATCGCCTGGAGCTATCTGCTGTTTGTTGAGGCATTATGTTTCGCGAACATGTTTATAGCGTCAGAGCGCCCCCCCCTCCATCAGTCTCGTCCGATCCTCCACTCCCCTGGAATGAATGTTTGTTTGTTGTTCAAAGGTAGTTGCCAGTTGTTCGTTCCAAACACAGCGACTCACGTCAATCCGCAGTTCTGAAACGAGAAGCTATTTTGCCGATAATTATCGTAAACTTGCCAGGTTTTCATCAATTTATTGGAAGAAAAATAAAGTGAAATGCTGATAACTGTTGTGTGGAATAAACTAATTGTTTTGAAAGATGCACCAATGAAGTGATTTAAGATTGTTTCTGATCTTTATCAGAAAGTGCGGCAGGTGACTGGGAACGAATTATGATGTCACAATTCCGTGTCTTCTGTCTTACTGTGATTGTTTGAAACTGAATGTTGCTCGCCTGGGGTTTAATTAACAAGGATGGCAAATGGATTTGAAACAAGTCAAATTTACTGCAATATCAAACAAAATTATTAATTTTTCGAAATAATTTTGTAGACATATGAGGACTGTTCATGCATGCACGTGTAAAATAGCATGGCTGAAACATTGAAAAACAAAATGCAGTGTTTGGCAAGTGAAGCAATTAGTTGATAATCAAGTGACAGCCCAAGAGAAGTAACATTTACTTTTACTGATGCTAATACTTCCAGAGTTCTCGAAGTACTTTAAAGACCAAGGTCACGCTTTCACCTGCACTTAGAACGACAATCTTTTTCCCGCTTGCATTTTTTAAACTGGATTTGTGCCTTTTCTTGGTGAAAATTTGTACTTTGGTTTTGTGTCGTGATCATCTTTGCTGAGGGTGGGGCGAAAGTGAAATAGGACAGGGGTGAACTTTGTACCCCTTGTCTTCCACAGCTCCGTTGCGGTGAGGCCGATCCTGTCCATAACCAACCAATGCTCGTCATCGACGATGGACTCCAGAACACAGCCGGACTTTTGTGTCCGCGCCGCAGTGTCCTGGTCGCCACAGTTGTGGGGGTTATTCAGGGCAACATGGGTGAGTTGGGCTTCTCCTCCCCAGGGTTGTTGTTGCTGACGATGTTGTGCTTAGCTTCACTCTTTTTGTTTTGCAGGAAGTTCTGAAACATTTGATGAAAAAGTTAAAAACTTCAACCGTCTTTTGCTCCAGCATCATCGCATTTCCGTCACGCACCGAGAAAAAATTCAACTTGATGTCGACAGAAAGGATTTGCTCAACGCTGTAAGTTCCTGTTTTTATCGCAATAGTTTGGTGATCTGCACCCAGCGTTCATTGTCGTTCTCGGCAGGTGCTGTAGTTTCAAATAAATGTCGTTTCGTTTTAATTCTTTGCAACATTCACTTCGCAGTCCTACAAAGCAACGAAAGACTTGCATTTGTCCTCCTGGTTTAAAGTCTTCGTCATTTCCTTCAAAAACGAAAACGGCCTGGATTGGGGGGGCTTGAACAGGGAGTGGATCCATTTGCTTTGCAAAGCAATGTTTGAAGCTCGCGAGGAGGGAGGTGGCGATGGTGATGGAACAGCCGAGCAAGCGTGTGGCTTGTTCAGGAAGTTCAAGGACGACCCACAGGCCTTGGTGAGATGTACTCAGTGCAATGTAATTTTGTTATTTGAACACTTTTGTCAGGAAAGGGGGTAAAATATTTTAATTTTGAAGAATTTAAAATCATTTCTCATTGCTCTTTTACGAGCGATTTTTATGATTTTCAACATTTCCTCTGATTGCAATCCAACGTCATCACTTGCTACGTCGTGACCTCCAAAGCGTTCATATTATTGACAAACATCCTGCAGTGTTTACACTTACATTTGTGTCCTCTTCGTGCAGGTCCTCCCCAACTCATCCAGTGTTTCCAACCAAAAGTTAAAAATGTACGAGTTCGCTGGAAAGTTGGTCGGGAAGTGTTTGGTAGAAAGCGCCGTCGGCGCCGAACACAGACGCCAGGTCGCGGCCAGATTCGCCAGGTCCTTTTTGGCCCAGATAATTGGTCTGCCCGTCACTTACAAGGTAATGATACTCTTGTGCTAACGTTGTGTTGGTGTCCTTGCTGAATACACGAACAAATGCGTTGCGCATATGTTCAAGTATCTCGGGTTTGGCAAGTAATGGTGCAAAGACGGTTTTAAATATTAACAATTATCAGCGAACACATTGTGACAAGTCTGAAAACTTCACGTTTTATTATTCGCTGTGACATTTGTTCATTCTGTCTTACTGGTTCCACTTCGATAGTTCCTTGTCAGACAATCTGGTTGATGATGAGATTATGGACGATTGTAAGAACCTTTCATGTTCAGCAAACAGGAATTCCTGTTCATATAACAACTCACCCACTGATTAAGTTGCCAAACGTAGGAGTTTTTTTCAAACAAGAAGTTCCTGCACACGGTAGTTTTTTAATCAAAGCTTTGAAGTTGTTGAAAATCACCAGATAACTCGTTTCTTCCACAATCCCACGTAACTTTCTAACTTTCCTGTGAAACTTGGCTTGACCCGAATTGACCCCACCATGATTTTGTTTCGATCAACATCGAAAGTTCTGGAAACTTTGCAGCACTTCGAGAGCGATGACCCCGACCTGTACATGACCAAAGTTAAATATATCATCGAAAATGACGTCACTGACGGTGGGATGACGTTCAGCGAGGAGGAGTACAGCGGCGATGGGAGATTACTGCGGGTGCGTTTCCATGACGATGTTGCGCAGCGTGCAGCTACTGTGACGTGTAGGGGGTATCGGGCAAAGCGAGTTGTTTGCATATTTCGTTACTTCTGAAGGTAAGCTTGGCTTTTCACTTACGTAAAAAAGTAACGTCACAAAACAATGTTGACGTCACAAAGCGATGACTTTCTCCTGTACAGCAACCAGGTCTACACGAGAATCTGTCGCAACAAATCACGACCAACATTTTGCCACATGGTGTTTTCTTCAAGTGACGTTTGTAGTGATTTGTTTTCTTTCTTCGCAAGACCTACACGGCTTACCGCACGTTTCGTTTCAGCGAGAAACGGAACTGACATGACGTCAGAAGCTTCTGCCCATGACTCATCAAACACGACCCTGCGTTTTTTGGCTGAATAATTGAAGTTGATCTTCACTGCTCCTAACAGTTAATGTTGTCTTTGTTGTTTCCTTGAAATAAATGTTAGGAAACAAACCAAACATGCTGTAATCATCATTGGAGTGCAGTGTTTCTTCTGTTCTTCTTCATCAACTGACTTCCCGTGGTTTGTCGACGCTCACAGTTCGGGAAAGGCGGTGACGAGGTTCACGTCATGCTCCACTTCTTATTTTTCGGATTACATTCGACGCAACTAAACCTTAAAAACTTCGAGGGCCTGTATAGGCGCGGGTAACCCGGTGTTGGGTTATATTTATACTTCAGATAAAATCGATTATATTGAAAGCATAAAACTCTGTAAAACAAATGCATCGGAGTGCAGTGTTACATGTACATAACACTAGCTACAGCGCATGTATAAATAAAATCACAAAAAAGGGTAAAAATGAATTAAACCTTGACAAAAAATTTGTGCAGAAAGACGACCAGGGTAGAGCGCAAAATGCAAAAAGTGGGATTTTAAGCGAACTGGATCGACGAACTGAGGCTGATAGTACAGACATCACCAGCGTGGGGGGTTAACAGACAACAAGCATCTACGGTGATTGGTGAAGAAGGCACCGGACAACGTAAAAAGCGAGTGGAGCAGAACGTGGATTGTCAGTCACCAAACAACCTTTCAAAATTTGGTAAAATCATAATTTAAACATCGATAAACTCTCCGATCCAGTCATACCTGTTAGTGGCACAAAGATCAAGTAGCTGCACCGGGGTTTCCCCACATATGTACGTAACTGCGTAGCATTCTCATAATTATGTAAAATTCTGATAATTTTGACTAACTTGGCAGCTAGAGTTTAATTTTCCAAGTTTTCAAAGGTTTGTAATCCACTTTTCTTTCCATAAACTTTACGAGTCACAAGAGACTAAAGCTCAGCATTTCTGACTTCAGGAGAAAAGATTTGAAACAAATCCACCCTTCAATGCAGGAAATATTTGCTAAGATTGAAATCCTGGTCAGAAGTAACTTGGTCTCCTTCCACATCGCAAGTCCGATGCAAAGCGCTGCCCAATGTCAGGGTTTCATGTCACGTGGTTGTCTGGTTGTCGAGTAATTTCAATTCTGATTTTAAGTAAAATTAATTGTAACGTCACAATGCATGTTTTTCAGGAAGTAGATTTGATTCCAAAGGGGTCAGAGGTAGACGTCACAAACGAGAACAAAATGAGGTATCTCAACAGGATCGCGCAGCACAGGCTGAGGGAGTCGATTAAACCTGAAATTGATAGTTTTATTAAAGGTGAGTGGAAAGCTTGTTGAGACCACAGAAACATAAGCTGTGCTCATTGTTTAGATCCCGTGATTTCATTCATTTACAAATCGTCATGCCAGTGGTTGCATTTGTCGGTTATTGTCTGATTGATGAAGCACTCGCTACAACATATTCTTCTTGTCAGTAATAGATGTTGTCAGGCATAGATGATGCTTGTGTTGAACAACAACGTGAAACATTGATCATACAAGCTACGGACTATTTGCCTTGTTGGTAAAATGCTTTGATTTATTGAAAGTATTCCAAGTGAACCACATTCGGTTTCTCGCAAGTCTCTTCACCAAGAACCGAATTTTAATAATTGCTGATTTATTTAAATTATTAGTTGCCAAATTTATGTACACTTTTGATAACTGTGGGCTGCCTAAATACTTTGACAAAGTTCACAACGATCACACAAGCCTTGCTACTTTGAAAAAATACCATTTTCCCTGAATGAAAGCAACTCTGGGTCAGCTTTCTTTGATGTATGTTGGTCTCAAAGTTTGGTCTGATATTCCTGAAAACTTGAAATCTCTGTCATCTTTGTCATTTGGAAAACGATGTAGAAATGTTCTCTTGTTGATATGCTTCTTTATTGTCAATTCACATGTTAGTTCTCTTTTTCTGTTATTTTGTGTATAGTGCCCTACTTTCTGTAGTAGCCTTCATCTGTATTTACTTTTTCTTTGATGCTATATTTTGCTACAAACTTCTGTCTGACATCAAATGCGTTTTGCCAATTCGTTGTACCTCTTCACTTGAAACTTATTCAATTTAGTATTGATTTATGACAACAATATAAGGCTGGCCGAATAGTTGATCAATAAGGTTGTTGCCAACCCTTGGTGTCTCAAATACTGTATTTACACAAATTGCAGAATTACGAAATTCTCGTTTGTTTTTCTCATTTTATTTTTTAAATTTATTTATTTATTTAACGACAATCTTGCTACACGCGGTGGCCTGACTGATGCAATCTTGTCGTGTCACGTCGAGCTTTCAAAATACAACAACGCAATTTTATTTTACGTTAACCTGCGATCAGTTTTTCTTCCCTTTGGTGTCTTTTCCCTTTTGTTGCCTTTGTTTTTTCGTAGTTTGAATTGCAAAAATTTGTGAATAAACTGCCCGCAAACCTCACATATGCGGACTGGTTGCCATAGCGACGACGTGTCTATGTTTCGTCACAGGCTTGAACTGGTTGGTTCCGGATGAGCTGCTCGGGATCTTTGATGAAAACGAAATAGAATTATTGTTGTGCGGGGCAAGCCACATAAATGTGGAGGACCTCAAACGGAACTGCCTGCTGTCGGGGTTCGGTCCCAGCGACAAGGTACCTCCTGTGTGGGGTGACTTCTATTACCTTCGACCCCAGGTTATTGTGTTTGGGGGGTAAACTTCACTCACGGTGGTTGCTGGGTATTAGCAACCCGGTGGGAAATAATCGTTCAGTGGACCGCAATTCGACCCCCAGTCCACATAAGACTGCCACCCAGCAACACTTGTGCTTACATAGGTTGGTTTGCTGAAGCAATATTACTCCCTTCTCAGCTGTCATACAAGACATGGCAGTGAAAGAAAAGCTAGTGATTCATTTGATGCTACTTGAATTGTGATAGCACACCTGTAGAATTAATAATCTCTTAAAACAAATAACTATATTTTGCTGTTGTTTCAATAAACCCAGTGTGCTGGCCACTATTAAATTCAAGCAACTCCAAGGTCAGTCTATTTTCATTACATTACAAGATCCCTGTGTTGAAATGTTGCTTCTGAACAAGTCCAACGTTAATCTGCGGTTATTTCAAAGTGAAAACTTCACTAAACACCTGTATTTTCCTGAATAAATATTGAACGTATGCTTATCTCAGCTGAAAAATCCACCTGGTACTTTTCTGCCGTACGTAGGTAGTGGTCATAGCAACAATGGTGCTTCATGTTAATCGCAATTGATATATTGCTGTCAGGTGTTGGGATGGTTCTGGAACGTCATCAGTAACTTCACCCAAGCGGAACTGGCGAGGTTACTCCAGTTCACCACAGGCTGCTCTCATCTGCCACCTGACGGCTTCAAATCCCTTCAACCGAACTTCAAAATATCTCACAGTCCATACAATGAGGGTTCGCTGCCCACCGCTCATACGTGGTAGGTTGACAACTGTGAGGGGGATTGTGGCGGGTAATGCTCCCCTCTAAGGTGCACATGCGCAGTACCACCAGAGCATTTACGCAGTGAAACTTAATCAACATTTTGGGCAAAGTAGAACGCTTCTTTTGCATAGCGTTGAAGCTGTTTGATGTGAATGTGCAGTTTGTATTTTGGTAAGATTTTGCATTTATTGTAATAATTCCCAAAGTTTGCAATTCATTGAGAACTCTGCTAACTCAAAATTTTCTTAAGAGGGAACACTTATACATTAATGGTGCTCTGGATCTACAAGTTATGCATTTCCACAAACAGGTGATGTTGTCGCACGAACTCTAAAATCGAAAAATAAAACTTGTTGTCGTTGCGTGGAGCGCAGATTGATATTGAAGTTGATTGTTGCTGCTGGCCTTATCCTTTGTCGTGCGCGATTGACTGGAATAAGCAGAAACAATGCTACTTGTCATATTTCAGCTTCAACGAGCTGTGCCTTCCAAGCTACACTTCATACGAGGACCTGCATAAAATGCTGAAAATCGCTTTGACCGAAGGTGCGACCGGGTTCGGGCTGGTCTGAACCCTGCTGTGATTGGCTGATTGCGTCTGAACCCTGCTGTGATTGGCTGATTGCGTCAGAACCCTGCTGTGATTGGCTGATTGCGTCTGAACCCTGCTGTGATTGGCTGATTGCGTCAGAACCCTGCTGTGATTGGCTGATTGCGTTTGAACCCTGCTTGATTGGTTGATTGGGTTTGAACTGGACGCGGAGTCCAGGGGGAGACACGGTTTGGCCAAATTGGCCGACGACTCCCCCAATGTTTCTCGTGATCACATTACTGTGGTTGAAAGCTTTTCCAAACTTATATTTTATTGCACTTCATTTAATAAAAAGAAAAACTACCGCGCGTTCAGTGGCAGGTCAAAGGTCAAACAGACAAGGAAGATGGGGGTAGATATTACGGAAGTGCGTTGACACGTAATGTCGGTGAGTAGTGATGATAGTTAAACGTCACTTCTGAGGTTTGGCTCCTCCAATCTTCGATGACGTCATCCAACGAGGAGCGATGAAGCCTCACGTGATAGTTGCCAGGCAACATGAAGAGAAAGATGCATTCCATTTGAATTTCTGCACCAGCTTCAATCTGCAACAACCAGTTTGAGGTTAAATTTTTGTTTTATTCCACAAACATCAGGTTTAGAAGTTTGATTTTGACTCAAGCATCTTTTGTAATTAACTACCTGGTCAAACGATTGGTACTGGGATCCCAGACACAAAACACAGTCTTCCATGTTGAATTCCAT
>JGI24158J21664_10002717_pt1 | contig 21743 bp, 16 predicted proteins | sample Ectturendosymbi3_FD_21664 | JGI IMG/M metagenome (IMG submission 21664)
ATGAAAATAGTTGTCAGAATGAGAATACGCATGAAAATAGTTGTCAGAATGAGAATATGCATGAAAATAGTTGTCAGAATGAGAATATGCATGAAAATAGTTGTCAGAATGAGAATATGCATGAAAAACAAGCGTGTCATCTGGACCTTCACACATCAATAACATGGGGAAATATTCTTCAGACAAGTCAGCTGACAGGCCGAGAAAAGGGCCTCTGTCAGTATTAACAAAATGAGCAGTACAATTTAAACGGGACTCTCCATAAGAAATAATACACTAACCAAATACGACATCAGAGACAGAATTGAAGAACGGCACTACGCCCGGAAGGGTCGCAGTAAAGGAGTTTTTGCAAAAAACACGGAAGACAAACCTTTCTAGTAGGTTCCTTTTTTGCTTTCCTTCTGACATGTCGGGCTCCGTCATCCGTATCTTCGTCTGAAAAGCTGCTGGCGTCTGAGCGGATATTTTTAGAATCTTGTCGTCTTCTCCGAACGAGTTTATTTGAGAAAGAACTCCCATGCGAGGTCGACTTTAGTTTTCTTCCCTTTGCGACTTCACCGCTGAGAACCCTTTTTGAAGACTTCGAAAACCTTGTGATTTTGTCCTAAACAAGGATTGTACACAATCACCCAGCGTTTCAGGTGACACGCAAAAGCATTAATGTTGATGTCGCTGTCTATATTGTGGATGTTCGACACGCAGCCGAAAGTCAAGAGTGCGCAAATGCAACCATGCGTATATAAGTAATTAAAGTTTAAAAAGAGTCCTGTTCATACGTACAATCACTGGGATGCACCCAAGAAGACATGAGCGTGATAAACATTCGCAGTACAGCATTGCAATCGGCCACACACATCTTCAGCAGCCACCAGAAATTTTTAGGAACACTCGTAAACAACAAGCAATTTCCAGAAGCTTCTATAGCTGTGCAAAACGCCAAAATGTTTTCACTTGAGGAATTGAACATTGGCCGAACCGGAGCGAACGACTCAGCATTTCTTTCACTTTAATTCTCTGCTTTTCAGATCCCCTGCTTTTTATGAGCCACGTCTTTAAAGTTTCAGAGTTTCACACCAAGTTTTTGTTCGAAATGTGAAAAGCACTTGCTTTCATACCATCTACCACAGAGTAAAATATATATAATCATTTTTTAATGTCTTACAAAAACCTAATATTTGGGAACATTTGAGTGAATATTTGTTCTGTTAAAAGGTACCGTCCATAAATGACGACATACATTTAGTTAGTGAGGGGTTTCAGTTTGTGGCGTTTGTCATCAAGGGGGGAACACAAGGTATGGTGACGCCATAGAAATGTTCATGGTTTTTCAACAAAACAGTGCAACGAAATGTCTGCCTCAATCTGCAGAAACTTTAAATATCATTTCAGAAATGCTTTAAACCAAGCGGTCTTTGCCAGAATTCGTCACAAAATGAAAGTATTCACGTAGACTGAGTGTCAATACTGTGTAACATACAGTAGTATCAATACTGCGTAGTATCCATTTGCAGCAACCAGCTTGCATTTGGGAACGATCCACGTCTGCTGATCTGGATATTTTTGTAATTTCAGGTACTGTACTACATCAAATTTAGCATCTAGAGCAGACAAAATGAATCTAATGAAAAAATTCCAAACAGCAACAGCTTTGAAGAAAAAAGGATTAGTCAGTGGTTATTTGTTAAGCCAGTACAATTACTTGTTGATCTTAAACCAGAGCGACGAACAATAGGCATTTTGCTGAAACGTTAAATTATTTCGTATGCTTTAGTACAGGGTTTCTCAACCTGTGGGCCACGAAGGAATTTTTGACGGGCCANGGCCTTGTACTATTGAAATTGAGTACGTTTTGCAAGATGACTCTCGAAAACAGCGACTTTTGTTGCCATGAAAACGAAATTTAGAAGCAGGCTCTGCTTAGGTATCCTGGGTGGTCCACCACCCAAAGGCTTTTTTTGTTAATTTACAAACAGTATTTAAAAAATGTAAAATGCTTCCATGACTTTTCCTGATTTTCAGAGACAAATGGAATGGTGCCAGAATTATTTTACAAAAATGTCGCTGAAAGCCTGATGTATAGGATATATCCTGGGTACTATACTACCCATGGTTACCTGATGTGTAGCAAATTTCGGACACCCTACTAAGCTAACATTTCAATGCAATTTTAAGTGCAAAACCGGTTTGGCCAGATATGACCACCGATACCTTGTATGCGATGAGTCTTCCTACACCATGACTTGATATGAAAAAAAACGGATCTAGCACGTGCATGACATTTTCTACGCACAAACAAAAATCCCCTTTTTGGTGGTACCGTGCATAAAATTTGTATGATGTATATGTGTCGCTGCGCAGACACAATATTGTTGCGAAAGTGATTAACAATCGAAATATGGAAGTAAAAAAGTTTGGTCTGGAAATAACGGATGTCACGTGTCCCAGGAAGACGTATGTAAATTATGGGTAGCATTGTACCCTACTCTTCCTGACTCTTACAGTAAAATAAGGTTTCCTGAGCAGATGGAAGATGACTATGCATTATCAGGTATTGAGCCTCGAATATTTTGCTTTCTAACAACAAGCAGGCTCAGCCTTCGATTGATTGTAGCGCACGTTGTGTAATCAAATGTTGTTTTTAGTTGTTTTTATTTTTGCTCTGTGTGCAACAGTTGTCGCATTGGAGAAGTTGTATAGTCGGTGGGCCATGGACCTTCCGTTTGTTTATTAAATGGGCCACATGCTTGAAAAGGTTGAGAATCCCTGCTTTAGTAGCTTACAGCTGTGAGCAACAGACGTTTTAGCAAACCAAAGTTCGGTTCTTTGAAACTTTGCAATGCATCTCAAAATTAACGTGTTGTGAAAGTCAGCAGCTTCCGCGGGCCGGAGCCTGATAGAACTTGGATTAGTACAGTGGTTCTTGACCTTTTTTACATATCTTTCCTTTTNATCGAACAAGATTACCAGATTTACCCGCAATGGTACTCATTTATTGAAAATACGAAAATAATTCGTATTAACACTATTACAGTTTAGAATAATTTATAAAAATTTACACTGGCTGCAATTTATGGTTCAGTAAATTTACCCCCTTAGAAGATGAAATTTACCCCTGGGGAAATTTACCCCAGGTTAAGAACCACTGGATTAGTATAAGAAAAAACATAGGTCAAGTATCCTGCCACAATTTTTGCACTGTCTACTATTACTTCTAACAGTTTAAAAATGTGATTTGAAAATGTACATACCTTTGTACATATTACAGTTTAAAAATGTACATAAATTTGGACATATTACTTCAGCACGTGGCGCAGAGTATTTGTCGTTATTTTGGGGTAAAAAAATTACTCTTCATGACCCAAATTTGAGTACACTCTTTTATTGTTAGTTTTCATTTTTTCCCGTCCATTAGCATGCTCTCATTTGTTCAAGTCCACAATCGCTTTTCAGTGCGCGTTTTTTAGTTGAGCACAAATGATATCACACATCAACGTAACCTGATTCTGTAACGTAGCCTATGCTCGGTGTAAGCTTATAGTATCTCTTGGAGCATAAAAATCAAAAAAATAAAATCAGCTGACGTCTATCTGCATGACTAAGCCATACAGTTTATATGAAAAGGGACGCTGAAAGGTTTACACTGCCCGTTGCACTGATTCGGCATAGACCGATTGTTTTCAGCGTCCAAAAATGAAATGCACCGGATATTCAGCTAGTGATGAAGAGCTCAAATACATCTAGTTATTACATGCAGTGGCTTCATAAGTAAATAACTCAAACACAACACCACCTTAAAAAATCTAAAGCCAAACAGAGCATTTCGAATGGTTCAGGTACATTAATGAAGTGTGACGTTATATTCATAGGGGTCAGTATTGCGATGAAAGGGGAGGAATGCCACGAAACCGACGTGGCGTAATTCATGGACATCCCCAACATAATAAATGTGTACTAGAAAGGATCATGCGTTTATTCAAATAACGTTTAGCCAATACGGTGACGACACTTCGATACGGTGACTAGTGCGTGGGGCTCCCAATGACTGCACTGATCACGCAATAAACAAGACAGTAAAGTATGGGTCAGCGTCATAATCGCAGCATGGCGATAGTCATGAGGAGTCGTCATTCCCTCAGATTAAGACGGTTCTTGTACAACAAACCCGACCAGAATGCGACATCCGCCGAAGGTCAATTTCACTAGCGAAGATATTTTACGTTTTGATGACTGGGTACTTGCGCTGGCTGTTAGACCCTCGAGCGATAAGACTTTGTCGGACCGATACCGATATTTTTCTTTGCTGGTAAGCGATGCCGATATTTTTGCATCACTTAAACCACAACATTACAATGGATGTCAAACCAGCTCACAAGAAAATGGGAATGGGCTCACAAGTGAAGAAATACACAGAAATGTTTGCATTTTTGGAAAATAACAATTTAATCATCAAACTTTAACAATCTTGATTTACAGTTCAGGAGGTTTAGCATTACTAAACCAGAGATGGAGTAAGAACTTGTGCTTCCGAACATTACGTGCAAAATAATAGCATGTTGGCTTTAATGAGAAAATATGGCAAATACGTATCGGCAGAATTTCGCAGATGCGATGCATCAGCATCATCATCATCGTTATATCGGCCGATTCATATCAGCATACCGATGCATTTGGAATCCGAAAAAATCTGCCATGGAGCGACTGCGGCTGCGGGTTTAGGAGAGAAAAGTGGTGGGATCAACGCCATTTCCACAGAGATTTTTTGACTGCAATGGACAGTGACGCTCTGCGGACAGCGATCAACATTCGGCTTATGACACCGGATAACTTTTAACACAATGCATTAATACTCTGCTGCATTCCATGGTCCACGAAGAATATTGAATCTCTTTTATTGAAAGGAATAAAGAGATATTGAAAGAATATTGAAACGAAGAATCTCTCCATAAAACCAGAAAACCAAAGAAAATTTCAGGGCAACGCAACGCACCTTCTCTAAAGCTGTTTGTTTGGGTTGTTTACCAACATCCGGATTGAGAACTGTCCTTTTCAAGATCGGTGGGCTTGAATCGTCCGTGCCAAATTCGGAGCTTGTGTCACTGAACTTCTTACTAGACACATCCGACAGGCTGGCGATGGTCACCGTCACTTGCTCCGCTCTACCAGAAAGCAACTTCCTCTTTTTCCTGTCGTCACCGCAGTCAGAGACTCGGCGCGTCTGTAAAAAATAAGGGGCCGCAAGTTGCGGCAAACATTTATTTCAGGTAACATAAATGAACGCACTGCCACGTGCCACTCGGGTTATTCTTGTAAACTCTTAGCACTGAGCTGCTCAACGCACACCGAGCTATAAACGTTGCGTCACGGGGGCCGAGCGGTATATACGGCCTTCGCGTGGGCTGCGGGGTTCTTTGCTGGGTTTCATTTTATCGTAATTGCCAATGCACTGACACCTGGCTTTCCGAGTCTGATGGTTCTTGTTATGAGAGAATCGTCGTGCTAGGGGCTGGGCTTGAGTGTTCACTGATCGTGTCTGCGAATCGTTACCTTCTTGAGAAACGGACAGTTGGAGAATTCCGTAATGATCACTTGAAAGCGATATTTCTAAACACATGTGAAAACGAGTCAACCGCATTGCGGAACTAATTGAAGCGGGTCGCTCTTACGGGGCATAGTTTTGTTCGACCCTTCGTTCGATAATAATTATCATTTTGCTTTTGGCCAATGCCTCGGCAGTCTCAAATTTCACCTCACAGCTTCATCCACAGAAACCAAACGGCGCTTAGAGAAGTCGGTGTTGTGTTAATAAACTTCTAAAAAAGTGAAAAAGCCGATTCGAGCAGCTTTGACAACCTATCGGCCAAATTTTAAAAACTCACAGCCCAAGCCGAGACTCACAAGATCATGTGATCTTTACTGTGCGCATGTGTGTAAATAAAGACTAAAAACCAGTAACATTGTTTTGCTTGTTACGGTTCCCAATACTCCGAATTTTATCGTACGTGGCTCTAACGAGAAGTAGGATCAGCCACTCCTGGTATGTGGTCAATAAGCTGCAGCCAAGATCAGAAAACAAACTACCGATACCTCTTCCGTTCGAAACATTGTTCGTATAGATGACTGCTTGGCACTCATGGCTCTGACAGTTTCTTCCGCCGCTCGCTTGGATGACTTCGTTCGGGGAGCTTCTCGGTCAGAATTGTCAGACGATGTCTCGGTCGTGATTTCACCATCCTCCGGTGTACTTTCCCTGGACTCGACTTTCCTGCGATCGAGGGATGAGGAAATCCGCTTCATTTTGTCGTCCGTCGCGGTGACTGTGTGGCTCTGTCCAACAGACGAAATACCACACATCAAGGGAGAAACACTGCACTTGAGCCCGGTCAGAGCCTACAACTTACTGACGTAAACATCAAAGGCGCGAAAGTGTCTTCCGCCAGTACCAGCGGTGAATCGAGATAGCACTCGCTTGAAAAAGACAGTTCACTTGGGACAGCAGCAAATGAGAAAAAATATTGTTCTCAACAAGTAGGCGGTCAGTATTCGTCAAGCGTTACTGAAACGAAGTTGAGACGTTTGCTGAAAGACGCGCTTCATTGATGAGGTGCAATTTTCTTCTGTATCCTGATAAGGGGTTTCACAAAAAGCAAGGTATTTGGCTGCATGTGATCTTAACCTACCAGGTGTAATTATTAAAAAAAGTGTGTAAGCCTCCCAGGCGTGGTGATTTAATGGTGATAGCCTTTCCAATTGAAATTTACACAAATTTTTATCCACATAAAAAGTAATTGAACTAGTCTTCAGCCTAAAGGTTTTATCAGGGCAGTTGCTAGTGACCAACGGAATCACCATGTTCATCTTTCAACAACGAGAGCTTCTCACACAGAGACTGGCGAATATTTTCAAGAATCTCGGGAAAGCTTTTAGAGAGTAACGGATTTCTAATTTTTAAGTCCCAACACAAAAAGATCACAAATATTCTGCAAGGCAGCTCGAAAATATACGTGATAGGAATTGGCAATGTAAAGGTACAGCACTCTGTAGTACGCACTCCTAAAGCTGCGTCGTAGTTTTACAGTGTTTGCTTTGACGCAAAAAAGAACTAGTTACAACTCGGCAGAGTCCTTCAACAGCACTTGCGCAGCAAAAGTCTGGCATAAACAGCAAACCCATAATTTCACTGCATTTTACGACACAAAGGTGTAACTAAGGAAGTGTACCTTGGACTATGCCAAATGTTGAGTTAACTCTTATTTGCGGTTTCAGAAGCCTTGTACTTTTCTGCTACAACACTTTTACCGCAATGCACACGATGAATCCTTCCAGTGAGTTGAGGACACACAGCGATTAGTTCAGGAAGAACCAGGGCTGTGGAGCCGGACCCGGAGCCCAAGCGGTTTTGGATGGCTGGAGCGGAAGCCGGAGCCAAAAAATTTGGATGGTGGAGCCGGAAATTTGGGTTCCGGTTCCACAGACTTAGTTTGTGGAAAAGCGAGTTTTACCCATATTACAATGTTTTTTGGTTTTCAATGGACCAAATTGTTCTGGAGCCGGAGCCCAAAACTTCTAGATATTGGAGCCGGAGCTGGAGCCAAAAAATTTATATGTCTAGAGCTGGAGCGGTAGCCTGAAATTTGCGCTCCGGCTCCACAGCCCTGGGAAGAAGTACTACAGAAGTAACAGGGTCCTGCCTCATTCAAGCCTAAATCCAACGATTGGAGCGAAATTTACAAAACCTTCTTGACAGGTGTAGTGATTGTATACAACGTTCGCTACGTGGACACTGGCCCAACAGTATCCACCAGTCGCAGGTGACACACAAACGCATTCATCAGTTGGACAAACTTTCCACGCAGGTTGACCATTTCTCCGATAAATTCCGTCCCTGTGACTTGATCCGGGTTGATCGGTACTTCTATTCGAATGTCATAAAACGATTAAAGCAACAACTTTATTCTTACTTTCGTTTCAAAACTCACTGTGTTCTGCGTTGCGCTGTTACGAGACTGACTGGGACGTAGATGAGAGAAGATCTGTTGGCGAATGTTGTCGACGGCCACTGCGTTGCCGCCAACCTGTCTGGAATCAGCTGCAACAACGCAAATTACAACGACTTGCGCATGCGCAATAACAGGATCTGCAAGCAGCAGTAGCACTCTAATAGGGCTTTTTTTCTTTTTCAAAAAAAAAAGATTTACATGATAGCTTTCACAAGTCACGAAAACAACACTACACAACACCAAGAACTATGAAACTTACTGGAAACATTAATTGCTGTTCGCATATACCCAACTTAAACGTGCAGTAAGGGTTGAAAGACCAACGCACGCCTTGAACACTTACATTTATTTGACTCTTTGATTACTCTTCCATCTTTTCCGGGTGCCAAGAGCTTTCCATTTCTTCTTTTGAAAGCTATGGACGCTTTATCTTCATCAACACTATATTTTATGTATTCTAAGCTTTGCACAGTACGTAGGTCATGTTTGTTGTCACAACCGTCACCCATACCATTGCTTGACTAACTTACAATCTCTTCCTGTCGCGTGATAGTGGACATAAAAACGAAGTAAGTGAATAGTTACAACAAACAAAACATACATAAATACACACATTCGCTGTAATTCCATTATTATTCGATGTTCGAATCCCACGAAATGAAATTGTATGTCGGATCTTTAACCTACGCTGAAATTACCTTGCAATATAGGCTACACATGGAGATGGCGTGAAGTTAAAAAAAGAATGGTTGCAACCTTCAAGCATAGCCAGCACATCAACAACCACAAAAGAGAATTCCAATAATATCACTGAAATTAAAAAGATTTTAACTGTAGAAATGCCAAGTATCCAATATGTCCTTGTTCCATGAAAGACAAACAAAGAATTTTACCATTTAGCTAAATTGCACGTAATTCAGTACATTCATAACTCCGCGACAGACCATTTATGTACCACGTCAGGCCATATCAACGTTTTTTACACGTTTGTGTGTAGTGGTCTGCCATTTCAGGCTTATACGTATTGTAGACTCTCCTTCCAACTTCATTCACTGACGTAAGATACAAGCTCAGTAAAGTTAGTTTTAGAAACTTCTAAAAACATCGCAAACATCACCATCTGGCTCAGCCCATTGCCTTCTTTTGTGAGTCTTAATACCTATGCTCAGCGCATCGTCTGCCAACACAGAAAAATATTTAATCTGAGAGCTGAGACAAGCTTATGCTTCTTGGGACTCACACAGGCCCCAACTGGAGATTCTCTAGATAAGTAAGTATAAGAATGCAATGGCTTGCTTGGCCTCCCATTTGACTGCCTCACTTTGTAAGTCCACTGAAAATTGCTCCAAATCCATTCAGTTCCAAAACCAATTAAGTGAAATGAGTGAGATTATGATTAGTGTGAAGAAGTTCCACTGATGCAATGACTAATAAAAATCTGACAAAGAATATCATCTTCTTTTTTTGAAATGTTTTCTGTATGGATAAGCTTGTTTTCGTGCTTCCAGAGCAGCAGCTTTTGCCTTTGACTGCTTAAGTAAAGGATGCATAGAAGGTGGTGGTTGGATGTTAACAGAGAGTTTTGTTTCTTTTTTTTCCATGTCTTTCAACTTCTGTTCAATCGACTTGATCATCGTAAGTCTGAAAGTGAGTAGCAATAGATAACATAACACTGTTTGAAAGAAATATATTCGGAAGTTGAATATGTTAATTACAGAATTACACCTTCTGTTTTCGAAAAAATAACAAAGCTACAATGGCAAAGTTAAGAAACACAGTGTAAATAAAACACACCTCAAATAATACTCCATATTTTGCGGATGTTACCAAGATCTGTGTTTAATTAAATTCAAAAAACTCATCACCTATTTAAGCATTTAACTTAACAGTAATTACAGTATGTTGTCAATAATAACCTAATTCAGAGGTTGGCAATTAATTTGACTCGGGGGCCACTTTGAGAATGTTGCGTTTAGTGTAAAGCCGTACCTTCTAATGGAAATAGAAGCAATCTCCCCTTAATGGTAGCCTCAGCACTAATATTTAGTGTGATTTGGAAGAAATTTGAGATTTGAAGATTCTTCCTGAATGCTTCTGCGGGCAAATGAAAACGCTGTGGTGGGCCACATTTGGCCCGTGGGCTGCTAATTGCCTACCCCTGACCTAATTTATTTATTTAAAACCATGAAAAATTAAAGTAAAAAACAAAACCAAAATTTGCTCTAAAATAGGCACAACTTTAAATAACCTTTATGGAATGTAAGCTACAGTTTTCACAAGTGGAAACTTAGGAAAATATCAAATTCTAAGAATCTTGACACTCAACCAACCTATGACATCCACATGAAAAACACTCATAAACAAAAACACGTTTTGTTAGATACACAAAGTTGTACATGATAATGTTTCTAACACCAGAGGCAGACTACCAGTATGAGACAATACAGCTAAAAATTACACCAGTGCTCACTTTGAATGAGATCCACATGTAGAACTCGAGCTTTTGGAACTGTGAATTATGTCTGAACTAAGGTTTAAGCTGACTGGAACAGACTTTCTGTCATCCTGTTGTTCATGTGCCCACCTCACTTGAAGGCGCCTGGACAATACTAACTTTCCATTTAATGCTTTGATAGTATTTTCAGCATCCTGCAAAATCCACATTTATCTCACATCAAATTACGAAAAAATCAAGTCAATTACAGGTGGATTGTAATTGGTCAGCACAGTTGTATCTGGAAGTTACAATTGTTGTTTGCTCCATTTCCCCATATTGTAGTCTACTAAAACCAGACAGAATAAAGAAGATCACCCATAAAAAGGAATGACTTGACCTAACAAGACAGTCTTTCATGTTGTTGTAATTTGGTACATTATCAAAAAAACTGAAATGTATTGTTTTGGCTACACTGTTTTTGTAGTATAGGTCAAAAATAAAGACTAGTATCCAGCAAAAAACACAAATATTATTATATTGTTCTGAGAATTTCAAATATAAGACTATTCTGACAAAAATCCAGTCAATTAATTCAGAATTAATGCTTAATTCTCAGCAAGTAAACTGTACCCATAAAATATTCTCAGGTTGTATTACAGCAAGTTGCGCTAAAACAAAATTTGCACCATCCAAATATATTGCCTACAAATTGCACTAAATGCAACCAAATGTACACATGGCCAGTTAAGCATTTATCCCTTACAACCGCTGCATTTTATCAACATTGCATTAATTCAGTTCAAACAGGTTTGACTATGCTATACAGTCAAACTGACCAACTTGGAAAAGGGAAAATCTAGACAAGTTGAAATTATGTGCATCTTAGTTGTTTACAGTATACATATACTATGTACAGCTAAAAGCTCCAGGTTTTCTGTATGCTTCCGAGGAATAAGTCAACTGTCCTCTGCTTTAATCTTTTTGTGATGATTCAAACTTACACACATGTATTCAAGTACTCCCCACAATGGGAGAAGCAAGGATTCAATCAGCAAATTTTTAACAGGACATCAATTTCACATGAAATTACAAATTCTCAGTCCTGAAATATGCAAGCACAAAGCTTATAGCGGAAAAGTTGAAAGGCTAAGGCAAGAGCAGCGAAAGCAAACATTTTATTTGCACATATATTTTTGAGTGCCATTTCAGTAACTTGTTTGTTTGTTCCCTGAGCAGTAAACTTTCACCTGTCAGAAAAAATCAGAAAGGTCACCTGCCAGAAAAATAAAGCAAGTCTAAAGCATACATAATAGAGCAAAAAATGACCATTCAATGGAGTAATGATTTGTAGGGATTTACTGTGCAGATTTTATTGACAACAAACGCACTTCAAGGCCATTAGCCCAGAGAACAAATGCAGTGAAGGCTCAACATCAACAAAGTCTGGTGGAAAGTAACTGACAAACAACAGCACGATGAGCAGTTGTATTTAGCACTTTTTTCAAACAAAAATATGGATTATCTCAAAAAATATTGAGATAATTTGGAAAAACCAATGTCATTTTCAGATTTAGTAACATCAAAATACTCTAAACCAGTGTTTCTTAACCTTTTTTCTGCTACGCCCCTTTGAGTAATTGTCCTTTGTGTCAAGCCCCCTAACAACAAACAAGTTGTATGAGTAAATGTGTTAATTGGTTAATTTCTTTATGAAACTTTCCATGTTGCAGAGCACATAAGGTCTTGCGCCCTCCTGGGGAGACGCACACCCCAGTTAAGAACCACTGCTCTAAACCCATTGAAACTTTCTTGGTACCAAAATGTGTGTTTACGAATGAATTATTTACAATAGTCTTACTATCAAATCCAACAACTGTAAATAAAGCTAAATCTGCAGTGCTGTATTGAACATCTTTATAATCATGCAGTATTGAACCACTTTGAATACATAAACAGGACACTATTACCTCTTTACAGTAGAAAGTTGCAAAACTAAATCCTCTACATTGTCCTTGAAGTGGACCAGATTTATGAAACAAAAAGTCAAGGTCTTTTATTTTTCCACAGCGTCTTAGCAGTTGCAGCAGTGAGTACCTGAACAGATATTTTTGGCAAAATAAGGTGCATGTTATATAGGCAAAATAAGGTGCATGAGAACCTTTCAAATCATATTGGCATGTTTCATCTTTCAGCTTTTTTGAGCAGTATACAACAAAGCCACATAACATTTGCGTGCAAAACTTGCTTCAAAAAGTTTGCATCACCAACTGGCAGACAGAAAAAATTACATTTGGTAAAATATCCTTACAAAAAGCTTAAACATAAGCATTATTATCTTAACACCTTGAGAGCCAGGGTACGGTATATTCCTACTATGAAATTGGCCTAAAACCAGCAGTTGTCAGTTGCCTTGCCAACGCCATAGCTCCTCCGCCGATTGTGCTAGAGAGCTGTTCAAACCATCAAAAGATTCGGCAAGTCTTCTAGTCTGCACTAAAAACACTTTTGGTTGGGGGTTGCAGATTTTTTGTGAATGACATCATAAATGAAGTAGTTTTTGGGCCATTTTGGCTCATGTTACCTGGCCTAGGGCCCAACTAGAGCTGGATTCAAGTAAGTAAGTATTTAAGTAAAATTTTTACTTTTTACTTACTAAAGTAATTTTTTGGACAACTTGAGAATAAGTAATTTTAAATTGTCAATTTTTGCATTGGAAAACTGGTACAGTAGCACTGTAGGATCAACCAGTTTTTTTGTTTACAAATGTATCTCAGCTACTGGACATGCTTGTTTTGCTTTGATTTAGAATTTTCCATGTCATTTCATTTGTTTTGAAAAATGGTGTCTGTTTTCAAAGATTATTAGCAAATTAAATCCATCATGTCAAACTCAAGTGGTTGGAAAAAGCTTACTGGCAAGAAGTCAGAGGTTTGGAAACATGTTCTTGTTAAGTCAAGCGATGATTCAGTTGTGAAATGCTGCTCAGCCAAGTTCAATCCAGAGCAAGTCACTACATCTCCAATATATCACTTACAGAAGAAAGAGGGCATCAGTTTGCAAAAAAGCTCTGAGCAAAAGGAAGTTGATGCAAAATTTAAACAGAAACAGCTTACAATTCATTCATGCTTGCAGAAAAAAGTTTCTGCTGAGGTTGTCCTTGCAAGACTGTTGGTTGTGGATTTATTGCCAATGTAGAAGCTTGAGAAAAGCAAGGACATTCAAAATGGTTGGGCTGATCAAGGCCTCAAGATTCCAACATCCAGAAAGGTCATGAAAAAGATGTTTCTTTCTTTCAGACAAAATCAAGACAAATTTCAAGCGAGAATTGGCTGCGCAAATCAGCAATAAAGACAGATTTTCCATTTCCTTGGATGAGTGGACATCAATCGAAAACCAAAGGTACATCGGCCTGAATTTGCACCTGAATGATGCCACAGTACAATCACTTGACATGGTGAGAATCAAGGGATCAATGACAGCAGAGAGTGGTCTTGATCTTGTAAAGAAGCGATCGGAAGATTTTGGATTGACCCTGCAGGAATTACTACCAAACTTTAACTTTAACCCGAAGCATATTGTTGGCATGGTAACAGATGGTGCTTTAGTAATGGTCAAACAGAGAAGCTTTCTGCCATCATCCTCCAAATATGCCATCCTCATGGACTTCATCTCCCAGTTTGTGATGTTTTATACAAGAAACGTCACAATGAAGAGGACACTAATGAAGCAGCAGAAGCTCATGAGTATGACATTTGCGAGAGCTCTGATGATGACGAACCTTGGCAAGTAACATTGCCAGATGATTGCAATGCAGATTTTGTTGACACAGTGAGTGATACTATTTCACAAGTGTTGTTTCACAACTTTTTCCCAATGGCCCTATTGATGAGAGTGCTGAAAATCTTGAACATGACATCACTGAGGAGCCTCCTATGAAGAAGTCCGAAGCGGAAGAGCTCAATGACATTTTATGCCAGCCAGAAGATCATTTGGATCGCGTTCAAGAAAATGTTTTGACACACATCAAAACAGAAATGACATTTTAGGAAGCAACAGAGGAATGTCCCAAAGTCTTGAAGAGCCTGAAGTCTTGTCTAAACTCACTTCCACTTTCTTCTGTTGAAGCAGAAAGGTGTTTCAGTGTTGCTGGACTGTCTATTTCAAAGTTGAGGACATCGTTGAGTGATGAAATTACTGATTCTTTGTGCTTTGCACGTAGATACTTTGTGTGCAAATAATTCTTCTTTATGGATGTGTAATAAATAAGGTGATTAAAATATGGTATATTGTCTCTAAGCACTTTTTAAAAATTACTTGAATTACTTAAGTAATATTTCAAAAATTACTTCTTACTTAAGTATTTTTTTCACGCTTGCTTGAACCCAGCACTAGGCCCAACCGCCAGGCCGAAGTATTTCGCTGAAGTTTTTGTTGAAAACTGGGCTCAAATCAGAGTCTTTTGAGCCTTTGATCGACGTTCTAGCTTTTCTGGTTCAAAAGTTATGATCTAAAGTAAACAAATTAATTAATTATCTAATTAACTAATTAATCAAATATTTTTATTACTTTAGATCATAACTTTTGAACCAGAAACCCTAGCAGGTCATCCAAAGTACCAGGACTCGGATTGTAGCCTACTTTCCAATAAAAACTTCAGCGAATTACTACCATCTAACGGTTTGGGCCCAGGGCCAGGTGGCCTAAAAGTCCTCCACTTATGACATCACTCACAAAAAAAACTGCACCCCCCAACCAAAAATTTTGTTTCATTGCAAACTACAAGACTTGCCAAGTCTTTTGAGCTCTCTACCACTTTCAGCACCAGAGTTACACTCGTGCAAAGCCACTTGTGACTCGATTGTTTTGGCACAAATCGCTCGATTTAGACCAGACGTGAAAGTGTCCAAAAACTCTCATAATGTCTGCACAAACTAATAATACCCAACCGATGGGTATATTTTTTACCATTAAAGGATTCAAAGCATTGAAAAAGCTATGGTATGCAGTCTTCCACTTCTTTCAATCTTTCAACCTCATTATGATGAGTTCAAACAAAATTAAAGATTTTGTCATAGACACTTCAGCCGTCATTGTCAATTGCTTGCGAATTTATGCTGAGTTTTCAAACCCTTGAAGTCCAACACAGGCCACTTTTTTGACCAAATTTTGCAACTCCATAACTTGCCAGCCGATCGTGTTCAAAGAGGTGTTCAAACCTTCTACAGATTTGGCAAGTCTTCCAGTTTTGTTTAAATTTTCTTTTTTCTTTTTGGGTTCTCCGTGGGTGATGTCNTAATAGAGGCATGTTATCGCAAGTTTTTGGCTTAGGTTACCTGGTTCTGGCCCCCAACCCAACAAGCCATATTTTGGAAACTAGGCTATGATCTGAGTCTTTCGAGCCCTTGATTGGCATTCTAGCATATCTGGAGCCAAAACTATGGCTCAAAAAACAAAACTGGGTAAAATTGCAAGTCCCACAAATGGTAACCATGGCCATTTTTGCTAAAGGCCACAACTCGGCAGCCGGTTGAGCTAGAGAGATGTTCAAACCCTCTAAAGACTCAGAAAGTCTTGTACCTAAGAATAAAAAAAATTTTTAACTTTTGGATTTCAAGTTTTTTGTTGATGTTTACAGTATGAGAGTATGTTTATGCATATATGTGTTATATTTGGATGACGTCATCAGGCCCTGGACGCCAACGCGAAGAGCCATTGTTTGACTCAAGTTATTGGAAACTAGGTTATAATATGAGCCTTTAAAGGGTTTGATTAAGTTTCTAACATTTCTGGTTCCAAAATTATGGCCAAAAATCTGCAATTAATTAGGGAAATCCCCAATAATCTCCAAGGGAATTCCTGAAATATTTGCAATTTTTTGGCTACAACTTTAGTATCAGAAACACTAGAAAGCTGATCAAGGGTTGTAAGGATTTGTATTATAACCTACTTTTCAAAAAAGCTTTTAGCCATGAAATCAGCTCATTGGATCGGCCGATGACATCATCAAACGAACCACTAAACATACTCCAATTATGACTTCATCGACCAAAAACCCCAAACCCAACCTAAACTTTAAATTTTTTTTTTTTTCATTATAAACTACAAGACGTCACATTTCTTTAAAGGGTTTGAATAGCTCTTTAGCTCAACCTGCTGCCGAGTTATGGCTGGCTAAAATTTGCACTGAAGGAGCAAATTTACCTTGCATGGAACTTTTCAATTTTTGTCACAAATTAGGTCTTTGAGACATACTTTTGGCTCCAGATATGCTAGAAAGCCAATCAATGGTTCTAGAGACTTGGATTTTAGCGTAGTTTCCAAAAAAACATGACCAAAAAATGGCTCGTTGGGTTGGCGCTCAGGGCCAGGTAAACTTGGCCAAAAAAGTGAAAACATGCCCCCATTTTGATGTCACCCACCCAGCCCAAACCCGAAAAGAAAAAAAACTTAACCTTAAGTACTGTAGAAGACTTGCCAAATCCATAGAAGGTTTGAACAGCTCTCTAGCTCAATCAGCTAGTGAGTTATGGTGTTGCAAAGTTTGCATAAAAAGTGGTGCATGCGGGACTTAAAGGGCTAAAAATGAGCGCTGGACTTTTGTTTTCATGAGGATCATGCCATAACCAACTGCACACTTTCAAATCCATGCTTCATGACCACATCCTTACTCAGTCAATGAAGAATCCATGTTGCCGATCCATACTCTACAATCTTCAGATTTGACGTATGAATCTTTCTCTAAAGGAAGAGGTATGCTAATTACCTCATCTTGAGCTGGTGTGAAACTTGTAGTCATAACTGGTGGTTACTAGTGTTTATTTGGCCCATCTAAGTTTTATATTTAAAGAATATGCACCAAACAAGCAGAATGCCAAAACTTATGCAATGACACACATTACATATATTATTTATACTAATCTTTGAACAGGCATCTATAGCATTTGATTATTTCAGTGTCTTACAGTACTGAAAAACAAACAAACAAAATATAAAACATTATTTCCACAGAGTTAAATTTAGAAGTTTTACAAAGTCGTATAAGAAATGAAAAGCAAAAGCCTATAGTGTAATTGAAATCCTATGGCATTTTTACAATAACTCCATCATCACCTATCATTGAAAAAAGGTACAGTATTGAGACCACAATGGCCAATGTTATTTAGATAACTTCAAGCAGTATGTTGACATCAAGGAATTTAGATTGGTCTTGCATAATTCGCTTGTGCCTCTCCCCACAGCTTAAATTTATTGCTATTGTTATTCTTAAACATGTAAATGATTGCTTCTTCTACTAAATTTGAGATAAGCTTTTCACAGATGACACAATGCTTTGTTTATTATCAAAGCCTCTTTTGAAGGTTGCCACAATGGTTAGTGAAGAAAGACAGAAAGTGGATAACTGACTGAGGCATTGTAAATTATATTTTAATTACAACAAAACATACATTTTAACACCTTTGGTGTGGCATGAAGTCCACGCGATTATTCAGTCTAATCTGGACGGTTTTTGGGTTGTTTTCATCCAACAGCTAGACTCAAAATTAAATAACTCAAAGTCTCAAAATGTACTTGTCTGATTGACATCAAATTATCAGGTAAGATTTATTTTCACAAGAACATTCGTCTAAAATTTGGTTGTAAAAGACCAAGCATGAGAGAAGTTATTGCGTTCTACTCAACAACCTACTCAACCCAAGAAATTAGCATGTTGCTAGCCACTTGCAGCAACAGTTAGTCCGACGCACAAGGAACAGAGTCTGATTACTCGATAAAAACATGAATAACTCACAAAGTTCTTAATGCATTGAACTCAACTTTGGTACACGAAAAGTGCAAGTGCTGAATAGCCTTGTAATGAAAATAACAGCCAAAGAAAATGATATAAATGACATTTTGCAGATGTTTCTGTAACTTCTGTTACCATCATCAGTGCAATTGCAAATTAAACTGCAGTGATCTTGCTGCAAGTTTTTATGGTCAGTCAGGAGAAAAGCACTGTGAAAAATGTGAAGGCTGTTATGCAGGGTTCCCACACAATTTTAAAAATCATTTTCCATACTTTTTCCATACCTTTTCAATGCTAAATTTAAAACATTGAATACCATTATTTCTTTTCATTTTTTGAAATTCTTCATCATGAAACTCAATTTTGTACATTGTATAACACTGCATAAATAATAAAGTGCCTTGCCTTCAGTAAAATTCTGTTCAGATACTTCAAATTTCTTTTCTTTTTAGAATTTCCATACTTTTTCAATACCTAGTGCGTATTTCACCAATTTCAACACTTTATCAATACTTTCAATACTATGTGGTAACCCTGATTATGGTAGTGAAATAGTGGCACAAAGCAGAGGTAGTCATGTGACTCAGCTTGATATGTGCCAATGGTGATGACACATGACGTCATGGGTGAGGCATGTAACTCTGTTACAAGTTAAATATGCATAGAGACATGGATGGGATGTTTGCATTCCAACCTTGGTTTGTGTTCTTGAATCAATAAAGATTCAAGAATCTGCAGCTGCTGCCAGTTGTTGTCACTGCCAATGACCTTGGGGTTGTGAAATTCAATCCGATTATCTGGGTTGGCTTGCAAGTGCCTGCAGAGTGCAGACTGACAAGCTTAATGATGTTCTTCTTTTGAGCTAGTTGTTCAAACCACTGCTTGGCCGCACTAGATCTCGAGGCAGATGTTGAGCAGCCATTCGGTTGTCTCATCGTCCAGAACCATCAGGCCATGTAGTCCATAAGGAGGTTGATGGATTGGACATTGGAGGACAACATGGTTGACAGTTTGTTCTTCTGCGCCACACTCACAGGCCGCAGAGGAGGCCATACTCCATTTGTACAAGCAGGAGCGGAAACGTCCAACACCGTGCAGAGGCGGTTAAGCTGGACCCAGGCTCTTCTTGGGAGGGTCATTCTGGGGGGAGGTGCCGGTGTCAGAGATGAAAATGTGGAGTCTTCTGGGGTTGTCTACCCACTCCGCATTCCATTGGTGATCTGCCCACTGCGTCGCACGTATCTTGTTGTTGTCAGATGAACTCATGAGATCTTATGCAGCGGGTACAAATGGGTGTCTCGATTTGAGCCGCGGTGCATTTGCATTCCATGGACAAATGAACGCTGAGTGGAGCAGATGTCCAGGCTCCATGGCACGGTGTGCTAGAGACAGTGTGGCTCCTCTGCCAAAGCTCAGCGTTTGATGCTCTTCTAATGACGTTCAATGCTATTCTAAACGATTTATTAAATTGTGTTGCATTTGCCCAACATAAAAGGCACCACGTGAGCATGTAAGCCTATAAACAACATTATAACAGTTGTATAAGTCTTGCCGGTCCTTAACTGAGAACCAGCTTTCAAGCATTCAGGTATTTTGAAAGCAACGCACCTTCACATTTACCACAGCTTCGCATCTTATAAAACTGCTGAGTTCCTGCCATATGTTGTTAGATACACAACTGAAATACAGCAGTTGTAATGAAATATATTTGGGTGAAGGACGGGAGAGGGTTTAGTCAGTGAGTCACGCTGCTGTGTGACACCATGTTTTCTGTTTAAGAATTGCTAATGGAACAGTCCAAAAAATTCTTGAGGGTAGCCATTGTGAGATAACATCCACTTAATATTCATAAATTCTATATGAGCTAGTTCATAGGAACTGGTGATGTCATAAGTGTAGTGTGGCGGAGGAAAGAGTTAACAAAGTTTTGTTTCTTGTGCAATGGAACAAAAGTAGACCATTTTGAATATAAAGACCTGAATGCATGGGTATCATGTAGATAGAAATAATAAAACCTGTTGATCATTTCTCAATTAAAAAATCACGAAAGTAGAGGCAGTTGTTGGTTTCTAGCTCCTTGGTAAAGCCAATCTTCTTGTGAATAGATTAAATATTGGTAAAGAACCTATTGAGAGGGTCTTGGTTAGGAAATAGCAAAAACAAATCATCATGCATACAGTGGCAAAGCAGGTCCACTGGTGTCACCATCCACCAAGGCAAGGCCTGATCTACTATAACATAGTTCATGCATATGTCAACTATGAGCGGTGCTGTAGGTAAGCCCATAGCATTAGCAACACCATCGACCTGTCGACAAAAACAACCGTTCAACTGAAACATTGTTTTCACGACCTAGTTTTTTCAACAACTACATTTCAGGCCTTCAACCTCCTGGATTAGAAGTTGATTTTTCTCTTTTCCATTTTCAGCAGTAAAGTCTTGTTCGCTTAGTTTTGAGAGGAAAAATAAAGTTCCCACTACTTTTTGCCCCCCTTAGAAAAATCTTTTTGGCAACCTCTGGAAAAATCCACTATTTCCCCATGGAAAAAATTTTCCAATGCCCAAGCAATATGCACATGGCATGGGTTTCTTCTTCCCAGAATTTAAGAATCAAACCATGAGTCATCTTGATCTTCTCGATGCATTTTGCTATTTCAAATATTATAGCATCCANTTTTTGGGTCATTCAAAACTGCAAAATCATTTACAAAAGTAAGCCTAGTANTAATAGCATTCATCAGAAAAGTCCTNACAGTTTTTCAAGCAACACCAAAAATATTTAAAATTCTGGGTCTAGTGTACAATTCGCCCTCCCCAACTTCCCGGCGTGATGACGTCATCGATTGAAGTTGGTGGTNAGAGAAGGTCGCACAACACATTTGGTCATGATGTCACTATCACGTCATGAGATACAGCTTGTCAAAGTTAANGGCCACAAAGATGGGGGCAAGTAAATCAGTCACAGTTTATTGANGGGGAAACTAGTTTTGCGCTTTCCAACGCATCATCAGTCCTGTAAATGTAAGACAAATCTTACAGGCGAAATGTTATGTTGGCACTTGAAAACAAGTAAAGAAAAACACACGAACTGTGGCTAGTTAAGTTACAACAACATTACTAAACATTTTTCGAAGCTAAAAGGCTGACCTCTCCAGAGCCTCATAAACCAGTCACTGCTAGGGAAAATCTGCGTTTGGCAGCGGTCTAACAAAGGCTCTTTTCCTCTGGAGATAACACACGACACGTGNGCGATGACGATGACATATNCCAGAGAGAACCCGCGCGATTTAAACAGAGCGCAACAGTTCACAAAAAATCCAGAAGGCCTAGACTTTCAACGTACATTGGAAGCGTGCAATGAAGCTAATTTTTAGTTATTATTCCTTGTTCCAAACACAACTTCNTTGATGGTGTGACAGTTCATCAATTCTCCCTTTTCCTGTTTCATAGTTCTTTCAGTAAATGTCAACATTTGCGGAAAACAGTAGTGGCAGGGATTCTCTCAACGGATCGAAGACAG
>JGI24158J21664_10002718_pt1 | contig 21737 bp, 10 predicted proteins | sample Ectturendosymbi3_FD_21664 | JGI IMG/M metagenome (IMG submission 21664)
CTTGACAAATACTGAAATGTGTGACTTACAGTTTCTTCAACCCATTTCTTCCGCCCCATACAGCTATTAACTGCAAAGCTACATCAACACAGCGCCTTTATTTAATGCATTAAGTCGAGATCGTTGCGCCAGCGCAAACATGCTTTACGACAAAACTGTGGCAGTCCGTGCTGCTACCTTACAGGCAACAGGATATTAGTCAAAATCTGGTTGAGACGAGTTTAAGTCCGTGGCTGTGAGAATCTTACTGCTAACTGCTGTTAAGCTTCAAGATTTGCTGAAACGTGTAAAGAAAAAATAAACAATAATTTTTCTTTCTAATTATTAATTTTTGCATGTTTTATATTTCGACAAAATTGTGGCTATAATCTAATGTTAAAATTTCAAATTTTTGAAAAAGGCGCACATTTAGACATTGCCATGGGCGACATTTTGCATAGACACGCCACTGCCCAGAGGCATAGCATACTATGGCAGGTCTATCCGAATCACAGACGAGTGTTCACGTCCTCGGGACGCGCCCTTGCGCTGTGAGCTTGTAACAGAATTCTACGAATGTCGGCGCGTCGTGGATATCGTCTGCCTGCGGCTTACCTCTCATGTGCGGAACCTGCAACCGAAATGTCTTAAAAAATTTTTCTTTAGCAAGCACGCCTTTCCGAGTCACATCCTCAGTTTCAAGGCGCTCGTACTTCAATTCATTACTGCACAAATTAGGGAATATTTGGTAAAGAATTATTCCGATCTACTCCGAATGGCTGCGCAACACCTGCCCCGAGATCTAGTGCGGCCAAGCAGTGGATTGAATGAACTGGCTCGAAGGGCGGCGACAACGTCCCCACGTTGTCATTTTCTAGCAGATGACCGAACACGTATGCACCATTTAGTTGACACTTTGTATTCGTAACTCATACTAGCGAAAACAGTAGACACACATCACGGCCCGATGCCAATTGCGAACTCCTCCCCGCATAAGAAAGTTAATGGTTCACTCCTCGCAAGCTCGGTGTATTATGCCCATAAATACTTACGTTACGACTCACGGTTATTTCAAAACCGATAGCATACACCCTGCTTTAGCTTGTTAGGGGCGGTTTTTTAATAATTTGACATATTTTTATGAGCGATTTGTTATTTTCGGTCCATCTGGATTTGGCAACCCTGCTCCTTTCCCTGGGACCTCGATGACTGCTAGTCCTGGTTGGTGCACTGCGTGACTATACTTTGCGAAGGTCGTGAATCGGTGAAACTGTGCTCTAATAGAAGATGCTGGTATGCAACAAGAGTCAGGCTCGAGTTGCGTCATAAGAACAAAAACGTTGCTTGTCGATTGTTGTTTTGTGCATTCATTTGTTGAACCGGTGTTCCAGTAATGGTACTGGTGTGACATAGACTGTGTCATACGCATCAATGGAATGTGTGTTGGATGTCATTCACGCGACTTTTAAAAATTTTATAATGAAATGGAGCGATTAACGGATCAAATCTATAGCACTGTACAGCACATTGGTATGTTAAGTTGTGAACTCATGCATGCGCCAATTGCTTTAAGACTCAAGACATTCGCCTCCTGCATTTGCAAGATCCTCCTGCCTGTGAGGAAGTGTTATCGCTACCGTTGCACCTAAATGGGAATTTGAAAGTGACTACGACAAGCTTAGTGAAAATGGCAAGGGGATGTGCCGCAAAGTATTGAAAACTAGTTTAATACCAATTTACCTTATACTCCTGATACTAACACTCACGTAGTGAGGTCGTAGATGCGGAAAATGTTGCTTCGCAAAAAGAAAGCAAGGGTGACATAAAAATGCCATGAACTACTTCCACAACCCTTTCGAGTTTTCAGGCCACTGCTATCAAGCTGGATTATCACATCAATTGAACCTTGTTACAACTGCAACAGTACTTTACATAACAGCAACATGCTTGAGAGTACTGTTTTATGTTCGTAACATGAAACGTCACACGTCACTAACGTAAACGTACGAGTCATAGGATATAATTGTAGTTTGTGACAATGCAGTGAACATAACGATTCGCAAAGATTTAGCTACGAACTGCTGGTGTTCACGCAGTCTGCAATGGGCATTGCATTAACTGAATACCGCTTCCGCCAGTTTAACAATAACATAAGGCATCCTGTCAGTCAAACGCGATATTTTTTGTACTGATGAACGCATTTCGTTTTTTCGTGATTTGTTTTTTGAGAACTCTTGATAAAGAGTGACACTGGTCGGTGAGCAGCGCAAAGTTTGTTCAGGATTTGCTCTTATTGCAGTTAGATCAACGCTACAGAAACTGTATTTCTACAATTTTTAACTCCTTTTTCTCTGCTTTTACTTTCTGTGCTCCGGTGTAACGATCCTTCATTTTCGGACTTTATGTCATGATGTTGAGCAAGTAAACTTAGTACGTGCATGAGAGGCTTAATCGACAGTGCGACTGAGATCATGATATGTTGTATGTTTTGTTTTAAGTTGAGTGCAGAGAATAGCGCATGACCTATTTTGCCACATTCCCACCTGTCTATCAGCTTCCCATACCTGGACTGATTGCGTTGCATGCCTAAAGAGTTCACACTGCCTAAAAAAAACTATTTGATCTACAGCTGGAGTTCTGTCAGGCGTCACTACTCAGGGCTAGAATGGATCTGGGAATTGTGGCTAAAGGGTCGTCCAGTTTCTGCAAAACTGCAAAGCTCCCGCACTGCAGCCCCATCACTGGTTGAAGTTGAAAGTCATGCCCAGGACTCGAGAATTTTTAATGTGATGACTTAAATAATAACAGTTAAACGTTTCGCTGGTTTACGCTTGAAGTGTATCACGATACTGAAAAAATTAAGGTGTTGGAAACGACCTTTGGTTTGTTGGATTTAATTTTGCAATTAATGAAACAAAGAACTGGTACTTTTTCAACCATAACTTTCCATTTCAAACACGTCCGTCAGGCAGTGGCATCATCAGCAAGCTCAAGATTTGCAGCAGCAGTAAACATCATAACACCATAAATTAAACAAACTGAATACGAAAAGGTATCACCATAAACCAAGGTTTTCCAGCCCATGGCGCATGCGCCAAGTATGGCGCATTGGTTGATTTGAAGCGGTGCATTGCATCCCTGTAATTGTAATAAAGCAAGAGAGCAAATCACTCTAATGTTTTCATTGATATTTGTTTAATCTTATGAGCTACCAGTTATCACCGTAAAACAAGTTTTCATGATTTTCGGGAAGAAAAAACTAGCTACCGGAGGAAAGATCCTTTATATGTCACAACAACTGGTTAGTTTATCTGGAATTGTTAGTTGATGTTGCTGATCATCTCAATCATCTGAATATGAAACTGCAGGGAAAGAACAATATGTTCTCTGTCTTTATCGATTGATATCACTGCATGCAAGATGAAGTTAAAACTTTGTCAGATTGTTGACATGTCTCCTTGCTACTTGGGTTCTTGGTCGGTTGCTGGATTTGTACATTGTTGTTCTTGTCAACAAAGTCTTCCATGGCGAACAACGGCTCTTACAGGATTTTGAACAGCTCCGTATCTATCGCAACTCCGTCATACACCAGATGAATATTGTTCACTGTCCTAAGCTCTCATTTTCTGCAGAGTTTCTCATAGCGATTGTGGCATAGTCATTTTGCCAAACATTTGTTGCTCATTTTGCCAGACATTTGTTGAGATTGTATTTTAACTGATTTGGCTGCAAATTATTGAATGTTTTTGCTTTTAATTTGTCAAACCTTTCGTATGTTTTTGTAATTTCTGTGTTTCCGTTATTTTTTGGAAAGATCACTACTGATCACTACTTAGTTTTTTTTCAGAAATTGCGATGGAACGTTTTCCACAGTGTGTAGAAATTTAGCGAATGGGATGATCACAAGTGCATCAATATCGGGTGTAAAGTCCTAGGTAGTGCCCAATTTCAGGAAGTCATTTAAATGTTTATGTGTGAACCTTGAGCGGCCGTTTGTTTTATCGATGCTGATTATAGAGAAAACTGAATAAATAGGAAAAGGGCAGTCGTTTTTGAAAAACTCTACACTCTGTTTCTATTTGGCTGTTTCCAAAATCCTGCGTAGCTGGCTGCCTTATTGTTGAGTGTTTAACTTTTACACCAACAAGCAACAGCGTAGAACATGGCAAAAACAAGGAGCACACAGATACATGAAAGAAGCCAAGCACAAATATGTGGCGGCAACAAAAAGAAAGCCATACGCATAGGTGGCGCCAACACGGTTTTTATAATGTTCATTATCGCTGCATACACGTCGCACCCAAAAGTTCAAGGACACTTTTGGATTTTTACAAGTTTGGAAAATTGTCCCATTTTTTCGTCATATTACATTTTATGATGGAAGAACGCTGTTGCATAACTGATGCTTCTATTACAACCTTCAAGAGTGAGCTTTTTAACGATCTGCTTCTCTTAGAAACAAAAGTATTCAAAATTATCGCAAGTTTTGCTGCTGAAAACATGGGCAAAAAGGGGTTATCAGTTGTGGACAGGTAAAAAATTGTGACATTGCATGAAGAGAGGTGCTCAGACAGTCAGTTATCCGAAACTTGAAATTCAGCAAGACTGAAATCCATCAGGCAATCGTTAGATTGAAAACGTTTGGTAGTTTTCAGGACTTCCATATGGCTGGCAGGCCCAAGGTTACCAGCCAAAGAGATGATTACATGATAAAGAGGATGGTAGTGTGCTCATCCACCACTTCGAGCAAAAAGATTCGATTAGGTTTGTTGCTCACAGGTACAGTTGTCAGTACATCTACCATAAAACGTGGTTTGAGTGATGAATTTGGAATCAGAGGCTATAAACCTACCAGAAAACCTCGGTCTACTCTTTTCATGAAAGCTAAGAGATATGCTTTTGCAAAAGATCACCTCGATTGGACCGCTGTAAATGGAGGAAGGTATTATTTTCCGACGAATCAACTGTTCAACAATTTGCATCGCGAAAGCATATCGTTAGAAGGCCAGTTGGTTCCAGATATGCATATCGTTACACAGTCCAGACCATGAAACCCTCCCAAGCATCATGGTCTGGGAAGCAATGTCTGCAAATGGTACAGCTGGTCTGTATTTCCTCCAGGCAGGTTCTACCATGAATGGTACCAAATATCTAGATCTCCTCAAGGTAAATAGATTTTCACATGGTGGTGCATGATTGCAATGTTTTCATGCAAGATGGCGCTCTATGCCAGACGTCGAAACCAGATAAAAACGTTCTACAGAAGAAAAATAACAGTGTCCGGGATTGGCCAGGGCACAACCCTGAATTAAATCCGATTGAACATTTATGGCAAGTAATGAAAAACGAAGTGTCAGATCAGCATGCGACCAGCATGATATCGTTGAATATAGCAAAAAACATCAGGTAGCCTCAACACATTACCTCAGCTTCAAACTTGTGGAGAGCATATTTCGCAGAATGGCTACAGTGGTAAAAAGAGAGGTTATAAAAAATATTGAAAAAAGTTTTTTATAATTTTTGAAAACTTTTTTGTGCTATAGTGACAATCAGTAAATACACCGATGATCAAACGTAAATGGCAGAATACAAACGAGCTATGAAGAGTCAAAATGCAACTGGAGTTAAAAATCTTGAGTGGTCTTAAGCGTTTGAGCGCGACTGTAGTGCTTTGATAAGTTCCAATAGACCGATTCATAAAGGATATGGGGGGTGGGAAGCTGCGAAGGACCAGGGGTCATTTGGGAAGCAGAACTCCCAGCTGGGCTGGTCAATTCCACAATTTTAGCAGATCAGAGTCACAAGTTTGATAAATATCGATTGTTGCGTACTCATCGTAAGATCATAATAGCACTGGTTGGTAATGCAAATGACTGCAAGAACTCAGGAAAACAGGCGAGAACGTTGTTCAGACGGAACGAAAGGAGTGAATGGAAGATAATAATGGACAAAACGAATTTCAAAAACATTTATTTCTATTTGCAAATTGCTGTTATTGTCCTTATTTTTTTTCGTAATTTTTACGGTTTTCAGATTCATCTCGAGGGCCGGAGAAAACCGGCCCTTCTATCTCTCAGGCCGTTTGTTTGACACCCCCACTTTGAAATATCACGAGTGGTTTGTCGGCGCCCATCAGATGCCCATCCATGTAATTCTGCACCAACCAGCCGATCGCATAGAGTCCAACCAACCGATCCCCCTCCATCTGTAGACCGTGGACTGATCCCGATTCGACCGCAATGGGTGTAGAAGGAATATTTGTGATGCGATGTGTAGTGGATGTGTGACAACAAGAAAAAGTGCTGTAAGATCATTTACTAACGATAAATTCGAACTCAGGTACGAAAATTTTGACGTACAGTGAAATACAAATCTGATCACAAGCACCTTTAGATAAAAAAACACATTTGAAATTTTCAACCAAATGCATGCATTTCTTTTTTTGATTCACTTCAAAATTATTGCATCGTTTGCATTGGACTTTTGTATAATGTACTGAGGTGTCTGCAGCCACATCTTTAACGTTGCAAATCGTGCATCTACCGTGCATTGCACGAATGTCGTTCCATGACGCGTAATCCGCCACATCACTGAAAACCCGTTTCATGCACAAGCAATTGCACGCCTCATTCTCACCCTATTTATTTTTGTTACACACATTGCAGTGCTACTCTAGGCCACAACTTTCGTGAAGCAATTCTGTCTCATGCTATCACCCAATATTTAAAATATACTGTACGTGATAATGGATACATATTTTTGTAGCAAAGTTAAGCTACTTCTTCTGGCTTCTTGAAATTGCATGCATGATATTTTGTTAATATTGTAACTCCATTTATCGTACGAACGCATTACGCATATAAAATCTTATACTCAGAGAAAAAGACTTTTACTGATTTTTGTCAGCAAACTATTACCTTTACATTAGAAGTAATTTCATGTTGGGGAGGAATGCAGCCAAATGACCACTGGTTCTTCGTTGCCTCCACTTTCACATGCATTTCACGAATCGGTCAACTTGGACCTTATCACAGCAACGTATAGCGGTGCTAAGTATCAAAGTAACCGTGATAGCTCTAAATATGCGTGTCTTGTTTGTTGGTGCCACATATCTACAGTAGCTCAGCCAAGAATTTTATTCGGGAGGGGCCAGTCAATGCCGTCTTCAGTCACTGACGTCGTCTTGAGTCCGACTGTTCCTTCTGTTTATTTTCTAACAATCGAAGATTGATATAAAGCATTAGTGAAAGATCTTAGCGAGTTTGATATGGGCGAAGGGGCTGCATATCTACACTATACTTGCGTTCTTTCAGATATGCGTGTGATTTTGTTAGTGCCATGTGTGCATGGGCGGTACGTTGTTGTGTGTAGATGTGAAGCCATCAAACAATAATTCGTTGAACTGCTTCCCGAGCTTAAATGAGAACGTTCACAAAGTGCAGGAAATAATTGACAAATATTGATCAACCACTATCCGCTGGAAGCAAACCACTGGCAAAGCAGACGTCTGTTTAGGTTTTGTGGAGAAAGGCAACTTGTACACGTTTCCTAAATTATGACGCAAGCTTCCCTTGATGCAAGTATTGAAGCATGTGCTTTGCCTGCAAACTTGTAAACCAATTTTGAAATCCCTGGTACAATGATTTGCACTATTACTGGCGAACGTATGTTGCCCAGACGTCGGCAATGCTGGTTTGAGACAGTCTATAAACCAACCACTAAAATGTTTTATGACGTCACTGGTATATAAGTTTGCAGACCGCACTTATAACAACACAATATTTAAACACTATTTTGCTTAGGTTGTCCATCCGTCAAAGATTTTCTCGTTGATGACAACGAATGGCTTCAAATTGATCGCACGTCGTATGTCTGAACCGTCCACGGAATATGAAGAGAAAGCTTGGAGGGAATCGACATTTATTACCCTCTGCATTGCTCGATAGCAGTGAACAATACCTTTTATAAGCCAAGAATAATCACTTCCGCAGGAAAATATGTTTTATTTCACTATATAGATTATGCATTCGTAATTTATTTGGAATTACATTCTACCACTTCGGTCACGTAATCAAGTTGATTGGTAGAGTAATTTGATTACATGACGTTGGTGACCAACACCATGACTGGAGTTTAAACTACGAAATGTTATGAAAACAATTGGCATTCATGGTGACAAAGGCATAACTTTCAGGGATATGGTCGAAATAGGATCACACTAAGTTCAATATCAAAACATCACGATTAGGTTGGCTGCTCTAAATGATACCAATGTTTTACGACCAGGCTCAACCGTTCACATCCTTGCATGAAACGGAAAATTTAGGGTAATTGAGTAGTTAATAACAAGCAAAAAGTTTATCAACTGCAATTCCAACTAGTTGTTATGTATTTAAGACCTTCAGCTTGGCCTGCACCTATTCAAAGTACTGCAGCTGTGCGAAGACAAGTGAGAAAATACTGAAAGTGCATTTTTTACACAATTCGATGTCACTCCTATAATGCTACTGAAGAATCAGCATTTATGGAATTTCTTCACCAACGCAATGCCAAGAAGTTTTATCACTCCCGGTTTCTTGTAAATTAATAGTGACTGCGCAGATGTAGATCTTTATTGATGTTTCAACACTAAGAAGCCGAAGTTACCGGGGTGAAAGTAGGAAATGGAGCGAAATCTTCCGGACATCTGGAACTGCAGCCGTGCCTCAACATCGGCGCCGCCATTTCCTAATAACCCAGTCGCAATGATGCTGATGGAAACTGTCGTGATATGGTCTTGTTGCTTTGTAGCCTACGTACGTTGCAGTTTGGTTTGTTATAGCTCAATGCAATTGGAATTTCTACGAACTTTGGTTCTGCTTTTTGATATTTTAGTGATGTAAACACAGCAGTAAAACAAACGAGCTGCTCAGTGGGTCTAGAGATCTACGGCAATTATGATATAAAAACATGTCAAGCTAGGTCTTCACAGATTGCGAAATACTGAGTTGAAGTGTGCAGCTGCTAAATTGTCATTGTTTTCGAGATGACGTAACGATTTTCCAAAATAATTTTGTAATTTTCTCCCACGAAGCCAAAACCGTTGTTTGGGCCAAAAATCAACAGAAAACTTCAAACACAAAATTCCCATATTTGTAATGAAATAGAAATTTGTGAATAGTTCATTGAAAAAATCAGAAATAGTTCGTTATTTGGTTGCAGAGCATTTCAACCGGACCGTGACTTAGAATCTATTGCTTCCAACTGCCGAAAACAAACAAATTATCAAAAGGAGACTTTAACTAGTGAAAATTTTTATATAATTTTTACTCAGATTTCCCCAAAGTTCTGAGTAAAAAGGACTGAAAATCGGGTAATGTGGAAAATGTTTTCTCATTGTTTCAATGGTGATCCCAAACTCCATAAAGCACTCGTGGTTTGGACCAAGCGGATCTTTGACAAATTTTTGTTTTCTTTTCAATATAAATTTGTCAGAAATGTCTCATTTTCCACCCAGGAATGCTGAAAGTCGTTTTTGTCAGAATTGTATTTGGAATCATTGTTAGTTTTGAAACCAAACAAACAAAACAAAAATGAAATCTATGAAGTTTGCCAGCGAATTTTGCAACATGGACCAAATTGAACCGAAATCTCTCGAAAAACATGTTAAAAAAATTAAAATAGTAATAACATAATTTTGGTCTATCACGCAATGATGTTTTCCGCTTCTTCATTGAAGCACTGCGATTGCGCACATGGAGAATTTTTCTGATCCTCATATAGCGCTTCTTAAGACATCAGTCAGAAATGATGATACTGTGATCAGGAAAACGAAGCATCGTCGTCAAATGCTGATGTTATTTGCCCTCAGTTGAAAAATCGTTCGTATCAACGCTTGTAAAGCACTTGCTAAGATTTCGAATGAAAACCAACTGTTCGATGTCTTGAACATGCTTGCATGTAACAGTTTTAGTTCAAGTGATTCGATCTTTTAGCAACGCGTGTGACAAGGAAAGAGCCTACAAGTATTGATTGGGCTGAAACCGGTCAGTGTACTTGCAAACTAGTCACCAAATTTTACCACGTTTGAAAGATCTATTTAGGGCAGATATTTTTTTCGCTGTCTGACGCGTAGTCGTGTAATGATTAGAAAGACCGGTAAATAGATCTGTTCACAGAACCAGACGATGCGTGACTTGACATCAATCAATCGTTTAGCGCTATTTCGGTTGAATAAAATAGAAAATCAATGACGCACTGAACAAGGTTAAGCAACTTCGAACGCAATTATTTTTGCGCATGCTACCAACGTTCTGCTTGCGTGATAACGGCGGTGTGTTTTTCTATTGCATTGCTCGATCATTGCCTTCGGATGGATTTGAGATTCCAGTGAAAGCAGAAATTTGGGAACAACATATTTTTCCAATCGCAATTGCCACAGCTTGTGTGCTGGTTTATTCATTTCAGTCTTCGGTTTGTTTGCTTTCTCTGCTCTTGCTTCCGCCTATCAACGTTTCACCCTTAAGCGTTACTTGCAGATTTTAGAACTGAGAATGCGCAGGGTTACGTGAAATCGATTAAAAATTTGCCAACTGACTCACTTGTCTGTCGCCTTTGTGGAAACTATTTACTTGAATGCAGCTTCGTGGAAGGTTTCAAAACACTTCGTTTGTTGTTGGTATTTTGTTGTGCTGGGCACGTTAAGTTTTAGATATGAGGGAGGTGGTGACATAGATTGATTGTGAGCAAGTTGCTTAAGCGAAAGAGGTGCTAAGGTCGCTCTATGCAGTTTGATGCGGTGTTTCCGAGATCAGTTTCAGCAAAGCGAGAGGTTAAAATTTTTTCTAAATTCTCCCTGAATAACGAACACTCGTATTACCGAAATACGGTATAGAAATCGTCAGTTGTCTGGAATCACACGCTGCCTCAACAATGCGGACCCAGATTTGGATCGCTTTTTGTAAACCGATTATGAAGATGGTGTTTGTATTGGACCTTGGCACTATTGTCGTGCTTGCATTGTTTCATTCCCAATCTGGTCTTTATACTTTCATGCTATATGACCTGGTTTTGGTTTACTTACCTGTTTGTATTGCGTTGGTTTCGGTTTTTATTTCGTTAGTGTTCACCGAAGGTCCTATTGTATGCAACTTATATATCGGTACACCGCAGTGCGCAGTAAGCTACCGTCTTACGGTACGTTCCCAAAGGTGTTGCAAAATTAAAATCTGGAGACATTCTTGTAATTTAATTGTTTATTTTAACAAAGGAATAGGTTTACCACAAAGAAGTTTAGCTTTTCTTCTGGCCTTTAAAATAATCGTTTTGACCTTTTTCTGACCTTTTTTGGCAATGTTTGGCTTTTCGTTGAAATTTTAATCTGATAACCCTGGCTGATGGCAGCAGTGTCATGATATAGGTTTAGCTCTTTGTGTAATTGACCTAACACTTGGGCTTGTTAAAGTTCAGTGCAGTTAGGATTTCTACGAACTTTGCCTCTGCTTTCTGATATTTAAGTAATGCAAGCACAGTAGTGAAACAAACAAGCTGCTCATTCGGTCTGGATATCAAGTCATATATAAAAACTTGCCCAGCTCGTTCTACGCCAGGGGTAGCCAAACTGTTTGACCCGAGGACCAATTTCGCGAATACCTGTCTACTGCAGGGCCGGATACAGTGCGATTTACGTGACAGCCAGTAGACAATGCTGTTGCACTAGCGTCCACAGTCGAAAACGAAATGGTTGAAAGAAATGTGCAAGGTGTTTGGTGGGCCAGATTCAACTGGTCGGCGGGCCGGATGCGGCTCTTGGGACGTAGTTTTGGTCACCCCTGGTCCACGCAGATTTTGAAATACTGAAACGAAGAGTGTAGCTGGTGACTTGTCATTATTTTCGCAATGGTCCAATGAATTTTATCTGAATAATTTTGAAGTTTACTCGTATATGAAGATAAACCTTTTCTTTTTGCTGAAGTGGAAGAATTGCTTATTGTACTAAAAGACGGAAATGGTTGTTTTGCTGGTTGTGGACGATTTTAAACAGGCATTACTGTGCTTAAATAGCTCTTTTTAATAAGCATAGAACCGAAAAATGTGAATAAAGACCAAAACATGTGAAAAATACCTCGGGATTATCACTCATATTTTTATTAGGATTTTCAGTAACAAGATGTAGGGGTGTCGGTAGCTCTATGGTAAATTGCCTTCCTCTCAATTGAAAGGTTGGGTGTTCGACTCACGGTCACTAAGTGAGTTGCCGCAGCGCTCCATTGGCAAGAGTGTTCACCTCAACCGCCCCGGCAAGATCCAAACTGCAGGTGTGAAAACTTCAGGTTTCGGCCCTGAAACCGGCAATTACCCTGAACCAATATCAAATCTAGATAAAAAAACGAGAATTGCAAAATACTGTACAAAGGTTGAAAAAAATTACATACCGTCTTACCATATGTGCTTTGTGGATACGTTTAATAACGGATCCAGGTCTTGGTAGTAATTAGCGTGTATAATTGTTATTGTGGGATTTCTACGGATTATTAGCAGTATACCGGTTACAAGGTTGTGAGAAACCCTTGCGTTATTTGAAATATTATGGAAACAATATTTTAGAGCAGGTAGTTATTTTTTGAAGATGTCAATTTAGGGGCAAAAGCCATAAAGATAGGTCACCATATATGAGCATGTATCACGTAACTACTGTTGGAAATTTGAAATTAGGCTATAGCTTGTGCAGTTTGTTTATATTTGGATGTCCGTCTACTGTTTCATAAACTTGATTGTTGTGAACGATTTATTACATGCTACTAACCGTTATTACAGTAGTATCGATCTCTTCGCTTTGAACGCTGCAGCTTTTCTGATTGTTCTGCGTCTGATCTATTACATTTACATTAGAACTCATCACTACTGCAATTCCATAACATCATACTGTATCACGTTTCAAGCACGTGCCCTCGAGCATTGTGACGTGGTGTGCTATTTGGCTTGAATGTGGTTTGGATTAGCCAGTGCACAACACAGAAACACATCTGGAAAGGGAAAATGTGGACATTTGTGAACTTTTTGTCATCGCATATTTCCGTTTTTTCTTTTGGTGTAATTGATAAAAGACTCAAATGCCCTGCTTTTCAGCTACCGTCAACTGTAGACGATCGCTTTGTTTGTTGCATTGTTTTGCAACGCACGGCTGGCGATATAACAAAAGAACTAAGACGCACCGCCCGAATTGCACGAAATAAAAATTTGTAAGCTCAGCTTCAATGAAAGCGCAACCGGATGTCGTTTTGTCGTCCACTGAGGAATTTGTGATTGTTCAATATTTCAATTGTTTTTGTTGCACGCCCACGCTTTAGGTCAAAGTTTAAGAACGTTAGGGACGGGGTCAAAATGAGGCTCGCGGGAACATTTGATATGACACTCATCAGGATTTTCGCTGCCCAAAGTAGGAAAGTAAACATTTCAAAAGTCAACTCCAAGATAAGCAGATGCTTAGAAGTCAAAAGAAGTCTTAATCACTTCCCATAGCATGCTCTCCTTATTTTCTTACTTAAGAAGACCACGTCACGCGGCCCATGATAGTAAATGAGTTCCTCGCCACTGTTTCAGGTAAATTTTGTTTTGAGTATTGTATAACATCTGAACTGAAACGCGCAAAGCAGAATACTTAAGCATGCATGACAGTAATAAGGAAGACACAAATACATAAAAGAACACGAAGATAGGTATGTGGCAGTAGTAAAAAGGCACACGCTTGATGGCGCTAACCCAATTAATTTGATGAAACACAAGCATAGATTAATAAAGGTAACACGCATGGTTGTAACAATATAGTGCTGGACTGACTTCCACGTAGACCGATTTATAAAGTGCGTGGGGGAATGGGAGGCTGCGTAGGATCAGGGGTAATTTAGGCTGCAGGCCTCCTTAGGGCAAAGCTACTTATAGTGTAAAGGGAACAATTTATATCTGTAAGCAAAAGTCTGTTGTTCTGAGCATACGATTTAATATGCGCATGCCACAGAAACCATTTCCTGTTGTCACATATTTTGGGAATATTCCTGATAGCTAAAGAGGAAAAATATTTTGCTATTTGTGTGTAATAGCTACTCTGTAGAAAGTGATGTAAGCAATGAAAAAATATTGCACGAACAATATTGCATTGTCAATTGCATTCAATAATTAAGTAACTAGTAAGTGAAGTGTGGAAGAATGTAACAATGATGCAGTGATGTTGTGCAGAAAGGAAGTGTTTTTGTACTCTTTTTTACTTCTACTGGCACCTGTGATGTGGGCATTGGTTCTGAAACTAACATAATTCTATTTAACGGGAAAACTACACTTTTTTACTTAGGTATTGGTTTTGAAGCTTGACTAATACCAAACCTGTAGCGTTTCAAACTTTATCTGAAGCAATATTTAGTGCAGAACGAAGACACTCCAGGTAAGAGGATGTTTTACATACTATTTTCAAAAGAGCGATGAATTAACTATACGAGCGTAAATGTGATTGGCGCATTAACACCACAAACAAATTCATTCGAGGCATTTTTGGTGATTTTTTGAAAGGTAATAATAATTACCCGCTCTAGCTGCGCAGCATGAAAGAGGTCGGAAAAAACGTTTCTGAAAAAAGACGACTTTGCTGAAAATTTCAGACCAAATTTGCTTGAAATACTGTGGGTGCACAACCTGATAAGAGAACATGTTTCCATGGAAAAAAAACTTCGTTAAAGTAGGTTTAAGAAAAACTTTACGTGATTAAACTTTTTGTGAAACTCCACTGATACATGGAGCTTTTTTCACCAACATTTGTGACTTTTCTCCCAACTTCAACCCACTCATACATCAGCCTTAAGTAACTTGTAGAGCAAGGGCAACTGTCCTTGAATGGAACAGCAACGCCTTGCTGTAGTACCCAGACATGGGGCGATTACAGCACAAATGTAATTGATTACGATTACGATTATGAATAAACAAAATCACAGTGTAATCGATTACGATCACCACATGCTCGATTACGATTACGAATAAACAAAATCACAATGTAATCGATTACGATTGCATTGTAAGTAATCACGATTACAATCGCGATTACATTTGTCTTGAAATATCCTTAGAAAGAAAACAAACCCATTTACATAATTTTATGTAAGTATTTCTTCAGACAACATACGTTATGAATCAATGCAATAAACGAAATTACTAATCTGTAACGATTAAGCACGAGAATAAAGAAAAAAATATTGATCGTTTACTGAAATCTTCATGCAGTCAGCAAACCATGTGGCGTAACTAGAGGTTTGAGCTACAGGAGAAACTTAGCTGAAAGAGGCCCACTGGCCCTTGTAAGGGACTTACTAGTCAACATTCAGAAAAAAACTTGAGAAATGATGGTGAATCCGGGTGTGAATGGCTATACAGTACTAAAATCCCAAATCAACGGAAAATACTCCGAAAAACGCAAAAAGATGGCAACGTACAAAAAAATACTAAGAGGATGCTAAAACCGAAAAATAAACTATGTGGGGAAGTGGTTTTTAGATTTAGCTGGCCAGGAGAGTCAAATCGCCCCTCTTCCCTCCCGTCAATTACTCCACTGCAACAAATACTAAAAATATTGATTAAACAAAAATTATCAACCTTTAAAATCTTTGCTACAGTTGATAAACGTCAACGCTTCAAATCTTTTATCAGGCAAACGATATCTGTCAGGCTTGAACATTCGTCCAGAAACGCTGAAAATTCGTTTGTTAATAATTTCAAAATTGCTGACTATTTCTTCTAACTGCGGGTTACGATCTTCTGCAAGCCATCATGGCAGTGTGCAGCTTTTAATTTGAAATGAAATGAACAGTGATGCTAATATAGCTGCGCATCTGTCTATTGGACCAATGGTCGGTTTTTAACAAAACCTCACATGTTTCGTTGAGTTTTTTTTCCACCAGTATCTGGTGGATCACGGTTGACATGCTAGTTATCAGTGTGGTGGAAAGGTACTTTCGACTTGGATTAAAATACCTTATTCCTCTGAAAGAATTTAAATTTAATGTATATAAGTTACTGTTTTAATCATGAACATAGCCTACTCCAGCGCTTGCATTCACAAGTTCACTCTGAAGAGGGTGTATGCAAATGAAACGAATACCTCTCCTCGTAATGTCCCGTCATTCTGTTTCCGAAGTTGAAGCCGTTTTTAAGAAGAGCTCCTATTTTTGTTGCTACGTCTCACTAGACTAAACCCACTACGTTATTTCAGGCGGCCAACAGGAAGGCTAGCTGGAACAAAGCGAGAATTAGCCAGAAACGCTGTGCTTACCCTTGGACTGTCTGGATTTGAACTACAGAGACGGGCAAATAGCCTCCCTGAAGTAATTACTATAACAAATGACGTAAATGTAGATCCTCTTCTCCGATTAGACAGATTCCAGGTAGGAAGCAAATGCTGTTGGTAACACCCCGCGGGAAAGCGACCCAGACGCCGGCCAAGGACCAGGTTGTGTGAAATAGGCGGCTTTCCTCGCCTTGGTGTGGAAACAGCAGAACTGTCAGAGATTGCCGGAAACAGTGAAATGCTTCTCGTTTTTCGAAGGCTGCTGCCCCAGCAACCCTCCACAGTGAAAATGTTGGTGTGAAAAGTGAAGTGATTTTAGTTTAATATCAGTTTTTTTTAAGGAAAATGTCAGGTACCCGATATGATCCTGTAGGGACCCGATTTCTCTGATTCTAGGGACCGGATTTTCTTTGATTCTATGGACCCGATAATGATATTCTCTGATTCTAGGGACCCGAATCGGGTCCCTAAAGCACCTTAAAAAAAACTGTTAATGTAATCAGTGTTTGGGTGAAAAATGCAGTTTTTGCTGGCGATTTTATGAAAACGAATTTAAACAACAAATTTTATGGGAGAAAACAACGTTGCAGTGAATGGAATGCGCGTCTTCCTGTTGTCATGCCAACGAAGATGTTTGCGAAGTATCTGACGCCATTAATGCTCGTGTTACTTCTGTCATTTTTGTCGCCTAAAAAAGGAGGATTGGAAGCAGTTGGTGAGTTTTGATTTCCGTTGCGTTTGATCGCTTGTGTTCATATTCAATTTGGACAAGTCTTAATTTGTATAACGCTCTTTGTCCAATCCAAAATTTAGTCATAAGGCCAGTATTTCCCATCCTTACCTACTTGCACGGCCCTGATTTAAGTTAAACTAATGTTTTTTATCGCAGACCACAGCCCCCGAATTTTTTAGTTTTAAGGAAATGCATTGTCTTAAATATGAAGTGACGTGAAATTCTGATATCAGATTCGGAATGTTTCAACTAAAATAAACCTAGTAATGCAGTTGGTAGCTATAACTTATATCAAAATGCTGTTACTGAAGCATGAAAAATGAAAATGTGTGCTGTTTTTTATTTCTTTAAAATTTTTCGTTCTTCAGCGTCTTATTTTAAGCAACATTTTTATTTCACTCATTTTTATGTGTTTTATGTCAATATTTTAATTTCGCAGATTTCAAACTTTTACCAACGTGCAATGCGTCAGCAGTACCATGGAAAACAACGTTTATATGCGATGGTTGGAAGGACTGCGATGATAACAGTGACGAGGAAATGTGCGATTGTCCTTCGGACGCACCGTTCGAATGTGATTGTTACCAGTCTGATGATGGTTGTGCAGGGTGGGGATGCATAAATCAATCGTGGGTATGCAATGGTTACTATGACTGTCCTGATAGCAGTGACGAGAAAATGTGCGATTGTCCTTCGGACACGTTCGAATGTGATTGTTACCAGTCTGATGATGGTTGTGCAGGGAAGTGGAGGTTGGGATGCATGAGACAATCGTGGGTATGCGATGGGAGCAACCACTGTGGTGATTGGTCGGATGAAAAGCTTTGTTTAAACACAAAACTTTATTGTAGAAATGGTGAGTGCGTTGAAAGATGGAAAGTAAATGATGGAAAAATAGACATGACAGGTGGATATGACGAGTTTATATGTAGTGCCACCCAGAGCCATAAGTGTGGATGCATTCCAGGTTATGACAATTGTACCTCATCTGGAAAATGTATTCCCAATATTTGGATCGGCGATGCAAGAGATGATTGCAACACAAGCCGCAGTGACGAACCATGCAAAGCAATCAAAGGTTGGTGCGAAAATTGCCAGGTCATAATTAATCGATGTTCAACAAATGAAAGCAAAATGTTGTTGCTGTACAATTCGAAGAAAAACACCACAACCTGCCGCATGAACAACCCATACTTCCATCATCTGAACTTATCAACCGAATGGATCTGCATTTCATCTTTGTGTGGAAAATGTCTGGGAGAGATCTTTCAATGTGAGAACGGACACGTCATAGACAATGCTCATTATTGCGATACAAAGGTACAATGTGGAGATGGGAGTGACGAACAACAGCAAAACTTTGGGTTCCGATGTTCAGGAAAGTCAAGAAAAAGCACCTGTATTTTGCCGCAGAAAAATCTTTACGATTCGATATCTCAGTGCGCAGATGGTTCAGATCTATGTTTCGTAGATGGCGAGTTTCGATGTTTTTTATGCTTAGACGAAAAACTCATTATATCACCAAAACAGGTTTGTGACCAAAATATCGACTGTTTTGATGGTTCTGATGAAATTTTGTGTTCCAATCAATCAGTTGCACAGACACTTGTTGGTGATGAGGGGTCAAGATGTCCTCCAGGCCAGATGCATTGCAATAGTTCCACTGAATGTGTGGCTATGGACAAGGTTCTGTGTAATTTGTCAATTGAATGCAAAGATAACATAAACAGAAGGTTTTGTCGTCACGAACATCGATTCAGTGGTTCAATAAAGTGTTTGGCGGTACATGCGACAACCTACTACTCGATCACTGTACTCGCTACACGATGCGACAACAGACCAGAGTGCGCAAGGATGGAAGACGAATGCGAATCACAATGTGATCCTCGACCATCGTTTTGTGATGATAAGTGTGGGAATAAGAGTCGCATTTTCTGGGGTGGAAACTTTGTATGTGATGGATATATTAACTGGGTCATCTTTGATTCAAACAGTTGCAGTCGAGAAGTTGAAGAAAACTGTTCAATGAGGTTTCCGTGCAAAAGTAAAGGAATGGTCAGCATCGACATGCGTTACTATTGTGACGGGATTTTTCATTGTGACGATCATTCTGACGAAACAAGCACCGACTGTCTAAACAAACGATTCAACTGCACAGCAGCTGGAGATACTATATCCATCAGCAAAGAGTTTGTTTGTGATGGAATTGAAGACTGCAACCAAGGTGAAGATGAAAGTCGTCAACTGTGCGGGGAGAAAAGATTTTACTGCGAAAGTGGAAAACCAATATCAATCGACAAAAAGTTTGTTCAAAATGGTATAAGAGACTGCGACACAGGTTTAGACGAATGCAAAACTCTATTTTCAGACAAATATGAAATGATTGCCAATCCTGTTCTTCGTTCATTGTTTTGGATCATGGGTTTTGTGGCTTTGATTGGAAATCTAGGCACAATTAATCTAATATTGATAGAACAGTTTTTTGACAATCAAAGCAATACGTCTGTTAACAAAAGCAATAATTTTGCTAAATTAGCAAATAGATTCTTTATTTTTAATCTTAGCCTTTCTGACTTTTTAATGGGCGTGTATTTGTTAGGAGTTGTTTTTCAAGGTGTGAGTCATTCAGGACACTACTGTTTTGTTGATAAAGAATGGAGATCAAGCAATCGCTGCTGGATACTTGGCACAGTTGCAATTTTATCGTCAGAAGCATCTGCTTTCATCATGGCATCCATGTCTACCTTCCGACTAGTCTCAATTTACAAGCCATTCCTGACCCGCACAATGAAATTCAAATGGATTATTCTCGTTGGAGTTATATGTTGGTTTTTTTCTTTGCTTTTTGCTTTCCTGCCTTGGATTCAATTGGAATTAGGTTATTTTGTGTTTGAAGTTTGGTTTCCCAACCATTTCTTCAAAACTGACACGATTCCCAAACATGACCTCACCACCATAGCGAATCGCGTTTCTGGCTCAAATTCCACTCTGCAGTCTTGGTTCAAAATCAAGGAGACAATTTTTGATAACTTCGACTACAATGAAATCAAAGCAGAGTTTGGGTTTTATTCCCAAACAAGTGTTTGCATGCCACGTTTCTATGCTTCTACCCGTGAAAGTGCTTGGGAATATTCCACTTTCCTCATAACACTCAACTTCATGCTCGTCATCTTCATGGTGGTCGTTTATGTTGTTCTTTACAAGAAAGCCACTGCAACGAATATTTCTGCATCCACTAGGAAAGATCCAAATCAAGAAATACAAAAAAGGATTTCTAGAATTTTGCTGACTGACTTCTTCTGTTGGATTCCAGTTTGTATCATGGCCTACTTGAGTGTTGCAGGGGTGTCTTTACCCCCCGATGCATACATTGCCAGCGCTGGATTTCTTCTTCCAATAAACAGCGCAATGAATCCATTGCTTTACTCTCAGCTCATTGGTCAGTGCATGTCACGTGCACGAATATGCAACACGGGTAACCTGCTTGTTTTTTGTCCACGTCATGTTGATGACACCACAAAGGTTGATGGCACGGGATGGCAGGTCAGATACAACTCCACACCACCTGTAAGTGATTGCTCGTTGGAACGTCGCGAAATCCGTAACAACCGTTAGTAAAACTGTTCATTTTCTATCAATAGCAAACATCGGATTTGCTACTCGCAGCTCTATTAACCTTGCAGATTTCTAGTTTCATCAACGTTTTTCGGTTTTGAAAAATATAATTGTTTTTGAGATGAAATGAAAATTTAAGCAGTGTTGCTGTTGGTCCTCTGTTGTTTTGCAGTTTTATAATCTAGTGTATATAGAGTTTTAATGTTAAGAATGAGTTGCAAAATGGTAGGTTTGACTTACGTACGTTGTTGTCTGAGTTCATTTCTTTGTAAGACATAATGCGTTTTTTCAGTGAGTTGTGTTTAGAATTTTCCTTCTTTGCAAGTAAAATGTTGTGCAAATCTTAATACATTACAGCTTCTTCAAACACAACTTGGATGAAAAACACTTTCTCTCCCTCGTTTTTCAGCAAAGTTTTGAACGTGTGTGCATGCCAACATCACTTGTGACAATGCGCTGTTCATTTATTGCCAAGCTCCTACCGCCGTCAGTTGCTATACGACAGATCTACAGTTTATATTGTGATGCAACGCATTAGAGTTTATGCGTTCTACATGTTCAACTGCAGATTGCCACGTGTGTGTTTGGCAGCTTCTTGTTGTCACTTGTTTTTTTTCTACTATTTGCTTCAAAAATCATAAACGTTTGAGGTTCACTGGTAGCAGCACAGGGTTGCTGGTTGACAAACTGAGCAAGTGCGTCGTTTCGCTCCACTGCTCGGAAGAAGAATGTAAATCATTTCCTCACGTGTGTGTTGAATTGGTTGATCAAGAACGAAGTACTAGGCAAGATGATAACCACTTTCAACATCGACATTCCTTTTTTCCGCCAATGTTATTTCAAACCTGCCACATAGTTCATGACCGTTTAATGGGTTAACACATGCTGCAAGTCAGGATATTCCAAGCTTGATTCTTTTATTTTACGATAAAGCTGCACAAGTGATATCAGAAATGATATGACTACCATTGAAATGTTTCAGTTTTGTATCAACTCCCCATTAGGAATGCTGTTAAAGAACGTTACACGCTGCAGTGTTGGCTGGTAGCAAATGCTTGCAGTAATGGTGTAAGAAAATATTCAGAAACTTTTTTTCTGCATATG
>JGI24158J21664_10002720_pt1 | contig 21735 bp, 15 predicted proteins | sample Ectturendosymbi3_FD_21664 | JGI IMG/M metagenome (IMG submission 21664)
GCAAAACTGATGTCTAGTGTTCTGATTTTTGCTCGTGTTCCTCTGCACTAAATTGATTTCTAACTACCCTTGTTCTTCCATCAGCACTAAATTTACCCATTGCATCACAGTTTGGGAGTGATTNAATTAAAAGTGCTATACAGTCGTTACCATTCAAATGCTCTCGGTAGCTTTAAACTAAATTTTGGTTTGGCAAGATGAAAGTAAACCCTTACCAAGTAATGTGCGGCCCTCACGAAGATAGTGACATAATTTTTGGCCCAGTAAGGCATTTCGGTTGGCATAATAGCTGCTCTGCACCTTTGTGCCACATGCTCTGCAGCATTAATTTTTTGCTCAAGTCACTTTCATATGCATTGAGTCAACATTCCCGCACAAAGAATTTCTCCTCCCGTGCCTGCCCCGCACGCATAACTCTGCGGGTACCCGCAACCCGCGCAGGAATCTAGTGTGTATGTCATTTTTAGTGTTTATTTTTACTTCGCCCATGGCCAAGTACTAATGCAACGACAACTTGTCATGCAGTCAAAACATGAAGTATTGACGACACTCTGGTTGCTGATGACAAGTACCTCTAGTTTCTACTGAAAATTCCAGCGTTGAGCTGTACATGGATGGTCAATCGTGTGAATTGAAATCACCTCACGTGAAATATAACAAACGCCGTGAATTGAAGTACAGCTGGAAAAAACACATATCAGTCGGGTGCTCGATGAGGTGATTCTAATGCAAACACTTTCTGAATCTAGAACAGCAGTGGGCAATTAGGCCACAGGTGGCCCACCACCAGCGTTTTCAGTGTCCCTGGATGCATTCAGGGAAAATCTTCAAATCTCAAATTTCTTCCAATTCACAATAAACGTTAGTGCTGGGTCCAACTTGAACGAAGACTTGCTTCAATTTCCATTAGAAGTTACGGCCCTCCGCTAAACGCAACATTCTCAAAGTGTCCCCAGAGCCAAATTAATTGCCCACCCCTGATCTAGAACCATCTATTCCTTTCTATTTGCATGTTTCAGCATCATAAAAAAACTAGCTTAGTTGACTCGGCACGAGCATTGCAAAACCAACCCTCCTTTCCCAACGCGTTGCAAACTTTGTTCACAAACAACTGGTACAAAATATTTATTCAAGTGCCGCGAGAGTCTTTCAGCAAGTCACTAAACGCCGGTGAGGAAAAAGCAAAGACACTGTGCATCTGTTGTTTTGCGACGGGAGAGATCATGAACGGTCAATCAGAGTTACGAAAATTCCTTTCCATTCACTTTATTCGCAATTTTGTCGGAGGGACAAGATGGGCAGAAAATATCGATGATTCAAGGCAGACAATGCGATTTCGGAGAAATTCGCAAATAAGAAACTGCGCAATAGCAAGAAGTGTGTCCTATGAAATTAATATAGTATAAGACGTAGTTTAACCATCTGCGCAAGATTGCAAATATCGGAGAATTTCACAAGGAGGTGCCACCAAACCTTTCGATCTTCATGAAAAGCCACGGAGTTCGTTATAATTTTGAGAATTACAAAGTTGCCATTTTAAGAATTCGGACCTACAGTACTGCAATCGTCCCGTCTGCATTTTCCCACTTGCTGCCCGAGAGGTGCGATTCCGGAAGCAAATGGAGAAGAGCTTAAGCAGTATCTCGGAAAATTTTGCAGATGGTTTGAGCATCATCAGTTTTCAGCAGATCGTGATTGTAATGCGCAAGGTCCGTTGTCAACCGATAAATTTATTGGGCTTGCTTTTCCGAATCCCACCTAACCATTGATACTCGGGGGTAATTCGTTAACGCCACGGCACAATAAGTCTGCTAGAATTCAGCATAATGCGACCACCACCACGACAACCAAATTTTCTTTGTTCACACAGAAATGTAGGGTATTTTTTTTCAGCGAACAATGGGAGCATAGCAGTCTTAAGAATAAGCGGTAACTTTTGGTTTTGTTGTGGCAATATATACTTGGCTTTATACTTAAACGAGTCAACGATCCGCACATGGATTTTGTTAGCGCGCTTCTGTTGCAGCCGACTTTGACTGTTTCGCAATTCAGCGCAGACATTGGGTGGGGCAGAAAAACTCGGAGGCGATGTGAGAAACGGGACTGAGCAGCCAGGAACTACTTGGTGCGAAATACTTTTGTCTTGCTTTCGCCAGGCCATGGCCCGATCTGGCCCAAAACTTAAGCACGAAGCTAACGCTCACTTCGCTGTCATATCGGACAAGAAAACAGGAGCGTTCAGGCCACGAGGGGGCGCGTCGCTGCCAACCGATGTGAAGCTTCTGTTGTCGCTGACGTATGATGTCATGCGAGAGAAAAGAAACCGTCATGAACAACATCAGACAGGTTGAAAAAGGGAATCCACAGAAGTCTAAAAAAACACCTTCGAAAGACCAATATTTATGGTGCTTTTTAGTGATTTTAAATGTTGCAAACAAGAATAAATTGGTGTCATTCGACTTTGGTGCAAAAACACAACAGTTTGTTTGTGATCTGTAGTCTCAAGGTCACACGACCCGTGAAATATCGGAAAAACGGATGGCATGAGCAGATGAAGGAACTGGCAAGATTCTATGTGCTATATATTCGTGGAGTTGTGAAGTCAGGATCGAGCCGTGTCCGTGACAACCGATCTTGCGATCAAGTCGAGTCATCACCTTCGATGTGACGCAAGAAACCACGCGAAATGTTGCGCAGCATGCAATGTCGGGGCTATCGTGATAACAAATTATTCCAGAAGCAAATGTAATGTTAACAAATATCTTTTCGCGCAAATCAATGACACATGAGCAAAAACAAGTTGATGTGAAACGTCAGCACGCAGCCTGGTGTAATAAAACGGAGAAAATTCGAAAGGAAAGGTAGATGCGCAACAAGAGAGGTCACGTCAAATGGCAACCTCCCTTGGAAAAAATGTTGCGTATCTGTCAACAGCAAAGGAGGCGGCGAGTAAACAGCGATGCGCAAATGTTGCCTTTGTTTCGTCAACAGTTGTCCGTTTTTTGGCAAGACAGAACGATCCAGAGTAGGTTGTTCGTTGGGAAACGAAGATGAAGTGAAGTGAGAAGCAAAATATCTAAGAATAGCTTGTATCGAACTCACCCGTGCAAAGTGGTTGCTTGACCTACAGAAGTAACGTGTCGTTCGTTGCGGCAGGAAATTCGGCAACGAAGGACGGAGCGCTGATGACAAATAAATACTAAAGATCGCGGCTGTGACACCTTCGTCAATCAATCGTCCGAGGATTTTCTGCTATACAAGCAAACAACTCACTATACTGCTTTACCGTAACTAGTAGCAACACAACGCACGCACCACTGGCAGGAACAAACGGGGGCAGCTTAGTGTTTGCAAGATACAGTAGCAAGTTGTACTGCGAAAATCAACTGCCAGGATGCAACACGACGGCGGGTTATGGGCTGGGCCGTCTCAGTAACGCACTGCCGTGCACAAGTGACGTGGTCAACACCTGTTCTGGCACGATGCCACAGAACTGCATAAATCAACAACGTTAATACATGGGCAGGAAACAGCAATATCGGAAAAAAAGAACAGGGCGCACCATGACGCTTTAGGTACTTTGCGCGAGTACGTTTTCATCAGAATTCAACGCGCTTTTAGTGAAAAACTGATATAAAATTACGGAGAAAAGAAAACGTATCAAACTGATTCTGTTGAATGTTCAAAACACACCGAAGTAGAAGCCTTCCTACGAACAGAAATTCCATGATTGAAGACCGGAAGTAGCGAACTGCGCATGCGCAACCACGATTCCGATGATGGCGTGAAAAAGAGCAGGTCCCGATGGCGCGATTGCGTTTTTGTGTCTGCAGCACACACACTGTGTCATGCAAAATTCTAAGAAGTGCAACCTAAAGTAAAGAGGAACGTTTGACATAGAGAATGAAGCTTGACGTAAACGGCGGAAAAGATTGAAGCGAAAATCCGTCTCTATCTACTGAACAAGCTGCCAGACGTGCCCGCTTTCGGATTTTTCTTCTTGGCATTAGTGCCTTGAACAACTGACGCGTATGAACTCCTGCTGCGTCTGCTCTGTTGTTCCTGAGCAAACTCCAAGTCCTCCAATCGCTGAAAGGAAAACAAAAACGTGTTAAAAATCTGACAAGGTCTAAGCAACCGCGGAGTGAACGGTCGTTGTAGTCGCTACTCGCCAAGTGTACAAGTGTCGGCACATGGACAGTTTATCACCGGAAGGCTGCCCTCATCCAGTTTAATACTGGGCTGGCTCCGTACGTTTAAGCCAAGTTCAACTGTTTTCTAGCGAATGACGGCGTGTGGCACATTCGCAAAAGTCCTCGGTGGTACTCAAAGGAAAGGTTGACTTGCACTGTTTGAAATTTCTAAATATTCCAACTACTTCATTATGAAGCCAGAAAGAGTCAATGCGTCACGTTGTCCCATGCACGCAAAACCGAAGCCAAGTCTAAATTTCTTGTCTGGTATACTACGCTAGCAGCTGGCCAGCCTGAAAACACAGCTCTAGTTTATTCCACGTCTCTAATTGAAAACAACCAAAAAAACAACTAACTTGGGTCAAAGCCAACTTCTGTGTAATGGTTTTGCGCAACAAGGTGTTCAACGTCCGCTTCTCCTCTTCGGCGCTCGCCAGGTGTCGCTGCATCGTGTCGAGCTGAGCGACGTATTCGTCACAGCGGGCGGCGAACATTGTGCGAAGTTGAGCGAAGGTCACCGCATCTTCCTGCGAGAGGAGACAAGGACGTCAGATTTGGTCAGCGACAACAATGCTCGGGTCTCTTCTGAGCAGTGCTGTGAAAGACATGGACTGCAAGGGCACGTAAAGCGCCCCTGCATGGAGCAGGTATTTGAGGGTGGCGGTGGATTTGGGTGAAATGAAACGGGTACGTCCCTCCTTATTTGAAGCCGACGACTACATTTGCAATCCAGTTTTTACATTGATGAAGTTCTCAAATCCCCGCAGAGACCCTCCTAACTTTCACGTCTTAGTTCCACTCATATACAAACAGAGTTGGTCCACACCTCGTTGTGCGATTACTAGCCTAGGCTAAAATTCTGGTTATTGACTGAAGAAGGGTTGAAATGCTTTTGATGCAATTATTTCGAATATTTGCTAAACCAGAAGTCTTCGCCTGAGTTTTGATTAACAAGTTTAACAACCATCACATCCCTCAAGAGACCATGAGACACATTTGAAAATCCTTTATTGTTCAAGGCACATGGCTGTCTTGCAATAAGCCACTTGGTTGACTCGTTTCGTTTTGTCAAAAACTTTGCTCATGTATCGCTAGGTTTCGAAACACCTGATTTTTTTCTTAATTTCATGTACTTAAGAAAACGTCAGGAATTTCTTCTTTTGTGACTTTTCTTAACTTTCGGAGATAAGTCGAATGGTATAAAAGTTTTTTTTTCAAAAATTTCCCTGTGAGGAGGAAAATTTAATATCCGGGTCTCTTGTGACCCGAGGTTGCTTGTGTACCCCGCCAGGTACATGGGGTCGATACTGACCCAATATGCGGATTTTAACGCTTTTTACGGTCAAATAAAAATTACCCCCAAACCAACAGTCGTGCGGGGGTATTGCATATGAAAGTAGTCTTACATGGTGTTTCGCTGCGCACATAGGGTTTTTCTTTGTGAAAATGAACAAACGTTACTGCGGAAAAGACAAAAATAGTACGACCGGATGCTACGAGGTCACATGCACCGGAAATACGTATATCTAATTTCGGGTCCCACCTGACCAGTGGTAACTAAAAGCGTAACGCGCACTCAGTTACCTCAGCGGGGTTTGTCATTGTAGCCGTCGTCCACGAGCACGCCACGAAAGGCTTTTCACAATCTTTGCTGCTTGAGGTGAATCTTTCATTTCACTGGTGAGTTGCGCACTTGAGTTTTGCTCGCAAACAACTATGGTTGCGAGACAGCACAAAATTTTGTGAAATATAATACATCTTTAGCACAGGGAAGTGCTGGCACGAGCTGTGCTGAGTTGTCGGAGGGTTAAATTTTTGTTTTCAAATATTGTGTCATTCGAAGTCAGAAACGAATTTACTAAAGCACAAAAAACGTTTACCACAGTGTCACTTGTGTGTCAAAATTTTAAAAAATGGTAAAGCAGAAACCATTCGTGTGTCATGCATTATAATTTGGTAATATCCACCAATCTGTGATAGTTGCACTGCAAAAAGAATTCGTCGTTGGTACAAAAAATGAAATTTCCTGTACATACTTTTCGTAAAGTAGTACTAACGCCTCTGTACGTTCAGCAAATTGTTTATACCTGTAAGCAAATTTCCCAAGCATGATTGCAAAAACGAAACTATACAGTCAGGAAAATTGACTAAGCGTCACATAATTATGATGCTCGTATAATCATCCGTATGCTATCGAATGCAGTCTCGCCCCACGAGAGTTTAAGTTCCTTCTCAGCCTCCCGAACTTGAATTAATCTACAGATTTTCCAGAAATTCACACACAACATGACATTTATCACTGTCTTGTGTATGCGAACACCACTGATGCGTTATTGCCGTGTAGTGCCTATTACGTGTATGCTTCCACACAGCGCTTTCGCGGCAGATGTTAATCAATCTATCAATGAAATCAAAAATACCTTCAGGGCCTTAAGCTCTCCCCTCAGCTTAAGCATCGTGTCTGACACGAACATCTTCTCGTGTTGATATTTGCTTTTCAAGTTCTGGATTGCCACCTGCACAACGTGATTACGGAGTTAGAACGATTGACAACTGCACACAATAACAAGCATGCAAGAAGTGAATCAATCCTGCAACGTTTGATAAAACGAGTTGGCGCAGCTATGCAGCGATATGACCACTACTGACGCGGAAGGGCAGACGTCGCTTCTGAGCATTGTTCCACTCACTGCTCATCATCCAATGCAGGGAATCGTTACGCACAGTATGGAAAGCAAACAAATAATAAAACCTTGCATTCTTACCTCGGCCGTATGCTTGTTGGCCTTGAGCACAGTGCGCAGTGTGGCGATCTGCTCGCGCTTGGAACTAAGCAGGGACCGCAAACGTAAAACCTCCTCCTCCAGGACCCGAACCTGCGAAACGAATGTTGATNTGCAAGTTCCTCTCAGCACGACAACNTGTTCAGACTNACGGCCTTTCTCCTGCGGTGAAAGTGAAAAGTGCACAAGGGGGGGTGCGAACTGCGCTACCTACTTGTTCTTCGCTTTCCGCAAGAGTGGCTTGGCCGGGGGGGTTGCTGACGTCGCCAACTACTTTCTCGGGGTGTTCCCCGGACCCGGTCAGCTTCTCGATCGCGGTTTTCAGGTACTTGACCTGGTCGCGCATGGTGCTGATTACGGTTCCGGGGGTGTCGGCATCGGTCGTGAAGGCCTTGCCGCCGTCGCAGGGGGAGAGCTCGTTGGCGCCTGAAGCAGAAACGCTCCGAATTAAACAAAAACGTTCTTAAATTGCGAACCACGTCACGGCAGCACAAGTTTGGGCGCTTGGCATTGCTTGCGGCGCGCGTTTTTCACGTGAGTGCGATTGATGGTGAGGCACGTCATGTGTCAACGTGTTGCTGAAGCAGCAGCAGAGTGTTGCTGAAGCAGCAGCAGTGAATTAACAAATCACAGTAAAAATGCGTTCGCGTGTTGCTGAAAGCACCAAAGCAAAAAATGGCATGAATATCCGTTGTACTGAAATGAAACAAGGATTCAAGGAGTTTGATTAAAATCGTTTATTTTTTACTTCACGTTAATCCAAACGTATGACGAACCTCGGTACCTCGTTCTGTTTTTCTGCTTTAAAAAAACGCAACAATGTACTGTACATGGGAACTTTTCTGATCATCAACTGCTTATCACGCCCATTGCACGCCACATGCTCAACGATAATAATCTAAAGATACAACGAAAAGCAAACTATCTCTGCAATCATCTGCTCGGCTTGCAATTCGAAAAAAATGCGAGGATAAATCGTAATTTTTAAAGCCGAAAGTCGACTTAAACAACAAACTTCATGAAANGATGGCCATACCTCCCGTAGCAGTGCATTCATCTTCCACTGCCTGGGTCTGCANAAAAAAAGCGGCCAGGTCGGCAAAGCTGTCAAACCAACACCGANCGCACAAACGTCAAACTTACTNCGTAACAACCAGGAAATAAAAACATGCGGTAAACAACAGACAGCAAGATAGAAAATTGGGCGCGCGCAGCAACGCTTGGTCACCACAACTGGCAACATGCCTGGCCAGTGAAGATGAACGATTTGCAGCGGCTGGCTATCCTCAGCCACTGCCAGTTTTTCTATGAATGGCACTGAATCCAAAGACTACCAGGGTCACCTTTACACGCTGCTACGCCGGTTGCGCACACCTAACTTTCACTGACGTAGTATTGATCTTTAAAATCATTAAGCTCTGTATCCTAAACGATTTCATAGCTTTGTAAGCAGCAAAAAGGGAGACTCCAACGCCCCCTTTCTCATCCACTTTAACCGCACACGTGGCGTCGCAGGCGTTTCACAGAATCTGATTGTGCGCAGTGTTGTTTAAAATGTTTTGGACCAAACAGACTTCTAGTTACTGAACCTTCACTTAAAACGAACAAGACCAACTACCACGAAAACACATGGTCAAGCGACGGATCAGCCAATTCAAGATGTATGCAACTTAGGAGCTGGCACTGAACACCGAAATCAGTAATACCTTGCTCTTGATGCTGTCCAGCACGATTCTTTGCGGCGTATCTCCAGAGGCGAGACAGGTGTGGTGATAAAGCTGCGATAGCTCGTCGCTCACAGTGGACAGTTCGTCAGACGATTGACGTGCTTCCTTGACCCGAGCAGCGATCTCTTCGCTGAGAGCCTGTCGCAATGCGGAAGATCGAATCAGAACAAAAACCACCAGTGCTTAATGATTATTATCTCACTTGAAAAGCCAACGGAGAAACATAGTCGTGGTGCTTGGACTCAGCTTAAATTTAACACAATCTTCTGGTACCTTACCTCGTCGCGCAATCCAGCTAAATCAAATTGGCTTAGCTGCAAAAGATGGGGTTGGCAAGGAAGGTAATTGCGTTACTTCCTGATTTTGGTAGAAAGTTGGGCACAATTTCTTTAAAATTTTGCAGATTGCTTCAAAAAGTACGCAAAATTTCTGAGGAAGTTTGAGCAAAGGTAATCTGCAAACACTATTTTATATTTTTGGGCAGAAAACCTGAAAGATAACGAACATGAGTGTCTCAAAACGGCCAGTGTCGACCACAAAACGGCAACACGCTGAATATATGCTTCAAGCCGCCAAATGCCCGCGATCATATTGACCTCGATTTCGAGCTGCTGCGCCTGGTTTTTCTGTGCGAGGGTTTGTTGCTTCGTCTTTGTTTCCTTCAAAGACACTTCGAGCTTCTTCACCGACTCTTGCCGGGCGGCGTCCTCTTCTTTCGACTTCTTCAGCTCGGANCGCAGACGCTCCGCTTCAGCAAACGCATCAACGAAGCGACTTTTCTCCTGCATCATAAAATCNTCATCTCAAGNAGGTGACGCGTGGTTCGAAGACACGACAGCTGTGCATCTGGTTGAGTCACGGCGCGGTCTCCGATTGTTGATTTGAGGTGCTGCTCTTTAAAATATGACGCGTCTCGGGACTTCCTCGTTCTCCCTCGGGTTTGCGTTGAGGAGTGCAGGAATCAAATTGTACAAACGCGTCTGGGACTTTGGGTCGTGAACGGAAGACACGTTAATTGCGTCGCTAAAGGAAGGTGATAATTTATACAACATGAACGAGGGTAATATTACTAGCAATTTCCAGGCCACACGTTTCTCAGGGCCAAGACAGAGGTCGCTTTAGAAAAACAGCGAGTTTTTACGATTTGGATTAAATTACTTGAAAAGTTCCACAACTTTCGATCGGAGGAAATACTTTACTTCGTACTCAAAGCACAAAGAGTTTACTCAGTGTTTTCCAGGATGCGTCACGCTTGAACAAGCCGGTCGTTCAAAGGGTTCCGGTCACTTATCCGGCGCGTGATTAAACTACTCACTGAAACTGCAGACAGTTCAACTAAGCAATAACACCGAAACTAANAGATGGCATGGCTTTTGCCCACGACTCAGGGNAGTAAATTTACAGACGGCGCTTCATGCAAAAGACCAAGGTGTNCAAGTATTATAAAATCTTATATAAAATGTCGGTGACGCCTAGTCCATTGTGAAAACTCACGGCGACTTTATTCATTTGCGGTCAACTCATGAAACGTACGTCAAAGCTTTATGACAAAGAACAATGACTTAAAATCCCAAGTCATTCGTTCTGAACTCTGGGGGGAACCATCCACTGACCTCCTCTGTCTGTTCCTCATGTTCGTCTTTCGCAGTTTCCAGCAGTCGTTGTTGCTCGTGCAAGCTGTTCAGCAACACCATCTTTTCTTTTTCGGCTTGATTGAGTTGCTGTTTCAGCTTCGTTACCTGGAGTAATTTATAATGAGTAAGACTGCACGTTGGACCCGATTCAGATTATTTCTTGTATTGATATTTCCCTACCGCCAGTGTCTAACATATTATTTCACCATGTTCTATGCATCGGCATAAGCGCAACCTTTCAAGTTCTTTTTGTTATTAATGGCATTTTCCATGACGTGTACAAGACCGGATTTCATATACAAAGAACCAATGAATTTTGAAAAGTGTCTGTCGAAAGGAATCCTTTCCCAGCAAAGAATCAGACACTAAAGATCTCACGGATCTCACGAGTATATATTTCGCCTACTAAGTAGGATCATCAGCTCTTATTCAAATATTTTGAAATGATGGACTTATTTCGAACCGCGAGTATTTGTTCAAGCAATTTAATCTGTATCGAACTGATGCAAGAGGCAGCGTGCGAGCGGTTGAAGAAAAAATTACAAATATGGTGCGAAATAAGCCTGGAAGCAAAATATTGCATGGTCTGAAATGGAAAAGGATGCAATACCTGATTGTTTTCACAAAACTTAATGAAATAACTTCTTGCACCACTCCTGCCACGGGGGCAAAATGTACGTGTGTGTCACATCTGGATGCTCTGCCTCAGAACGATAACTCGTTCTTCAACTCAATCATATCCAGGTGAAATAGAAATTGCAATCAGGTGGATGCGATACATTAAAGAGTAAATCTCTCAAATGTTCCGGGATTTTACTTACAAACCTCTTGTGCTTTTGGCCTGAGAGACTGTTCGGCCAACGAAGCGGCCAAACACTATTTTCGGATAAGCAGCATCTGAATTTGGTCTTGCCTGTTGTGGATAAATCTACCTATGGCAGATACTGCATCACCTCTGTTAAATTAAGCTCGCTCAACAGATCCTCTCCGTTGGTTTGCACTTTATTTTTGGACGGCATGGAGTGCAAAAGGTCAGAGGTGATGTGACGTATTACGGGGTGGTCGAGGTCATCATCATTATCATCACCAAGCCTGTAACGAATAAGATGGCGGTAGAAACAAGCGTGAGACTTATGCATAATATTCGAACCTGCAAAATGGACAATTCTCACCATTCCTACATCGCGCGTACATGTTAATCTTCAAAAAATCCACTTGCAGGAACACCACTCAAGCAGTTAAACAACAATAAAAAGTGAGAAACCGAGTCAACGCTCAGAAAAAAACAACATTAAACCGATTTGAATCTCATCGTGAGCCTGATTTTGCCGCTTGTTTCAAATCACGTCGTGTATATGATGCAATACGCACGTAAAGGAAGTATATTAAAGCTCTATGTGAGCAGCTAATTGCCTTCACAATGACGTCTTTCAGTTCATGTGTTCATTGATTTGCAGCAGCCAGAGCAGGTAAGAATTATTGTTATGNTTTANTTTCAAAAACACGGCGACTGATGAATAACGTANATTGAAAATCGAGAAGTCGCAACATTCTTGCTACATATGGTTCGAGTTGCAACGGTGCCGCACTAAGCGTGAGGTTTACAANTGCGTTATTCAAACCATCCAGCAAACTGGCGTCACAGGCCACTGCGCACAACCGAGNACACTGAGCAGGTTACACGTAACATGACGTACGAAGTCAGGGTCACCGACTGTGGCAGCTTGACCGATAGCATACAATGCGGAACATATCAAGGAGATACGCGCAGTTTGCCAAGCATCAGATGTGGCGCGAGCTGGAACGGTCCGTCGTGAAAGCAACCAACAACGGAGTCAACAATCAACGGCGTTCCGTAACGATATGCGGAAATCTGGCGACTATTTCTATACTGTTGATTTGTACACAAGCCACTTCGTGCCGATCAACACTGGGAACTTGAGATATTCATTTTTCAAAAACTACGCAAAATTTTCAATGCGCTTCTGTGCCAATCCGAGCGCAGTCAAACGATCAAGTTATACTTTTTTAGTTTAGGTCATGGTGCTGGGAGGGTTATCGGCAGTTTTCCAAGCTTCCACCGGCGCGCACTGGATTAAACTCCAACCCGTTCAACAGCAATACACGCAACGGTGAACTTGTTAAAACTTTTTTCACATATTCAAACAGACTTAGATGCAGAACTCGCAAAAGTTTGAAATTTCTTACCAGCGATTCATAAAACGTTTTCTCCTCAAAAGATTGTGTTTCTTTTCGTTAGTTACAACACGCGCAAGAGATGAAGAGCGACGCTTTTTAAAGGAAATATTTAAATAACCAGACTGAAAGGCTGATTTATTAGCGAGCCCAGGTAAATGGCAGCAAAGTCTTGCAATAACTGACACAATGTTGATTTAGCTTTGCAAGCATGCGACTTCGAACTTTCGAGATAACTACAGAGAAAGAACAAAGCGCAACACATGCAGTCGCGCACAGCACTAAACTTCAGGTACAGCCGACTGCCCCGGAACACAAATGCACTGCCGAAGTAGTCCAAGCTGATGAATAATTTGGTAGGGAGAGTTTAAATCCAGGGCAACCTAGGAATGGTAAATCAATCAAAAGGAAAAACTTTGGCATGGACTGGAATCAGACACAGTTCAAGAACAAGAGGCTCATATCGTAATTCAAACTGATTCGATTTGTGTGCACGGTTCAATTGATGCACAAACATGCAGTGATGCATTGTGGTTTAAAGTGGACCGGCAAGCACGCGTACTGTATTACAGTCGCTAGCAATAAGAAAAACAACATTCTGTCATCTCAGTTCCTTAACGCAGGCAAAACAATTCTTATGTTTTACGACATTTGCACGTTCTACCAAGGCCTTCTAGAGAAAGATTCAGAAGGCCTTGGTTTTACACCACATGTGGGATTTAAAATGGAGCCGCTGAACGTGAACAAAGAGCTTTGTGACGAATACGAGTTGTTCAAAATCGTTGAAAATATGTGAACGTAGGCATGAAGTCCATCAGCACAGTTCGACAACTAACTCTCAACCAAAACTCCCGCATACAGTGTCATCACCATGAGACATCCACGCAACTTGGAACAGAGAAAAAATGGAAACGGAACGGTCAAAGACAGCTTCAGTGAACACCTCTCATAAAGGTCATGTCATTTCAGTATCTAATAAATCGTCATTTTACAAAAAACTAATTAAAACTCTGAAACTCACTTTGTCCTATTTCCTTCGTTGTCCTCAAACTTAACAGTTTGATTGTTGATCAAAACGCTCAAGTTTTCATGGACACTAGAGCCGCTCAATCCAAACTATAAAGAAAAGACGGCAAAATTTGTTTTTTTCTGTAATTCTCACACGCATCTTCTTCCACTTCAGCTTCATTGTAAAGTGAAATTAATCCCTGCTTCAAAAAGCAGCTAAAACCAAGAACACTCGATCGAGCAATTAATTCTAACTGTGTCACTACATTACAATGCAATATCCAACTGCGCTAGTACAACCTTAAAAAGTTTATATCGATCTATACAACATATTGCACAAACAACAGCGTTTTCAAACTACAGTCAGTCAAAAAAGATGACAGTCGCGACACACTTTGTCGTTTCTATTCGCCTAAAACCAAGGCGTTACGCAAATACTTGCTGTACGAAAGCCATTCAACAATCAAAACACTTTACCCTCAAAGAGGGAATTGCTATAAATCAGCAGATTAAGTGTATGCTCGAAAAAAACGTGCTATTTTGCAGATTTCGCAATTCACAGCCACGTACGTTCATGTATTGGGACAGCTCCTTTTTAAGACTTAGTTTGAGTTCTCTTTCCTTTGCAGTGGTCTCATGCGCTTCATCAAGCTGGTGCTCGAGGATGTCCTTCAGTTTCAAGGCTTCTTCCAACTGGCTATAAAGGAAAAAAAACTATAATGACCAAGGTAGGGTGCAAAAGACGCACGCGCAGCAGCGTTGTCATTTGTCATCTTCGGACGAGTGCACTATTGACAAAAGTTCTGCGATGGCTATTCAACATTGCCAGCGCTTGTCACAGCAGCACGGTTTTTACTTCGATAATAAAAATAAAAGCCGTCAGCAAGCTCGGCAGAATTACGAACCTATTCAGGAATTCAGCTTCTTCTTCAAGACGTTGTATTTCGTGTTTAAAACCTTCGTATTCTGCCTGTGACTGCCTTAACATCGAAACCTGAACATATATCCAATCACCAATGAAATACTGTACGGGCGATTCTAACAAAACAGCAAAACTGCCAATAGAACCCGTGATCACATAGCAGACTAGCGTTCGTCATTATGCTTGTGGCGATAAATTACTACCGGCAACCTACCTAGCGGTTCGACAAGCGTTTCGCAGAAAGCAATTCATTAATTGAAATAAGCTTTGTTGAGTGAAACGAAAAAATCACTGTAAATTTATTTAGTTTCGGGCAGCTGGAATGGTTTCGGCTGTGAATATCACGGACCAGTGCACTTCTCAGCAGCACTATTTGCAAACTTACGATAACCCACATACTGTCTCAACGAAATAATTTGAGGTGCTTTTTACTACATAGACATGGCCTCACCCTCAAGCTATGAATTTATCTGCGAAAAATAAAAAAACGGGCAATAAAATCGCTTTCTTGCGGAAGCTGGTTCGCTTGCGCGCATTTAACTGTCATCTGATCCGATGGTGTTTGATGCAAAAGAGAGATGCGTGAAAACCCCGCCGCTTCCCGCCATATTTTGTGCTGAGCGGTTGTCAGTGAATTAGCTTATTTTTAAGTCTGACAAGAAGCTGTTTTGAGCGTAACGCTCAAAACTCTGTAGATAGCCATCAAGTGCGTTACTCAACTATTAGGCGACAGAAGTTAAGCAAAATAACTCACCTGCTTTTGCAGGGAGCAATTTTCTTCTTCAAGTTCCGAATAATCAGCCATCCACCGTGCATCCCTTGATTTCAGCTCTTTGTTTTCTTTTTTCAGGCTCATGCGCTGTACTTCTTCTTGTCTTGATCTCTGCGTTAAATACCATACGCCCATGCTGATGTATTTCAGAAAAATGAAAAGTTATTTGGCGATCATGAATGACCAGTGCAATGTACGATGACGAAGAACAGAGGCATTGCTAAAACTAGCTTGGACTTGAGCTTCTCGCTCACACTCTTATAAGTCGTGCAAAATTTGACTCGTCAAGCTAAGAACCACGATCAGAGAAATTTGAATTTCGAGTCAGTTGTGTATGTCAAGCCTCAAGAAGATGCACATTAATTTGTGAAAACATGGCCTTAATTTAATTGGACACTCAACTGTGAGCTGTGCTGCATTCGGGCATGTGGAATTCACATGACAATGAATGTTAAAATTGTTATATATTCTCGTGTATGTTGACTCAGCAAGCTAAGAGCTACGATCAGAGGCAATCAAACACCGAGTCAACAAATGATGCGAAGCCACGAAAGCTGCAAGATGGAGTCGTCTAATCTTTCAACGAGCGACAGCACTGAAACACCTTGTAGGTCATGCACACAACAGATCTTTCACGCGGACCCATCAAAAACTTCTCCGATTACAATTGCAGGGTTCCTACGCAATTTTGAATATAAACTTCCAGACTTTTTCAAGACCTTTTCCACACATTTCTGGACTGTTTCCAGGCTTAACTTTTCCGAATGACATACCCAGGTCAAATGGAGTAGGCACTGTAATAGTTAACACGATGAAAACAAAAGTATCAACCTAGAATAAAATATTATGAAAATCCATGTCAAAAGATCAAGTCTGGAAAAATATTTTCTTTTTCCATACTAACAGAGCAAAACATTTTTTCCAGACTTTTCCAGGCTGGAAAATGATTAAGGTTTTTTCCATGCTTTTCCAGACTGCGTAAGAACTCTGCATTTGGCATTTTGAAATGCCACGCACATTTTCTGAGTGACAAACTAATTTTTTCCAAGCTTGATTTTTACCACATTTTCATTAAAAAACTGATGTTTCTGCTCATTTTAAGCGTATAACAAACTTTGTATGCATAGTTTATAAGCAAGTCATATTTTATTTAATAAAAAGCAGGAATTTATTCCGTAAGATTGAAATCCAAGGAGAATTCAATTATAGTATTAAATTGAAGCGCGGTATTCAACAAAAATCAACGAGCTTTGCATTTTATAGACAAAAATAAGTTTTGGGTCGAGACTTAGATTGTGGTTCGACACCAGCAGAGAGTGAATTGCGTTTCATTGGTTATTTCCTCCTGTTCCTAATCCAACTAGACTATCTATTCGGACTTGAGGAACCCATTTTTTCGTAACACCTAATTGTAAAAATTCCAAGCTGGCAATCGTCGGAAATTTAACTTAGAAAAAGCGTGAACTGGACGCACCAAGTGCAAGTTTTCGTCGTCACATCGCAATGTATTTTATTGGGGTTTAAATCAGAACGCTCATAAACGACGTGATTGCTTTGTCAGATTCTCAGCAACTTGTCAGTGGTGGAATTCCTCGCAGTTCTCTAGATTAGATTTGTTTAACATGAAACTCTATCTTATGCAAAAACATGATTGTGCAGTATCTAGGACAACTCCAGTTCAACATTCGCACCCAACCCAATGTTTTACCAATATGAGCGTTCATCCATAAGTATCCCAGCCAGACGATCACCTCCAAAGTTTCAGTATTCTCTAAGTTTGCCGCAGAGAAATGTGGAAAGAAAAAAATGGAGCACTACAAAACTTGGCCTATGGAAGTTAAAACTATGGCGCTTGTAAACACCTGGTACAGGGTGGGGAACCTGCGGCCCGCGGGTCAAATGCGGCCCGGGTGAACATTTGATATAGCCCGCAACAGAATTTTCGTTACCCAAGTTAGAGTACGTCGTGTCGAAACGATGATCCATGATAAGCAGGTACTTAGATAGTAAGTCATGAGAAGTCACTCTTCCTCATAGTTGGATAAAGGTTGAATTTTAACAAAAATCCGTTGATTTTGCGGCCCGCCAGCGGTCATGCACAATTGATGCGGCCCGTGATAATAAATAGGTTCCCCACCCCTGAACTAGTACTATCACGGTTGCACCATAATCAATCAAGCTACATGTACAACTGCACAACTTGTTGGGCCTACCACAAAAAAAGTAAGTGTATGAAAGGAGTGGCCTTATAGCAGAGGTGGAAATACAGCTACCTTGTTTCAAAAAGGTTGACGTCGACTCGATAAAACTCATTTAAAACATCTCTGTTAAAGGTGGTCAAATTCTTTACGTTCTAAGTTTACTAAATAAATATCGAATGCTGCAGTTTCAAATAAATTGGAGATCGCGAAGCAGATACAGAACACGCAGTTCCGCACATCCCCGTAAAAAAACAAAATTGTTTCAGTTGGCTTACAAAGACTTGGTACGGCACCAACCAGTGACACGTCAGCACCACTATGCATTTAACTGGCACTGTAGACATGCGTGATGAGTGACGTAAAAGGGCAAGGTCCTGCCCTCTTTTTACGCAGAACGCATGCGCATCCCGCATTACAATAAGCTGTAGTTCTCACTCGGACGATCAAAGCACATGACTTACTATGGGCATTTTGCTGCAATCTAGCAGTGTCACGACAATTAAAAATACTCCACGGCCATCTACAGGAAGAACTTTACCAACTGGGCATTTTGCTGCAATCTAGCAGTGTCACGACAATTAAAAATACTCCACGGCCATCTACAGGAAGAACTTTACCAACTGAAAAAGCAACTAAAGTCTGGTGCATGTAGTGGGAGATCAAAAACGATTGGAACAAAAAATTTGCTCGCTTTAACAAACGTTACTCACCACTGTCAGTTCATTGTTCAAAGCATTCAGTCGCTCAATTTCCGACAAAGCGTTGGTGACAGAAATTTTCGCCTGCGACAACTCTTGCTCTCTTTCTCTTTCCACAGCAGCAAGACGTTCTTCGGCTTCTTTTCGTTGCTTCTCGAGGTCGTTTTCGCGCAGTTCTCCTTCACTAAACGCTTTTCGAGTTTTTGTTTGTGTTGTTTGAAGAGCCTGCACCCAAAATGCTTGTTAAACTGAGAGTTGATTGAAATCGATTAAATAGATCTGAAGTCTAAAGTTCGGGTCATGTACTGTTGAAAGGCATTTAACACGTAAATGCATTTAACGCTAAATTTAACAACTTAAACGAAATTTCCTGATGTGCAGGTTGAGGCCTGTGCAGCCACAATATGCGGATTTTTTCTTTTTTTCTATTCACTGTTTTTTTCATCAATAATTACACGTGCTGGTTAACTCATGCAAGGTGGAAGTGTTGCTAAGGAACTTGTGGATGTGGCAAATACTGCCTTAGGTGCAATTACAGACAGACATGTTTATAACAGTTACAAAAAGATAATAATATCACTTTTCAAAATAGTTTTACAGCAGGTGGCGAGAAGCTGAAACCTGATGTCTATTGCCAGACTGGGGGAAAAGGTTAACATTTTATCCCAAGGAGTATTATTTANACTTAATATGTGATCAAAAAATGAAATACNAACATTTTCCATAAAATAGAAAAATTTGTACCTCTACACCATGAGGGTCCTCTACATAAAAATTAAAAAAAATTATTAAAAAANAGCTTCAGTTGATTTTCTATAAAAACCATTATTTTATCAACTGTGATATATTTACATACACAAATAACATTCATATACATGGGTTGTTTACTTAAACTACATGTNACAACAATAGCAATTTAAAGGTTTATATTTTTGTTAACATTTCAAATGACTTGATGTAACCCCAGTACAACTTGCACTGTTTTTCCTTATAATNTTGCCTAATTATAGTTTCACTCCCTTTCATTACGGAGTGCAGCGATACTGCAAGCTTTAAGGAAAGTTGGTGAGTGCTACTTTAGGCTTTTGGACAACTTACCCAAAATTTCATGTCCTCAAAGTTGAAACTTTGAATATTAGAAAACCAACATCAAATGACAATTGTATTCAAGTTATTTTTTTAATTTTGGCAAGTAGTTTAACTGAACTTGACTAACTGAAGTAAAAATAGATAACACATTGTGCAATGAAGAGTTCAAAAAACATTTGCTATGAATTGTTTTCCAATCCGTGAATAAAAAATCAGAACATCAATTCAGTTCTTATGCTATACCTTTGTGCTGAGATCAAATTCATGTTGAGCAAAATCCAGTTCTTTTTGAGTTAGTTCAAGTTGACGTTCCAGTTCATCTCGTTGATGCTGTAGCATTCTGTTTTCCTCCAAAACTTGAAGGCCATACTCAGCAGCCTAGAAAATACAAAACAGTCACATTCACTAAAACGAACCAACTAACTAACCTGTTATGTGAACTAGTTTTGTACAAAAAAAGCAGACAAACAAAAGTATTGGCTTAGAACAGAGCTTCCAGACCTCCGGTGAATGTATCCTAAGGGTACATTTACCTATCTGAAGGGGTGCATTTAAGATTAGCAATAGAAGGTAAAAATATATTTATATATTGTTTATTTCCAAATATTCATACATATTTCAGTGAATATTATCAAAGATCATTATGCTTATTGATAAATATATCTATGATTAGTCATGATCAAATAATTCTTTTTTAAGAAATTTTTGGGTACATGCTCATCTGTCAATTGCTGAAAGGCTACATATGATCAGAGAAAGGTTGGGAACTCCTGGCTTAGAATTATCATTCATGCAGAAGACATAGCATTGCAATATGCATATATGCTTTCAGTGCAAAACCTTCAAAAAACTACTAATCATCCAACAAGTAGCCTTCAAAGTTACACATACATTTACAAAAATAATCACCATGTTAACAAAAACAATACTGCTTACTTGAACTTTTTCGTGATGTGCATCTTCTAATTCAATTGTTAAACGAGCGATTATCTCTTCCTGAGTCTCCATTTATAACAACCATGTAATCCTTGCATGGAGATTGGGTGCACACCCTGTATTACAGTCTAGTTTGTTTCAACGAATTGATATTGTTCTTGTATAAAGGGGTGCCATAGAAATCACCTTATAAAAGGCTAACAATGCTGTTCTCAGATGTCACATGCAACCTTTCCAAAGAAATCAGACACTACCTGTAACCTGGGCTTCTTTTAAAAAATATGCACATGAGACCAGGGGCGCATCTAGGGGATCTGTTTGGCTGTCATGACAGACCCCTTTGCATCGCAGGTATTCAGCATTAAAGCCGATAAAATATAAAAGGCTGTCACTGCAGGTCTCAAATGCGGGTGTTTTGGAACAGGCAACAGCCTATAATACCCTTCTAACGTTGCATAGTACTGTTACGAAACAACGTTACTGCCTTGTCTAAATAGCGCCTGCGCAATGACATGAAACAATCCACGTTTTTGAACACTCGAAACCGTTATTGCGTCAAACGCACGTGTTTTGGAATTTCCTCCTCTGGCGGTGCCGGTTCAGATGCTGTCGGAATCTCGTACACTGCCACGTACACGCAGGAGCTGTTTTGTAATATTTCGCTTCATGGCAAGACAGTCTCCATTCACGATCGTTTCGTTTTGCAGTTTCGGGCTAATTTTATCTGCCGTTTACACCTACTAGGTTATGACAAAATTAAATAAGTAACGTGGGATCGTTTGCACTGAAACTATATTTTTATAAGCAACTTCTCATATCGAAAGGCGCGATAGCTAGCCTCAGAAATTGTGGCCGCATTATCTGAACAAAATATCAGTCAAGCGTCGTTTTTCGAAAATAGCCTATTTAGAATTAAGCAGTTGACAATGTTGTTTGCTGCGCACGAAGTCCTATGCCGATTTCGAGTAATTCACTTTTACATTACGATACAAAGTAATCAGAGCGATTCAATCGTTCTTCTTCGCAGTGATTTTGCAAGTATATTTATAACACCGCCATCTTGATAGACAGCACTCCACATACGCAGTTGTGCACCTGATTGTCAGATTCGATTTTATAAGTGTATGTACGTATGGATAAACAGCTCTCATTGCTGTACGATTGACATCTGCTGAATGTTCGACAAGATATGATCTTTTCAGCACCATGTTCCTAAGAACAAACAGCGATTGCGATGTAATAAATGCGCTGTGCCCAAAAGCAATGATAACTTGGAAATTTTTTTCTTATGTGTTTTGACAATGAGATCAATACCACTTACAAATACAGTCAGACCTGTTTGTCTGAACTCTGATCAACCGGAATCCCAGCTATCCGAAACAAATGGCTGGGAACAGATTTCTCCCAACGCATTTCACCCCTTTAATCCGGAAATCTCGCTGTCCGACACCGACTCGGATATTTAGGAACGGATATGTCATAACTAGGGCAAGTTTTTGCAACTTTTTTTTACAGCTTCCAACAGCTGCTTAAATGCTCAAAATATCTGTGTTTCAATGTTTTGAGCTGTTTCCAG
>JGI24158J21664_10002722_pt1 | contig 21726 bp, 14 predicted proteins | sample Ectturendosymbi3_FD_21664 | JGI IMG/M metagenome (IMG submission 21664)
GAGCTTATTCAAAACTTCTCATTGAAAGCTTAACAATTATCTTTGTTGTGGTGGGAGTTTTTCCCACTACAATGTCGGTTGTGGGGAAGAGTTGCACCATACAACAACGTTAATAAACAGTCATCCACCCTCAACTGCTACCGCCAATTCTGCCATGCTTGCACGTATTTTCGTTGCAAACGTTTTTTAAAAATATATTGCTGTTTTTGATCGTGCTCCAGTCACCTTCCCATCAGCAATTGCCGCAGTCCCGTCGCCACGGGGTTTGGTGGGCTTAGCCCCCCAAACAAAACTCCATGCCCTCCCAAATTGAAGTATGAAATACTTCAAATCAATGGATTTTTGTCAATTTTTAGAATGTCAAGCCTCCCGTTGAAGAGTTTCTGGCGACGGTTCTGAATTGACAGAAACTTGTTTCAATATTTTGCGTCAAACGCAGAAGGATGACAAGTAAATCATAGTAAGCATGAAAAACCCATATTTGAGAAATGATGTTCGAAACAACTTGTGCACTGTAGTTTACCCATGTTAAGAAATCTCTGGTGCGTTGAGAAAGCAATGTCGGTTTTGCACACCGCACACATGTACGTCACGATGAAACCAAGAGTTTTTCATTGACTGGCTTGGAAACCATTGCCCACACGTTGAATCCCATTGAACGTTTTTCGAACCTTCTGTCACAGATCATGCACTGCTGTAATCAAAATATCTTCAGGCTAATACAAACACCCACGATAGCAAATCAGTGCTGGTCCAGATGATTCTAATTCTAATTGTTCTCTCGCGTCACACATGCTGGTGTGCAATCGCTGTGCAGTGATCACTTCCTTTGTTGCTAGCTGATCGTCTTTTGCACAGCAGGAGATGAACTGCTTCCCTTATGTATGCATTCTATTGTGTATATCCTGATTTGTTAATTTAAGGCCGGGGAAGCCTCACTCGCTTTACACTCGGAGTGTTTTTTTGTTAAAGCATGTAGCAGGTTCATTGGTTTCAATGTTCATCTAAAGATTTTACTTTTTTATGGTTGATGTTTGTGAATGTCTCGGTTATTGTATATTTTATTGCACATGCAAGCAAGCAGGCAAAAAATGATATGAAGAGCAACGGTGTTACCTCTAAGAAAAATGTACACTAAGCAAATGTTTGTTTTGTTGCGCACGAAGCGCATACAACTACGCAACCATGCAGACACACAAACAGTGAAGCNTTCCCAACGTTAAAAGGGCTATGCGATATATATATGCAGTATTAAATTTAGAATGTTGGAAGTGCGCGAAAATGAGATTGCACTGCGCAAATTGTCTGGTGGTACTGGGCAATTTCGCAGTTGCCCACCTTAGAGGAAACACTGAAGAGCAACTTAATGGAGTGACGCATTTTCTGAAACAAAAGACCAAGATAATATGATAGACCATAAACAAAAACAATTTTGCAGGAACTCACTTTATGACGCCCAAGCACTTCTGAAAATCGTTGCCGTTCGCAAACGCCGACAACGTTACTGCGGACCTCATCAAACCATAAGAAACCCGTGTAAGATCAACAATTGCGAAATGGTCGGGCGATCGTCGCGTAAACACGCCGTTCAAGACTGGGAAATAATTCGACGACCTCGCCAAGAACTTGTTTCAACCGCGCGCCTCACGGAGAGCGCACTTGAAGTGCTCCACAACAAAATCCACTGGAACAGCTGCTCCTCCCCAGCAACAAGCTGCGCTGCTGGTGCATCGTTCGTGTTGTGTTATCAGGACGAAATGTGGCGAGGAAAGTGTTGAAAACTTCGGCTTGGGTGTGGAGTAAAGACGAAACGTTGACCGAGGAGACACTGAACGCTGAAGTCCTTGACACACGGTACTTGCACAACCTCTTAAGATTCATCAGCCTCAAGCAAACACGGCGTAAAGGCTCAAAAACCAGCGAATTCACAGCTTGTTCAACAAATTGGCAGTTCAAAGTTAAGAGCTGAGAAGTCGTTTGCTCTGAATAGCAAGCCATCCGTCACGAAAAGCGGTAATTTGACCCTGAATAGAACAGAAACAACGTCGTGTAGCCGCGACAATTGGACAACGATCCAACGCGGAATGCATTACGACATTGACTGTGATTACCCCCGGAATAGCCTTGTGTGTAGTAATGGCCGTCGAAGCCTTCTGAATGGCACGAAAGTTCTTTTTCTCTGTCGGTATTGATCCTTGTAATGCTTTTCAGACAGAACAACCTCGTTTTTTTGCACGCTTTGTCGAACTGAAAAGCTCACGCGATTGGTGTTGCTGATGTTTGGTTGATCTTACACTCTGTTGGTAGTTAAGTGTTTTTCACACTTTGTCACTGTGTCAAAAAGAATAGGTACGCAACAAAGTATACATTTGCCTTGATCAGGACGTTATAAATTTACGCACGACCTTTCCGATTCGGTTGCTGCAATTTCAGGGAAACTTCAGCGCAGACCGAACCTTTTCGGATGTCCTTTAAGCCTACAACACATTCCGGCATTGATGACTGAAACAAAGAATTCAAAATTTGGCGGAGAGCCTGTCATTTCAACGATTGACATCCGAATTGAAAATGGATTTTGAAATGGATTTTGATGTATTAGTCAACAAGAGCACCCAAGGTGTGAAGTTAGAGATGGGTTTGATGAGGTCATGCATAATATTTTCAGTAAAACTTCACCTTGCAATTTAAACAAAATATCACTTTGTAAGTAGCTAAAACATAGCTATTAATAACCTTGTGAAAGTGTGAATTTACTATTACTATTCTCACAAACAAGTTAAAATAATTTTCCTACAGTCCATGGTACCTTTAAGAGCTTCTTCCTTGATGCCATCAATTTGTTCTTGCAAAGCTACAGTAGAAATGCTACTTTGACTTAATCGTTACAATTTTTTTAAAAGTTTAATTGCAAAAGTGGTTGCAGCGCACTTTCCTCAAGCAACTTTTGCACAAGCATGCATAGTAAACACAGACCACTGAAGCGACGGTTAATTTGTAATTAAGTGAGAAAAACGGCGTTTGACTATATCCAAAATGGAAATGGAATCAAGCGTTATGGTAGTTTATCAGCACGAAGTTGACGGGTTAGTTTTATCAAGGTTGGTAAAAATACGTTTGAATTGTATGGGGTTTCCTTAAACCGACAAAAAAGTGATGAGAACTTCTGAATTAAACTATTTTCGCCAAGAGCAAAGCAGCAGATGTTTCTATGTTTGTAAGGTTCACTTATTAACATTTCATAATTTAGTCTTATGCAATAACTGTAACCGAAGTCCTAGCCGTCAAAACAATGAAGACTGGGAAGGATTGCGATGACATCTGACCAGAAATGCTCAAAGCCTTGAATCGACAAGGAGATCTTTGGCTGACTCGTGTGTATCAAGCGACCTGGTGTCCTGGACGAGCACCGAAAGATTGGCAAACTGGGTTGATCATCCCAATACATAAGAAGGGGACAAGAGAGAATGCATTAACTACCGGGGCATATCCCTCCTTAGCCTCCCTGGAAAAGTGCATGCCGAGTGCCTTGGAAAAAGATGCCGCGAAATAATTGAACCAAAGCTGGATGATACCTAGTGCGTTTTTCGTCCGTGCCGTAGCACTACAGACCAAATTATAAATATCCAGAAAATTTTCGATAAATCTTGGCAGTATGCCAACGACGTCTACACATGTTTTATCGACCTCGAGAAAGCATACGACCGGGTCCAATCTTTGGGGAGAGTTGCTGGAGTACGGCCGCCTGTAACTGGTCGTCAAGTCACAGAATACCTGCTCAGACGTTTGTGTCGTGTCGGCGGAGTTAAATCAAAACCATTCACAGTGGGTGTTGGACACGGACAAGGGTGTGTGCTATCGCCACTCCTCACAATAATCTGTATGAATTGGACAGACAGTCACAGCCGAGTCGACGAGTGTGTCAACGTTGGAAGCTGCAGGATCAACTGTTTGCTATTTGCGGACGATTTGATACTGCTTGCATCTTCTGAACGAGGCCTTCAGCATCCACTTGATCGGTTTTCTGCTGCGTGCGGCCAAGCTGGAATGAAAATTGACACTAAAAAGACCGAAGTATTATATCTCTCCAGAAACCCAGTGGCAATAAACTGCAGCAGATGGAGAAAATCAAGCACCTTGATGTAGTATTCACGAGTGACGGAAGGCGTAACAAGGAGATTGACACACGGATTGGTAAATTAAAAGCAGTACCACGTAAGCTTTATCTCTCTGTGGTGACAAAACGGGAGCTTTCAAACACCGTAACGCTGTTAGTTTTTAAATCGGTCTTTGTTCCCATTATCATCTATGGTCTTGAACGTTGTATTTTATTCGCGTTAAGCCGCCAGTATAAACATTATAAATACACACGAACATCACCACAAAATTAACATGGAGCTGGAACCCAGAAAAACCCAAAGATCATCTTGTCAAGGTGTCCCCAAAATAATGTAAAGTACTTTGGTGGCCATTACGACTATATAACCATTGGCATGTGTCTGTTATTTATGATCAAACATTCAAAACAAAAGTAAGAAAAAAAGAGTAAGCGATATACCAAACAACAGTAAATTGCAACAACAAAGTCGATCTCATATACAACTACTCGAAGACATATATACAGACCAGAGACATTGTAGTATAGGCAATATTTAGGCATCGATTGTGAGTAAAACAAATATCAGCAAGAAAACAAGAAAGAAAAATAATGATAAAGTACTTCATTTGAAATAAGCAAGTATCATGTAACAGATGAGGATAGATTGTCATAGCCAACTACGAAAAATTATGGAATGAGGCTATTACGAAAAGTCAAGCTTGTTACGTACTATATAGCGCGATAAGAAACATTTTATAACTTTTAGATAATCTGCCAGTAGAGAAACATTTAAACTCTTGCGGTGTGCTGGACCATGCCACTGCTCCTTGGTATGCTAGATTTCTTTTACCAAGAGAAGAGCCAAGTCTAGGGATAAAGCAATTTGGGCTTGCAGCTGGTCTAGTGAAATGAGGGTGAGTTTCAGTAATTTTTTGAAAGAAGCTATTATATGATTGTGGCAGTGTATTGTTATGAAATTTATGCATTAATTTAGATAGCTCTAATTGATATATATTTATTTATTTTTTATTCAAGTGAGTTNCATGACNTTTAAAATTACTAAATGTGAGAGCGCGCAATACGGTAATTAAGAGGTTGAAGCGCAATCGCAAGCTGCCCCACGGGATAAAATGCAATACTGGAGATGACCATACACCAAACAGCAATATATCATTCCTAAAGCATTAATTGGTTTTTAATTTTGAATTATATATATCGTAATTAAGGCTAATGATATCTTAGATTATAAGTATTTGACATGGGTGGTCCGATTCAGAGATTCATCTAACAAAACACCTAAATATTTTACAAACGTTTTTCGATGTAACACAACATTTTTAATGTGAAGTTTGAAATTCTTTTTTTCTTCTTCAACTTTAGTAAATGATTTTCCTGTCAGAAAATACATGGATTTGGCATAATTTATAGATAATTTATGGAGACGCATCCATTCATCTACTTTTATTAACTCAGTATAAGCATAGGCAATGACTGAAATAGCACTATCCCATGCGCAAGCGTCATAGATGTGATTTTGCAAAGAGTTGGTAGTGTGACACTTCGCGACAAAGTGAGCGGCTGTGAAATTTGTAAAACCCTGAATGTCGAGTCACGTTTCCACCGATCCGAGAGATCCCAGCTACTTTGGTTCGGCCATGTGTTCAAAATGTCCCAGTAAAGATTGGCGTGGCAAGTCCTGCTGGCTAACCCCTACGGGTAAACGGCCAGAGGTCGTCCAAACACCAGGTGGCGTGACTGCATCTCCGACCTTGCTTGGTCCCGTCTTGGTGCGGAGCCAGCAGAACTATCAAAGATTGCTGTTAACCGTGAGGTACAGGGCGGTGAAAAAAGATGTATCCATTTTGTTATCGCTATCATTTACCATTAAGTTAACCCAGGCTTCTGTTTTCGAGGCAAATCATAGTTAGAGTTTCAACGTTTTACATTCCAGCCTCTGTGGATCAAGCAGCAAGATATTCCGTGGAGGAGAGGATCAACATTGTAGAGGCCTATTTTGCAACGAAATCGGTTGTCCAATCTAAACGACAATTTCGGAGGGACTTTCCAGGCAGAAACGCTCCAACCAGACTCATATAACAAAGCGCCTATTGGATTTCAGGGAATTCAGGGAGACGGGAAGTTTACAGGATAACATTAAAGGTCGCAGTTGCCAGCCACGGTCTGTCAGGATAGAAAATCACATTGTGAATGTGAGACAGTATTTAAGTAAATCCACAAGACGTTTGTCGTAAGAAGCAGATCTTTCAAGGAGTTCAGTTATGCGCATAATGCACCAGGATATTCACCTGTTTCCGTATAAGACACAGATTATGCAACGTTGACTGATGCAAATAAGGCTTTGAGACGTGTCTTTGTGCAAGCCATCAGTCAGCGAATCGAAAACCACCCTGATTTCTTAGACTTATCTCTTTTCAGTAACGAGGCAAAGTTCCTGTTTTTGAGATCGAGCTCAGACTCATGAGCATCACCATCGTCGACTAAGTGACTGTTTAGTGAGCAGTGGTTCATAATAGCATTATCAGGCCATAGGCCTACAGGTTCGAGGATGCTGATGGACATCAGATTACCGTTAACACAGATCGATACATTGGATTATTGAGAAAAACATTCATTGCGGCACTGAAGTGGAAGTGAAGAGTAGACATGGATTCTGTGATTTATCACTAGGATGGAACAACCCAGCATTGCTCCAACGTGTCACCCGAATGCGGTGCTTCCCTGGAAACAGGCTCATCTCCCGTCGTGCTGGCCACCCTTGATCTGCGCATTTTTCCAAACCTATCCGTTTCGGATTATTTTTTCTTGAGATACCTAAAAGACCCTGACAATCCCCAAACTATTGGTGCGCTCAAGAATAGCATTCGAATTGAGATCAGGAAAACTCTTCATGACATGTTGCCAGGCAGGGTAGCAAAAGTGATTCTGCGCCAAGGAGGTTAGATCGAGCACATTAGAAACTATTGAGCTGTGCAAGCTCGCAAAATGGTGGCATACCGAGAAAAAACTAACAATAAACAAAACTTACATGTCTGTGAGAGAGGCATATGAAAATAAATTGTAAACTATTATTTTCAATACAAAATGATATTTAACAAAAATCGACACATCGTTTTGGACAATTGTATTTCGAGCCCTCTAAGACTGGTGGCCCGCAACCTTCCCCGTGAGGTAAAACGGGTATGAAAATGAATGAATAAATTATTTAGTCTTGAGCGCTGCGTAACTTAGATTGGCTTTGTGGTCTATAGCAGCGTGGTCCAACTGCTTTTGACCTACGAGCCATTTTGCAAAAACGTGACAACTCGAGCGCCACTTCCAATAAAATGATATATAAAACAACAGATTCACAACATTTAAAACTAAAAAAGGGAAGATATTTGAGTGTTTCATTGAAATCATTACACAATAGCAAAGAGCAATTTATTACAAATGTCTATCAGTGGGATGCCAGTGGTCGAGGCTTCTCTGACCCTATCGTTCCTTTATCAATACTAGTGTTAGTGGTGTAAGTCGGAGACTATCATACGGTGTTTGGTCTGCCATTCGAATTCTGTTTTTAAATTTGACTTGCTTCATCGCAGGTAGGAAATGTACTCTCACACACGTATGTGTTTCCAAACATCGAGTGCATTATTAATGCGAAATCTTTCAGTTTGAGAAATCTTTCTTTGCTTACTAATTTTCAGAAGCTCCCTGCAGTCTATAACACCCTTAACATTGTACATTTTTATTAAAAAATATTATGCTTGTTCTAATTAAAATTACCTATTGTAGGGATGGGCGAGTAATTTGGCTCGAGGGCCACTTTGCAGAGATGAGCGGACTGTGATATTTTACGACCCAGATCCAGTCCTGATTTTTTAAGCTTTAGTCCAAGTCCAACCACAATTTTTTTCAAATGCAAAGTCCAAATCCAAATGAAGTCCAAAATATTTGAAAAATGCAGCCTTTTCACAAGAGAAATGTTGCATTTCTTTTCCATTAACTCAGTCCAAATCCAGTCCGGATCCAAAATGTTGAAGTGATTTACAGTCCGGATCCAATCCAAATTCAACAAAATTTGTCATAGTCCGGATCCAGTCCAATCCAAGTCCAGTCCAATGCTCATCTCTGCCACTTAGAGAAGGTCACGCTTAGCGGATAGAAATACAGATTTATTTGGTGATACTGACTCCGTTGCCTCAGACGTACCCTTCAAGACAACGAACGCCATGGCACCGAAATAACACAGGTTATCCAGGCAAGTGCCTCATTGGAGGTTTAGCGGAGGGACGTACCTTCAAATTTGATCGTAAAATAAATAAATAAAACAAAACGGTGCACAGAAAAGTTATTGTTCTTGTACAAATGCACTTCATCCAGTGCAAGCAATTCAGTGAGACAAATGAAACCTCACACGCTTTCAAACAAATTTCAGATTTGAAGATTTTTCCTGAATGCTTCCGCGGGCCACTGAAAATGTTGTGGCGGGCCACATGCCGTCCGCGGGCCTGTAGTTGAACTACACTGGTCTATAGAATATGTTTTTGTACAGATAATTTCTGCCTTGAGTTGTGTTTGAATACTTTTGATTTTAGCAACAAAACCACTTTTGACATTTGTTACGACCTTACGTTTGAATCTAGAATTTCGCATAAATGTTCAAGAAACTATTCTCCACGTGGGAGATGACCAAGGGATCAATCAGAAAATGTTTTAATAAAAATCGATTCCACGCATGAATGCTTTGAATAGAATGTAATACATAATAAGATTCCACAACAATGCATGAAAATCATCATGGTGCCTATTTGCAAAATAAGGTGATAGATATGATGCTGGCAATTATAGACCTGTTCTCTCGCAGCCAAATATCTTCCAACCACTTAAGCATTAGATTTTACCCTGTATTTCACCATTTGTTACCGCCACTGACAGCCAGTTTCGAATTAAACCCCTACAAAGCACTGACATGTGCGTACTTTTACTCAAACAGATTACATCATATCAAGTAAGCAAAGACACCTCAGTGTTTTCAGCGTTATTATATCCATCTACGGCGTGCGACCGTGAATAGTAAGACTGCTGGTGAATCGGTAAACGAATCACACCATACAAGTGAAGTGGGGCACATCTTTTCAAACCCTTCTCCGTAACCAACGGGCAAGGAGGAGGTCCGAGCCCGTATCTATTCTTTGTTCACGTCGATTAACTCTCAGTCCAACTGAGGACAGCTAGACCATAAAATGCACTGTGGATAATACGCTTCTGAATCGTCTACCGTTTGTTGATGATACTGTGTATATGTGTTTGGTAGCCTCAGTGCTCTCAAACGTCTTTTCAATATTTGTTGTATTATACTCCTGAAGATGAAATTATTTTCAATTAAGGCAGCAGGTGTACTGTTTACCCCCAAAAACTTTAAATAGCCTGCAACATCAGTTGCTTCGCTAAATGGCGTAAGTGATAAATTTGCCGACCACGTCCACTATCTTGGTGTACTACTACACTTCATGTCTCACTGAAGGATGACAATGACACTCACAGGCAAATTAAATCATTCCATTGTGCAGCATACAAGCTCAAAGACACCTACCTTTGATCAGTGCTCTACTGCAGTTGATGTTTCGTGCGTATTGCATGCTAATTGTGGTGCAGATGCACACAGCTATAGTATTAAACGCTTCCGCCTTGCTTACAATAACAGTGCCTATCGAAGCGTTCGCCCATATCAATTTACTCATCTCGTCAGGACATTTGATGCCTTGATTAGAAACAGTGCGTATGCTTCGTGCAACGATGCGCATCTTTTTTACCGATTCACTTCAAATGTCCGATGTATTTTGCAAATCTCCATTTTTCTCGCACTATGTAACGCTTACGTATGACGATAACCAAATGCAGTACTTGCTGGTCCTATGCTTCAGTGTTCTTTTTTCTTCAGTATTGCCTACGTACAATAACGGACACCTACCCTAACTGAGGTGCGTTGTTTAAAAGCACTCATGTCCCCTTGTGTTCTTCTAATTAGTACGATATGGGCCTTGTTCACTTATTTTTTTATTAAAGCGTTTGGTTGAGACACATCGTCCATATAACAGCTGCAGTCAGAAGAACGCAAAGGTACAAAAATACTTAAGCACAACACAGGGTAGGTGTTGGTTGGTAGGCTACACCCAGTCAATACTGAAGAGGAACGAACACTGAAGCAAAGCACCAACAGTATCTATTACATTTGGGCATGGTCATGTACAAGCAGTGACGCAACTAGAAGTTTCAGCCAGGGTGGGAAGACTTAGTGGAAGTGGCCCACTAGCAGGGACGCCGGAAAGGTGTGTACGACGGGGACATTGCACCCCTGACCTTTCATAAGTGGGGCAATGGGGGCAGAGTGCCTTTATATAAAAGTATCATAGGTAATTTCATGGTTTATCAAGATCGAATTGAAACAAATTTATTGCAGCTATTCGTGCACCCAGAAACTTCAGAATGGTTTTTTATAATTTCTGGTATTATTTTTGAGGTCAATATCGTTGCCGATCAGAAGCAAGCATAATTGGTAGCGTTGTTTTTTTATAAGTTTGCATTGCCCTCCACTGCTTTTCAGACCCCCCTGCCCTGCCGCTGTTCCGGCGTCCCTGCCCGCTAGCCAACACTCAGAAAAAGAGTTGAGAAACGATTGTGGATCCGGATGTCAATGTCCAATACTAACGCCCGAGATCGCCGAAAAAAAAACTTCCAATAATGCAAAAAAAACAACTACCTGCTGAAAACCAACCGAATACAAAATACCAAAGCATAAGCTAAGTGGGGCCCCAGTTTTTACATTTAGCTTGCCAGGGGGCCATGCGCACCCCTGTCCCGTCAGTTACGCCACTGTGCATAAGCGTTAGATGCTGAGAGAAAAATGGAGATTTGTAAAAAGCATCAGGCAGATGAAGTGAGCGGATAAAAATGCAAGATGAAGATGCGTATGTGTCTGAGTCAAATAGGCCAACAAAAATGTAAATCTTTATAGATAGATATCTTTTGAATCTTTCAAATCGTGGTTTTAACCACAGAACACAACACAGTAGCCTACTGCATGAGTGTCAATTGGCATTGCTACTGACAGTGCTTGACAAAATATGTAAGTCTGTGGGCGGCCACTGCTGAACCACTCACTAAATTTGGCAAATTGCGAACAAGAATGCCGCTAAAGCAGTATTCACCGAGTTAGAAAGCGCAAGTGAAGTCACATGGTTTGGTAACCACGTATGAAGTGTTATTCTTTCAAGCAGAAAGATAAACAAATACGATAAAAATCACCGTTTCACTACTGCTTTGCATGATCAATATTAGGTCAACGGTGAGCCACAGTTTGTTTTTCCACCAATCCAATTTACTCACTATGCGATGAGAGCAGTGGAGTGGAACGACATGGGATAAAGAGACACTACGATTCGTGGTAACTGCTGGCCACAGACTGTAACCCTAAGATGGTGTTTTGCTGCTTGCTTACATTGTTCATTTTTCTGATTTCACCAGGTTGATAACTTCACAGGAAAAACATATTCCCGTTCAGGTTGCTACAACTGACCTCTCATACCGTTATACAGCTATCAATTGCCTGACGTAAATTGCGTTCTGGTTATTATCGCATAAACGGTTTTGCTTGCCAGTGTATGTAGTGTAGCAGTCACGCTAGTGCGACCGCTACCGGGCCGCACACGCTTCAGTAGCCTAAGTTGTGATACTTCGAAGCTTGCCTATATCTATGAAGCCCGTGAAGTTCTTCTAACCAGACAAATAGTAAACTAGGAGTATAATGCTCAATAAACCTTGCCATACATGCCGTGATGCAGTGGTGTTTGAATTTATTTCCAGTTTAGTCAGTAATATCTGTCGTACTGTATCGCTGCTAGGCCATTCACTTTTCCTATACGTGTATGATTTATTAAAGTTTCGACATATTTCTTCAACACTACCGCCCACGGTGCAGCATCAAAAATGCCACCAATGACTATCTGATTCAATAACTGCAATTCTTCATTTTAGATCTACCTACATACCATCAGTCAACTCTGTGTGCACAAAAGAACACTACCGCGATTGTTTTCAAAGACATTCTTACTGTCAAAAGTTTGAAAGGCAGTTTCCTTTACAATGTAATGACTAAAACATGTATGAATATGGTCTGAGTTTTATAATGTTTAAAAGCCGGCCAAGATAAAAGTTGAAAAAAGCTTTTGCTGCAAACAGTCGTTCTGTAAAGAATGATTTCAAAAATGTCTAAAAAGAATTCTGTGGAGAGATAGTTCTGTTGAGAATGAAGATTAAAAATTTCACCGAAGCTGTAGCTTAACATTGTCCACAAATGCCCAAAATTTTATCACGTTTTGTGTTTCACACAAAGTCTTTGCCTGATTTACAAACACTGTAAAATCTTAGAAATCTTTCTCAGTTTTTGTTATCTATGAAAAGTATATGAGACAGAGATTTTCTTAGATCTAGTGCTTTAAGTGAAACTCCAATATAAAATTTTAGTACCAACCTCAGAACTCAAATTATCTGTAATGTAAGCCACACATGTTATCCACATTCATTTAAATTAAGCAATTTATCGCTAGTACAGCAGTACGTTGCCTCTAATATGTTATAGTTGTTTGCTAGAGACAGTGCATCAACTAGTACAAACAGTTGCAGTTATGAAATAAAAAGCCGTTTAAAAATTAATATTTGTCGATGACATCCAATTGTTTGCACGACAGCACGCCTGCTTATGGCATGCTGAGCATTGTGGTCACAACCGTATATCACTTCTCTGCAGTTTACTTGTACTGTAGACTGAAAACATCAGCGATGGTCACGTTTCTCTCTTACTTTTTAATTCTTTGACAAAGTTGCATGGGCCACCTGCTGCATTGATACGATGCTGGGCGCTGCAACAAGGCAGGGCATTTTGAACCTTCAAAACTGTTTGTGTTTTTTTACGATCACGGTACTGGCGGTTTAAATTAGCTGATGGGGAAATTTAATATATTTAAACTTTGACCATGGTCAAGCACAGGCAAACAAAATGTATTCAGGACGAAGTTAAGAAAGCAATTGCGTTCCAGCTTTTAAGCACAAATTACAAAAAGATAGAAAATTGTCTTTCAAATCCAAAACAGTTTGCACTTGACTGGAGTTCCTCACCAAAATTACAGCGGTTTAAATACAATGTTGGCTCGCAAACTTGTGATTTTTATCTTCTGTGTTTTTACTTTCCATGGTCAGGAAGAAATGGAGTAAACATAAAGACAATTTGTTGTGTATCTTTCACGAATTTTGGTTAGCACAATCAGTGCAACAGCATGGATTTTCTCCTGTGGAGGCCAGTTATTCTATGTCGCACAGAAGACAGATGTTTCAGCTCTGTGAATGACTTGTGTTGAATGATGTTATTTGTTCACCACATGCAATTTACACTACTTCATGCACTTCTGGTAGCAGAACGTTAAGATCACTCCGGAGATAACATTTGCAAAGCTTATACTGCATACAAGTGTTTTGGCGCAGGTTAAAAGTTGTTCAGTGGCTTGTTCCCGAAAAACAACTTTTGCGTTGAAGTACTTCTTCTTTGCAAAGATGCAACCAGCCGAACATTTCGAAGAATGAAAATGTTCGAAAAATGCTGAAACGCTACAAAGTATAAATTAATGAAGTTCGCTCAACTTTCAAACATTTTGCTAACTTTGCTGGAGAGCAAAAAATTCCCGGTTTGCTTCTCTGAAGTCATGTTTCCATGTCAAGCCTTCGCAGGTCATTTCACAAGATTTAATAAATCCTTAATTACGTTTGTACGTTTCCGGGGAAACGTAAGAGGCGCAAGGGCGATGTTGCCAAAATCAGCATTCGCGTATGAAATTGCGCCGATAGAACGGCCCTTTTAGGTCCATAGCTGGTGAACATGAGACTGTTTCAATTTGTGCGGCTTTTCCTTTGATCTGTGTGGGAAGCCGTTGTGGTGAACATTGACATCCTATCTTCATGTGTACGTATTTCAAGCGAACTGCTGCTGCGCATGGCTAGCAAACGGTTATAACACTGTGACAGCTCCTTCTATCACTCCATCTGATCGATTAACCGTTCGTTTAAGTTTTCCCGTATAAATGTAACATGGACAGCAGCCAAGCTAGCAAAATATTTTAAACTTACCTGAGACGTTTGTGTCACGTTTTCTTTTCTCGCTGTTTTCCTTTCGGAACAGCTGATTTTGAACATTGAGGTTATTTTCTAATTCTTGACAGGTTACGTCGATAGCATTTACAGTGCAGCGAATCACTAAAAAGCAGAAGCTGTTTCGTTAAAAAGGTTTAGGTCAAGTCTGATGATGCATGCCAACATGCAAGAAAGCTCAAGTGAAATCATTGCAGAAAAGTCGTTGAGCTTCGACAAGTGCTGTACAGGACCATTCGGGAACAGCATTCCTCGAATTCTCCGCCACAGGCCCCGTGACTGATAGATTACGCCTAGCTTATTTTTTATATTCTCACTTTGCCACATTCCAGCAAATCTTTACAAGCTTTGTTTAAACTGGGTGGTCGCGTGAATGAAATGTAGCATACAGAGACCATGCGTAATCGTCGTGACTACAGCCTCTGGAACTTTTGTGTGCCGACAAGAGCAGATACAATCGTTTAGTTTACTGTAAGTTACAAGTTTTACAAGAGCTCTGGACAACATCGTGCCGTGACATTTATCAACAAAAAGCTCTTGCCAAGTGCGTCACCAAGCGGTGCTTGACAAACGCTGCGAGAGCTGCTTTTTTGCCGTGAGATCGACAGAAATCCACTTCATCGACTCGTTGCCGCATGACCCTGTTTGCAGAACTGGCGATAACATCGTTGAAACGTTCGTGACCAGAACGTGGGGTCGACCGAGAATTGCGGTTGACCTTTTGACCAGCAAATCAACCGGAACTGTTGTTAGGAAACAGGCGTTGTTTGATTTTTAAGCTTGCATGCATCGGATTACTGCTTGCTGTCAAAATGAACGGAATAAATATTTCACTTCTTTGCTCCATTCCTGTTATTGTCAAGAAGATCTGCGAAAGATCATTGCTCAAAGGGCAAAGGTGAATAAAAAGAAAGTCATAATTTTTTCCTCATAACAAACAGTCTTGAACAAAAATCTACTGCTGAAACGCTCACCTCGTATAAAGTATTCATAAGTATGGTTGAATTGAGCTTCCCTCAACTCGATTTTTCATGCAAGGGACGTTTGTACAGCATTTATATACTGGACCTGTTGACAAGGGCCACTGAGTGTTACGCAACCATGATTTATTCAAAGGAATAATGCACTCTTGAACGGTGGTTATACTAGTTAGAACCTGTCAACCAAAATACTCCTCAAAAAATCGAAAATCAGCAAACACGCCAAAATCCAACGTCGTTTTAGATTGAACTTCTAGGAAACAAACAACAATGAAGCAATCACACTACGACTCCCACTCTGATGTAACAGACCATGTACTGCGATTCAGGCTTTCAGATACTAATTCGTGCAATTTGAACTGCAAAATTGCCAGACATCAAAAGAACTGCCAGGCATGGCATAGGTTACGAGGTGCCGCAGTAAAGATTTTAAGCGTCAATTAAATGCGCTTGACTTGTCAGGTATTTTTGTATGCCTATGCAAAGTTAGAGAGATATATGGAAGGAAGAAATTGCTCAGTGCCCGGAGGGTTCACTGGGTACTTTGCGGTGTACTGTACCATAAGCGTAGCCAGGGAGGCCAAAGGGGCCATCCCCCCAAAAATGTTCAGAAAATTTTGTCATTTTGTGCTTTGAGAAGCGTTTTTCTAAACAAAATAGTGTTATTCGCTTAAAATCAAGCATTTTGCCCCCCCAAAATTTTGGGCTGGCTACGCCAATGTACTATACAGTTTCCACGGGCGTCAGAAAAGCTATGAAAGTTGGTGGGCATTATTAAAGTTCGAAATCGAGATTCAGACAATCTAGAGATTTACATGAAATTCGTTTTGGAAACCAGAGTGAAACAGACGATCGTAGTAAAATTTGAGAGTATTTCAACACATCGTTCACAAAAATGCATTCTCTGCTTTCTGTTAAAGGTCAACATTTATTGCTATGGAATGAAACCAAGAAAAACAACTGCGTTAAGTTGATCGCTTATCAGCAAGGATACAAGCTTGACTATCTTTATACTTATTGCAAACGGGGAAACCTCTCCTGTCAATATTGCAAACCGATAAAGTTAATTAAAAAAATTGTTCTATTTAATCTGAAAGAACGAATTGATCCTGAGATATATTCATATCAAAAAACAATTTCAAAGGATCAACCGCTCTTTCTTCATTTTGGCTTTTTCTCAGATAAAGGAAAAAGATATGCGAATCGCAGATCCGTGGTCTAAATTCTTGACTACGTGCAAAGGAAGCTGCAGCCCATACACTCAAAGCAAGCGCCGAAACGCCGTTGTATGAAAGATGTGAAACTCCATCAACAACAGGTGCTGCGCGACTGCTACCAAGCGGAATCCAAGTGTCATCGGGCGTGTCAGGTTATACCGGTAAGCCTGTCCTCATCAATATTAACGTCTAGGCGATAATTTCAAAAGCGGCCACACCAAGAAACGCCGTGCTACGTGTCAACAAACAACCCGGCGTGAGTTCACGCGAACCGCTAGTGGCTTTTGCGCTCTGCGAACCGAGAACGCAAACAGTTCTTGTGTTTCGGATGAGTGCCTGCGGACAACTTGTCACACGTGAACACGGAAGAGCTAACCGAAAATGAGTGTGCTGTGAGCTGGTGATTCGCGCTAGCAACCGGCAAGCTGGTACACGTCCAGTTATGTTAACGTACAGTATATCAGCCCGGCGGTCCCTACGAGCTACACAGGAAATGATTTAGCGCGACTTTCCAACACACACCAGATCGAAGGTCGGCTCATTGGGCGTTTTTTCATGATCAGATTCCGTTTTGTCTGGTACTTGTTTCTGCAAACACTGAAACTCAGCTTGGGTACTTCGCACGAGCTATTAACTTGAGCGCTTCCTAGTTATTTCGTCGAAATGCAAGTGATGAAAACGGTTCCTGACAATTTTGCTACAAGCTCCACCATGTTGATGTCACAAGCATCAAACACTGCCTATTATTCGTCTAATGTTCTACAATAGCTTCTTACGTTCCAGCAAAAGTTTTCCCTGATTTACCGAAACTAACAATCTACTACCCTCAGAAAAGGCATAACTTGTTTTCAATGTTAGTAGCTGTTCTTGAAAACGAAGCTTGGAAAAGCAACAACTCTCTGGAATTTTTTCGCAAATCACAATTTGCTGTCACTCAACCATGAAGAGTTTGCAAAAACGATTGTTCATGAAATATTTTGACGGTGAATATCACCTGCCCAGTGGCGTAACTGACGGGGGCAGGTGGGCGAACCGCCTCCACTGACAAACTGAATGTAAAAACTGGCCCTCTTTAGCCGATATTTTGGCATTTAGTATTCTTTTGGTTTTCAGTAGGTTGTTGTTTTTTTGCGTCTTTTGAGGTGTTTCGTTTTTTTTAGCTGGTATAGACATCCATGATATTTGGATTCACTATTATTTCTTACCTTTTTTTTGAGTGTTGGCTTGTGGGCTTCTTCAGCTGAGTTTTGCAACCCCTGGCTCAAACCTCTCGTTTCGCCACTGCACCTGCCATCTGCACGTGCTTTTCTTGGATCGCAATTTAAAGTTGAGGTGATAGGATCTGACGTGACGGAAAAACTTGTATAGTTGTAACTTGCTTTGAATCGTTCCCAGGAGATCACACAACGAGGCGGTAAATTCGCAGTTTGAGAATGTCACTGTTGAAGTGTTGAAGCCACTCTTGTTTTTGCTTGCGGCTGGTGCTGTGGTGGAAGCGTTGAAGGTCCAGCAGATGCATTTCACTCTGTACAACCTTACTTGATGTTCTTATAATGACCTCAGCCAGAGAAAATTGTTGCTGGTCGTAACGAAAAGATATCTGTTCGATAAAGTTTCTTGGAACCAAAATTAAAGGTTGAACTGATCAAGGATGTGCACTAAAGACAAGAATTTTGCGATGACATTCATTCCGAAAAAAACGTTTTTCCGTCATTGAAGAGAAGCGCTGTGTTTAGTCAACGCACCTTGCCATTCCTACCTTAGTATGGCACAATGGAACATACGATATAATAAGTTACACAGCTCTAATTGTTTACCAACTCGTAGACAAAGTGGATTTTTTCCAATACAAGCTTCATCATTTTTATAAAAGACCTTACGCGCCCAGTAACTTTAGACAGTTTTCTTTAATCGAGTGACATGAAGGAAAAACATGGAATTGCAATGAAACAAATCTATATCGTTTCAAAGTATGATCGTTTTTTTCATTGACTCAACTCAACTTGTTGCTGCTTGTTAGAACAAGTGTGGACTTCTTGCAATTATTGAAAACTTTAGCTTCATAACATTTATTCCGTGTACTTTATGAACACCAAACAAACACAGATCAGTCTGCGCCATATCCCATAAACCCAAACACTAAAAAAGGCCATAACTGTCAATGCTTTTTTTCAGTTTGTTCATATTTTTTATTTTACCCACCAACCCAGCGTGGTCGTTTGTTGGTCAGTTAAAATTGCATTTTTCAAACTCACGATGACAAGCGAGATGTTCCGGTAAATATGTTGTGTGCTTTGTTCAACTGACATTTGAAACATTTTGATGAAATGAAGGCGGGTGGGAATATTTGGGTCAAAGCTGGTCATGTGAATGTTGTTTGAACAGGCCCGTATCCAGCTTGGGACACCAGGGGGGCGAAGAGTTTTCTGAGAGGGGCCACAATTTTTTAAACTATGTCCAACAGCATTGAACTATGTCCAACAAATTTCTCCAGGGGGAAAATTTTTCCAGGGGGGCGAAGCACCCCTGCACCACCTTTAGTTACGGGCCTGTTATTGCATGAAAGTAGCGTTTCATATAAGTGTAAAAGGCAAGCTTTTTAATGACTTGAAACGTAGACCGCATGCAGTTAGAAAAAGGGTTTGCAAAAGATTGTATGAATACGAATGTGTTAATGTATGAATGCGAATGTGTTTTCGAATCTGAGCCGAAAAGAAACAGAAGGGGGAAGCTGATTACGTCAAAATGTATTTCTCCTTGTCTCCTGTCAATCAGGAATCAATTAATGCGAGATGAAGCAGCGATGCAGTTTTCGGAATCGTGAAGTCAATGGTGAAAATCAATGGTGTTTTTATTTGTCAAAATGAAAAGTGCTGAGAAAGCAAACCACGTTGAGCATGACCTGCATGTGCGGAAGCTCCATAAACACTTGGGTCGATGTGTCATATTTCTGCTAATTTGCTAATGCATCGTGAACGTCAGGATTAATTTTTTGAAACATGCGAATCCTTTTACCGAATTCCCATTCCCGTCCGAATACTCCTCTGGGCCTGATACAAACGGAAGTGTGCGCTTGGCACAGTTTCTAACAAAAAAATTGCATCGACGACAAGAAATGTTGGGTATGAGCAATTGAGCATTGAAGTCTGCGCCTTTTATAGGTCATTTTGGAGCGGTTTATGGTGTGAAGATTTCTGATCTCTCATCAAAACCAGCATCAGCAGGTAAATCTTATCGCTGCTGAAAAAAGGTTTACTTAAATGAAATCTATGATGTTATTGAAGAAGTATGAAACACGTTTGCTTGTTTCATTTTTCAGATGCAAGCATATGATTACCAAGAAGCTTCTTGATCACCTTGTTTACCAAGGTCACCTGAAATCGACGAATGAGATCACGATGTGCAGTATGCCCACACTGCTATAGTACCTTCCTGTGACGTGAGAAATTAGCAATTTGTGGTGGAAATCCGCTTCACTGCAGGTCAGTCAGTGGAATATTGTAAATACAAAGTTATCGCCAAAGCGTCTCGAGAGACATTTTTTAAAATATCAGAATTAGGTTGAGAATTCTTTTCGCCTCATTCGGATGAAAAGTTCAAGTAGGGCGTGGCAGGTTGAAGGCAAGAATAGCGAATATGTTTCGCTGTTTCCGCTTAACCGCACTGACAGCTAGTAAGTATCCTTGGGCATAGCTCAAGAGGATTCGTCACCTATATACACATATACGTCGGTGCGTGGGCTGAGCTATTACATTTACACTGCGCTTTTTCGGCAGCACCAAGACAGGATTTTGAAAATGGCACGGCTTCAAATTACCACGTCGTGGATGTTATTACATGCATATCACTGGGACCGCTGAATCGATGTGGATCGATGATAAACAAACTACATCCTTTGCCTGAATAAGTTGATGGGGTTTCGTCATCGAGACATTCGGTGTTTGACGTGATTTCACTGAGATAAGGTTTTATTCGCTGTTATAGTTTTTCAAACTCTGGATGTTTTCGAGACTCTCGAAGAATCGACCGACTGTCAGTATACTTCCTTCTGCTGTTATTCGATTCATCCCGCTACTACTTCGAGCAACTTCCTCCAAAGTAAAGTGATAAAATGAAATACATCAGAGAGTAGATGCTTAATAAAAAATCGATTTCCCTTTCAAGAACTCATCACAAACGTACAGAAATTTTATTCAACCGCAATAAATATTTTCAGCCATTGCTGTAGTTGTATAGACAACTTTCGTTTTATACTATAGAGCATGCGCTTTCGTCTGCTTTATACTGAGCAATGCTTCTATCAGAAACGTTTTTATATACATTAAATCGTTTCCTTCTATCGCAAAGTAAATCAAAAGTTAATTCCTGGTAAAATTAACAAAGTGGTTTGTAGTTGTCAACAACAGGTGATTTAAAATCGTGGAAATTGACTTGATTTAGAGTTCGGAACGAATTCAAGTCAACAACAAAGCGGACAAGAAAAAAGAATCTGAAGTGATGTGTGTAATGTAAAGATTCAGTGTGCATATCAAGGCTTTGCAAATACAGTACTTTGCACGACAAAAAATATAAACGTTTCAAGTCGAATGGCGACAAGGACTTTTCGCGTTCATATTTCTCATGCTCGCGTGACAGGGTGGCACGCACCACCATACTGCAATCTAGCAGCCAATTTGTCTAAACTCCTAACATTTGTTATTTCAAAGGCTTATAGCTTAGCTTCACCTCAAACTATGGTCACCTGAAACCTTGAAGGCATGTTTTACAAGTGATACTTGCTCTTGTGACGTGGTTCTCTATCATACTGAAATGTTTGGAAACACTTAGATACGGTCAAAATTTGGTCAATTCGACAAAATAATTTGCAGATTGCCCGGATGGTTTGGTATCTAAAATCGAGTTCAGCCGTGTCCAACCCAAATGGCTTACTGAACCAAAAAGTATGTCACTATCTTTACCAAGGCCGCATAATGACATATCATTGAGGGCCGCACATTGCATGACTTGCTTTGATCTTAGCAAACTAAATTTAGCTTAAACGAATATACTGAAAGTCTTCGAATCCTAACTGCAATGGTCAGTAGCGTAGACAACCCAAACATTTGGAGGTGCAAAAAATATAGGGGAGTAAAATCTTTGATTTTAGGGGAATAACACCATTTTGTTTGGGATACCGCCTCTCAAAACACAAAGTGAATTTGAGGGTCAATGGCCCCGTTGACCCCCCCCCCCC